>SKFA01000096.1_pt1 | contig 71463 bp, 67 predicted proteins | sample 4820291 | NCBI WGS metagenome assembly SKFA01 (sample SAMN11008795, study PRJNA524170) | human gut metagenome | isolation source: fecal sample from pouch patient p30 | place: Israel: Tel-Aviv | reverse complement strand
AGCGGATATAGTGCATGGAGCATTGGCGTGTGCCCTGTCCGTACTTGCTACAATGATAATGGCCGTAAGGCTTGCTGTTCTGCCTGTTCTCCCCATAGGACAGCGACCAGCCGCAATCCGCACATTTTACCAATCCGGAAAAAATCTGTGTTGTACCGTCCTTGCATTTTCTGCGGCGGTTTGCTATCTGCTCCTGTACCTGCCGGAAAACCTGTTCGCTGATAATCGGCTCCTGCGTGTTCTCCACCCGCACCCATTCACTTTGGGGCTTGCGTACCCTCCGTTTGTTCTTAAAGGAAATGTTCGTTTCCCGGTAGTGGATGGTATGGCCGATATAGGTTTCATCTTTCATAATGCTCTTGACCTGGGCTATCGTCCATGCGTAGCTTTTTTCCTCCGGCGCACCCGCATAGATGTTTGCAAAAGTCCCGTCACGCTGAAAGTTGATAAATCCCGGCGTAGGAACCTTTTCCTCAATCAGTATTCTTGTGATACTGGCCGCCCCTCTGCCATGAATGGCAAGGTCAAAAATCTTCTCCACTATCCAGCGGGTTTCCTCGTCGATTATCAGCTTGTTTTTGATTTCCGGGTGTTTCCTGTACCCGATGGGAGCATAGGCGCCGATACGCTGTCCTGTGGCAAACTTCGCTTTGAAAGCGGCCTTTACCTTGCGGCTCGTATCTTTCGCAAACCATTCATTGAACAGGTTTTTGAATGGGACAAAATCGGAAAGCCCTTTTTCTGTGTCCTCATTCTCCGCAACGGCGATGTAGCGCACCCGTTTTTCCGGGAACAGAAATTCCAGATAGTAGTCCATCATCACATGTTCCCGCCCGAAACGGGAAAGGTCTTTCGTGACAATGCAGTTTACTTTTCCGGCTTCCACATCGTCCATCATGCGCTGAAAATCCGGGCGTTCAAAGTTCGTCCCCGACCAGCCATCGTCCACATACTCACCGACTACATGAAGCCCCTGTTCCTTTGCGTACTGTTGCAGGATTGTCCGCTGTGTTTCAATGCTTACGCTGTCACCATAGTTTTCATCGTCCCGGCTCAATCTCATATAAAGCGCCGTGTTGTAAATCGTAGTATTGTAAGGTTGTTTCACCGTAAAAATCCTCCTTCTAAAGAAACAACCCACGCTTACAATACTTTTGCTCTATGGCAATTATATCATAAGCGTGGGCGTGTTATCAATGATGGGCTATCAGGTTGAAGCGGCTTTTTCTGCGGTATGCCGCACCACATCTACAATCAGATCACCGAGGGGCTTCCCGCCTGCGGCGAAGTGTTCGGAGATTTTTATACGGTTGTTCCCACATACAAAATACTGCGTGCCGTTCTCTGCTTGTATGACCTGCCCTGTCCGGGGTGTAAAAATATCGCTTTCGCTTTTTGCCATCCAGTGTCCTCCATATTCAGTTTTCAAGGTACAATGCCGCACAGGGGCGGCGAAAATTTCTGCTTATATCTATCACCTTTCCTTTACCGTGTGCCGCTGCTGCCGTTTCAGTTCCACCAGTATATCCGGCGGGATACGGTCAACCAGCCGCTGTAAATCGTCCAGTTCGCTTTTCAGCTTTGCCCGTTCCATCGTATCTTTCATCTTGCCTTTTTCGCTGGCTTTGGCTCTGGCTTCCAACTGTTCATTTTCTGCCAAAAGGTCGTTTATTGTGACCTTGTATTTTTTGAGCTGACCGGAGAAATTCTCCATCTGCGGAAACCACTTTTTCAGCAGGGAGAGGGCTTCCTCTTTCTTCTTTCCGGCATTGAATGGGGTAATACCGTCCAGCGTGGCTTCAATGGCTCTTGCCTGTTTGGAGAGATTGACCGCCTGCTTGAACAGACGGGTGGGGATATGCTTCCTGCCTGTCTTGCTGGCACTTTCCCCACGCTCCAAGTCGGGATATTTCTCCACCATATAAGCGTGAAAATCGTCCTGCCATTTTGTGAGGTTGGCTCTGTTCCCTATAATCTCCTTTGCACACAGGCGGTTGTCCTCTGTCAGCGGAACAAAGACCAAATGCAGGTGGGGCGTTTTCTCGTCCATGTGTACCACCGCCGACACGATATTTTCTTTCCCTACCCGCCCGATTAAGAAATCAGCCGCCCTCTGGAAAAATTCCTGTATCTCCTTTGGGGACTTCTTCTTGAAAAACTCCGGGCTGGCGGTAATCAGCGTATCCACAAACCGGGTGCTGTCCCTGCGGGTGCGGCAGCCAGCCTGTTCAATGCGGCTTTGAATGAAGTGGTAATAGCGTCCCTCCGGCTTGACGATGTAGAAATTGTACTTGCTCCGGCTGGTGTCAATGTCGGGATTGCTGGCGTACTGTTCCTTTTGCCGTTCGTGATGGGCTTCCAGCGGTCTTGCCGGATTGCCCTTGTGTTTTTCAAATCGCAAAATTGCGTGTTGTGCCATGAAACTCCTTTCCCCATTCCATTCCTTTCCGGGACTTTTCCACAGGAAAATCCCGCAGAAAATATCTCAGATAGGAAGGGAATGGATAAGATATAAATAAAATCGTTTTTATCTCTGTATTTCTATATACCGTCTGGTTTTCGTACTTCAAGAGGATTGATTATCGTACTCATCGAGTGCGGTTTTCAGCCCTCCGGCGTACCAGAATGGGATTTCTTGAAGTCTGTGTTTGGAACCGCTTCGTAGGATTTTGGGTAAATGCGGTTGGGTTTTCCACAGCCCTGCTTCTGGATTTCCACCAGTCCGGCATATTGCAGTTCCCGCAGGGTGTTCACCGCCTTTTGCCGCCCACAGTGAAGCAGGGCAACAACCTCGCAGATTGGGTAATACAGGAAAATCCGCCCGTACTCGTCCGCCCAGCCGTTCTTCCGGGATAACTCCGTCCGGCGCAGGATAAAGGCATACAGTACCTTTGCTTCGTTGGACAGGGGCGTGAATGTGGGGGCTTCAAAAAGGAAATTCGGAAGCCGGGTAAAGCTGACCGCCTTTTCCGGCTGATGGATATAAATGGTGTTTGTCATATCGTGTTTTGTGGACGGTTAGAAGCCTGTTTCCGGGGGCAGACGGTAGTTTCTATTGCCTGCCCCTGTTCTGTGCTTGCAAAGCCTTGTAAATCAAGGACTTTTCAGCCCCTAACTGTCCACACAAGACCTCCTTTTCCGTTCACTTTCTGTTTTCTGCCGCCTGTGAACTCTGGCGGCACAGTCGGGACAGTATTTCGCCCGGTTGGACTTTGGGACGAACACTCTGCCGCAGACCGCACAGCGTTTTAGCTCCTTATCCCGAAAAATCTCCGCTTCCAGCGTTCCGACTTGCGGCAAGACCGACCAGCGGAACCACTTACAGCAGACCGAGAAAGAAATCGTCTGGGGGCAGGTGTGAATGTCCCCATCGTCAAGGAGCATACAGTTCCCGTCCTCATAACAGCAGCACTCCCGGTGGATCAGGGCGTTTGCCTGTTTCCTCTGTGCCGGTGTCATGCGGTAAAGGGAACCGTCCTGCCTGCGCTCTATGGGCGGCAGTCGTTTATATGGGTTCTCTCTCATGTGTTCCCTCCATTTTTGCTTTCCGTTGCCGTTCTCTCCGAAAAGGCTTCCTACCCCACTCCTGCGGCGTGTTCCCAACAGGGGCCCCCGCAAAGTCGTTGGACTTTGTGGGGAGAGGAGGCGCAGCGGAGCGAGTGAGCTTTCGCCATTTGGCGGAAGCGAATGATACGCAGCTTGCGGCGACGAGGCACGCTCCCCACAGCTTCGGGACAAGTTGTCCCGAAGTGACCTCTGGACAAAGTGTCCAGAAGTTGGCTCGTTGCGGTGCTTCCCCTGCCGGGGTATTCCTTTTCGGACGGTCATTCATTTTTCAAGGTGCAGCTCATCGATGAACTACCCTAAGTCTACACCTAAAAGACCGCCGGCCCCGTATATCCGAAAGGTAGGAAATCCGCCCAAAAAACTGCCTATTTCCACGCTCTCGGAATTGTGGTAGAATGATAAGTACAAAGTGATAAAGCGAAATTTTATAAGGAAAGAAGATGGCTCGTATCCCATGAAAATGTGGAAACAGAAAACATGGCAGCATGAAATAACTGGCATCGATGGAAACACAATTCTATTTGGTGTCAATATATTTGATTATCAATGGAAAACAACAGGGCAAAGAGTAAAAGTTCGTGATCCCCTCTATAGCCAAGAATACAAGTTCCCGGTTTACACAGTTGTCATCAATGGGGAAGAGCATAAGTTCGTAGCGGGCGAATTTAGTAATTGTGTATGGGGATTTTTCCTCTTGAAATATTAGTCCCTATCGTGAAGAGTATTTTTTTCTCAAATAGTTCTCATTTATCGAGCGGACAAGGAGGGGAGAGCATGGAACTATCCATACAAGAACGATTGAAAGACCTGCGTGTGGAGCGTGGGCTGACGCTGGAACAGCTTGCGGAGCAGACGCACCTCTCCAAGTCTGCGTTGGGCAGTTATGAGGGGGATAATTTCAAGGACATCAGCCATTATGCCCTTATTGAGTTGGCAAAGTTTTATGAAGTGACTGTTGATTATCTGCTGGGGCTATCCCAAACAAGAAATCACCCAAATGCCGATCTTGCAGACCTGCATTTGAGTGATGATATGATTGAACTGCTGAAAAGCGGGCGGGTGGATAATTCTCTCTTGTGTGAGCTGGCGGCACACCCGGATTTCCCCCAGCTCATGGCTGACCTTGAAATCTATGTAAACGGTATCGCTGGCAAACAGGTACAGAGTGCAAACGCCATAGTGGACGCTGTGAGTGCAACCATTATGAAGCAGCACAATCCCGGCTTGACCGACCCGCAGCTACGGCAGCTTGTCACCGCCCATATTGACGATGACAGCTTTTGCCGCTATGTGATACAGCAGGACATAAACAAGATAGCTCTTGACCTGCGAGAAGCACATAAGGACGATTTTTTCAGCGTCCCGGAGGACAATCCTCTGGAAGATTTTTTGCAGACCGTCGAGGAAACCGCCAGCCCAGACAGCGATCCGGAGCAAGCAGCTTTGGCGTTTATCTGTAAGCGGCTCAAATTGAATTTGAAGAAGCTGTCCGAAGAAGAAAAGAAGTGGCTGAAAAAGATTGCACAGAAGTCGGACTTGCTGAAAAATCCAAACCCACAGAGGGGGAGGAAATAAGAGAGCGATAAATTGGAATGAACTGAGAGGAATTTTGTCTATGAAAATAAATCTATCTAATTTTGAAACATCAGATGTATCTTTGTTTGATGTTTCAATCGTGCAAAGAGATGTTGGAGGCGGGAAAACGGAGAAAGAGGACATAGATTGTTTAGAGGAATATCCAACAGCAAAATCGTTGATTATATCGGGACTAAATCAGGAATGTTTTGAATATTTAATCAAACATTATGGTAGTCAGTTTGAAGCTATTTCCTTTTGGAAAAATAAATCAGTCAGCGACTTGTCACCATTAGAGGATTTAACAAATGTAAAATTCATTCATTTTTTCTTTAATCAAAAAGCTACGGATTTGTGGAATATGGAGCGTAATGAGAAGTTAAGTGGCTTGTCCATTTATGATTTTTCCAAATTACATTCGGTTGTAAAAGTTGCTACCGCACCATATTTGAATTATTTTTCCATAGGAAATCGTGTCTGGCCCAAAATGGAAATAGAGAGCCTAAAGCCTTTAATTCATAGTCAAATTACACACTTTGGATGGTGGGGAGCAAAAATTTTGGATAATGATTATCTGTGTTTAGCGGATAGTCGTATTAAAAAATTAGATATGTTTATTAGGCATTTTACGATAGATGAACTGGCTCGACTGGTTGCTAACATTCCAGATTTAACAGGAGAAATAACGAAACCTTACAAGGAGTGTAGCATTATTGAAAGCGGGGAAAAAACGACCTATTATCTTCTCTGCAAAGGGAAACGAAAACTAATAAAGGGAAAAGATGATGATAAATTAAAAAAGTATTTAGAGGATTACAATAGCTTAGTTGAGAAGTACAAAATAGAATATACATAACATCGGGGAGATAGCAAAGCCAGCCGAGCCAGTCAACGGTCAAGATGAACGGTGCATATAAATGCACCGCCGTTGACAGCCCCGCCCGTCTTTGCTAAAGGGTAATCAAGGCGGGAAAGCCCTAAAATGGCTTCCCGCCCATTTCAATTTTGAGAGAAAAATCTGTCTGCTTTTTCGTGAGTGTGTCCACAAGTTCGGGACATTTTGTCCCGAAGTCCGGCGTAGGACGAGGGACGGGACTTTCATATACGCCCTGTCTGCTGATGAAACCAGTCCTGCGCTTGCGGCTCCACGCCACGCAATCACAGCCCTGTTTTCCTGCCGTTTCAAATGCCCTTGCCCTCCCCGGCGGCAACGGCATTTTTACGGCAACGCCGACAGAGCGTATAACACACTACACTTTGCTACGCAAAGTCGTGTGCCAAGGGGCAAGCCCCTTTGGAAACCCCTGACAACAAAACAGGCTGAATATCTCGCACTTCCCCGGTGCTTGATACTCAGCCTTTATTTGTTGTCAGCAGCCCCCGTTTCGTGGTCTGCGTGTAGTTCCTTGTAAACTGACCTAAGCCGAGGATGTAGTCTTTGTACTCGCTTGCCTTAATATTTTTTCTAAGCTCATTCGCCGTGGCCCAGATTTTAGTTGCCAATTCCTGTTTGTTCATTACAGCATTCTCCTTATAATCGCAGAGTCCTACATATCATCATTATAACATATTTTTGATGAATCAGCTACACGATTCATCAAAAATAATCTCAATTCAACAATCTTCATGTTCGTTTGTTTGATGTTCTTGGAGTACCCCACTTCTTTTGTAGCAACCCATAGTCAACGGCTCTTCCTCGGCAGGCTGTTGTTTATGTCCAAGGAACGCATTACGCTTATTTGTTGTCTATATCGTAGACGAAACAGCCGTTCCATCTTGAAAGCAGCGTAAAGATTTATTATAATAAGATAAAAGGTTGTTGTTTGTGCAAAGAAGCTGTGAGGAATGAATCAGAACTACCGCCGCAAAAACGGAAAAGATCTATGTGAAAGCGACTTCTGATTTTGATGCAACCGGTTATATGCAGCCCCGGCAGATCACATGGGGCGATGGTCGGACGTATCCCATCGAGCAGGTGCGGGACTTTCGCCCTGCAAATACCATTGCTGATATGTCCGGCGACTGTTATACTGTAATGGTAAAGGGGCAGGAACGGCACCTGTTCTTCGAGCGTTCCGACCCACGGTTTCCCTCCCGGTTCGGCCGGTGGTTCGTGGAGGTGGAAACCAGATAGTGAAAATGAGGATTGAGTGCAAAAAGGCCATCAGCCGGAAACGGCTGATGGTCTTGCTTACTTATGGTGTATCGTCGGTAACTGCTTGACTTTGTTTCCGACTTTTTTGCGTCCACAGTTCGGACAGATCCGTTTGCTGGCTCCCATAGCCCCTCCGTTTAATATCGAAACTCAGCTTGCAAAAAAGCAGATTCAAATTAAAACGCACAAAGCTGCTTGACGGGCGTGAGCGGGAATCTTTTTTCCACGCCTGCCATAGTACACATTTGCGTGCCGGGCAGTTCCAGAGAAGCGTGTGCACAGGAAACTGCCATTTTAAGCAGCTGGTCGCCTTGCGTGTGCTGTTTGGCGATTGCATAGGCAAAACCGGATACCATGGAATCTCCCGCACCTTGAACGCCCTTTACATCCACCGAGACAGGTTCTGAATACCATGCAGCCTCCGGCGTGACCAGCAACGCACCCTTTTCGCCAAGAGAAACTGCGCCGTAGGCGATGTTGTGCTCCATGAGGATCTGGCGATAGCTTGCGCAGAACTCCTGCGTTACACTGGGATGAACGCCAAAAGTGGCATAATATTCTTCTTCGTTGGGTTTAATCAGAACAGGAGATGCCTCCATTCCATTCAGAAGCAGCGGCCCCGATGCGTCCAGAATAAAGGGCACGTCATATTCCTGTGCGCTTTTGCCAAGTTCATAGTAGAAGTCGTCAGGAAAGCCCGGTGGCACACTGCCGCCAAGGATCAGCACCGATGTTGTGGGCAGAACATTTTTGACAGCGCGAATAACATCCATGGCGGTTTCGGGATGCAGAGGAGTGCCTTTTTCGTTGAATTCCGTCATGCAGCCCGTAGATGTTTCAAACAGCTTGATATTGATACGGACATTTCCGGGGACGGGGATAAGCTCTGCATCCATATCTCTTTGCTTGAAGAAATCCACTGCTTCTCCATCTGAATGGCTCAGGCAGACGCTTTTGACCGGCATTCCAAGCTGGGTAAGTGCCAGCGAAACATTGATGCCCTTGCCGGAAAAGTTGCAGATCGTTTTCTGGACACGATGGCTATGACCAAGGTTGACGGAATCCACCTGAATCGTGCGGTCAATGCAGGGATTCGCAGTAACAGTTGTAAAGTGCATGGGTTCTCTACCTCCTATCCGGGGAGCATTGTTTCAGCATCCCGGAAACTGGATATGTTTATTCTTTTTCACCGGAAGGAATGTCAGTGTACAATTCGATCTTACCGCAGGAAGGACAGAATGCCGCTTTTACTTTTTTCTGGTCGTTTTTCTTTTTGATCGTGACCAAGTTAAAGAGTATACCGTTTTCAATCTTGATCTTGTAATCCAAAACCATTTCAGCATGACAAATTGGACAGTTCATAAAACACCTACCTCCTGACATTTTGATACACCTAGTCTAGCATACAAAACGAACGCTGTCTATTGGCGGAACGAAAACGGCTATCATGAGAAAAATAATAAAGGCCGCCCGAAAAATCCCGATAGAAAAACAAGATTTTTTGCAGATGATATGTTATAATAAAAGAAATACAGCACCTGCTGAACGGATGGAAAGGACATCGTGATTATGGAAGAAAACAAGAAGCCGGAAACCACCTCGCAACAGGATTCGGCACCTGTGGATTACAGCCACTACATGGGAACGCTGAACCGCATCTACCGCCGCAATAACAACCCCAAGAAGAAGCGGCTGGGGGATGGTATCACCTCTTTGAAACAAGAGCAGAAGCCCACAGCGCCTGCCGAACCGGAAAACGGAAAGAAAGACCACAGCTTCCTGATCACGCTTGCTGTGGCAATTGCCATCATCCTGATTCTGTGGGTCATCAAAAAACTCTGAATACTATAAAAACTGCCCGGAACGACCTTCTCCTATCGTTCCGGGCAGTTTTAGCAGGAGGAATCTGCTACCGTGGATGTCAAATCAGGTGAGACGATCAAACGTTCTCATTCAGGAATGCAGCAATTTCTTCTGCGGCGACGGTCTCATCCTCACCCTCAACCGTGACGGTGATGGTTTCGCCCTGCTTGATGCCAAGTCCCATGACTGCCATCAGCTTGCGCATATCACAGGTCTTGCCATCTTTTTCAATGGTGACCTTGCTGGCATACTTCTTTGCCAGCTTGACCAGCAGACCGGCGGGGCGGGCGTGGACACCAAGTTCGTCCTTGATGGTATAAGTAAACTGTTTCATGGGTTCTCCTTCATTTCCTTCTTCTTTGGTGTGCAAAAAGGGCAGATCAGACGGCGCTCTCGTAGTCCAGCATGAACTGCACAATGCCGTCCATAGCCAGCTCACGCGGGTCGAGCTTCAGCTGACCCTCACGGATCTTGGCATAGCTGATGGGCATATACTGGTGCAGCATATTCATGGGGATGGGGTACTCGCGCAGGTTGTCGAACAGCTTGTTCATGGCTGCAACGACTTCCGGCTGACCGATGTAGTAGCGGGCACGGTCAGAGTAGCTGTACTTGCGGCACTGTGCCAGATGCTTTTCGTCACCGTGGTAGTGCTTTTCCCAGTTTGCAGGGGAAGCCAGCATGACCTGATCCAGTGTTTCGATGAAGTTGGCGCGCTTTTCTTCCGGCACCAGTTCCTTTTCCATCATGCTCAGAGAGAACAGAGCCTCGCGCAGACCAAAGGTCAGAGCAGGACCGACCTTCAGGATAGCAATGCCGTCGGTGACCATGTTGTACAGGTCGGTTGCGGTCTGGTAGTCGGTAGAGTGACCCTCGAAGCAGATGTCGGGGAACTCCTTCAGAGCGGCGCACAGGTCAACGGCTGCGGCAGGGTTGTAGTCGAACACCTGCTCATCGCCAAATTCCACACCGGGCTGGACAACAACTGCGATAACGTCCTTCATGCCCTCGCCAACGCCTTCCTCAGTCCAGACGCGCTGATAGGTGGAAACGGTATCACGGAATGCTTCGGGCTTGGTGACAGCCAGCGTATCCTCTGCCTCGGTTGCACCACCGGGGATGGGCACTTCGCTGCCGATAACGAACACCGGGCGCATTGCATCCGGCTTCTCAGCCTTCAGTTCCTCGTAGCCCTTCATAGCAGCCTTGTACAGCTTTGCACCACGGCGAGCGATGACCTCGGTCTGGAGCAGACCTTCCGGGTCGTCTGCAACCTTCATGCTGGTATCCAGATGGATCTTGGTAAAGCCGGCGCGTGCATACTGGTAAACCAGTTCCACGGAGTTTTCCATTGCTTCGGACTCCGGCAGCTTCTGCCAAGTCAGGGGTCCGAGGTGGTCGCCTGCCAGAATCATCATGTTTTCGGGCAGACCGATGTCGCTTGCCATTTTCAGGACCATCTGATAGAAATCAGCAGGCTTCATGCCGGTGTAGCCGCCAAACTGGTTGACCTGATTGGCAGTTGCTTCGATCAGAACAGGGATGTTGCGCTCCTTTGCACGGCGCAGGGCGATCTCGATTACCAGTTCGTTGGCACTGCAATAAGAGGGGATGCCGCAGCGGATACCCTCACGGCGCTTATCCATCATTTCCTGAAGGGGATGTTTCATTTCTATTCTCCTTTTTATTGAATCAAGATCTTACAGCTTTGCCTGACCCTTGCAATAGGTCTGGAGCACATCGTAGTTGTCCTCCAGCACCACAAGGTCGGCATCCTTGCCCACCTGAATGGAACCCTTGCGGTCATCCAGATGCAGGCAGCGCGCCGGGTTGATGGTGCAGGCGTTCAGCGCGTAGTTGAACGGTACCATTGCATCCTCGACAAGGATCTTCAAGCCCTTGTTGATGTTCAGGGTAGAGCCAGCCAGACCGCCGGTAGAGGTCAGGTGTGCGCTGCCGTCCGGATAGATCACGATTTCGTTGCCGCCGAAGATGTACTTGCTGCCCACGGGGGTGCCCTTTGCCATCAGCGCATCGGAGATCATGATAGAATAGTCGGGACCCTTGCTCATAAAGTAGTTGTTCAGAGCAGCCGGGGTGGAATGGCAGCCATCGCAGATGATCTCACCGTACATGGTGCGGATGCGGTAGGCTGCGCCCACCAGACCGTTTGCACGGTGGGCAAAGGGTGTCATACCATTATAGACATGGGTCATGGAGCGTGCGCCATTGGCATAAGCCATGACAGCCTGCTCATAGGTAGCGGCACTGTGACCGATGCTGACAACGACACCCTGCGAAGTCAGGTAGCGGGTCAGTTCAAAGTTGTCGTCCTGTTCGGTAGCCAGCGTAACATAGCGGATATGGCCGTGTGCGGCTTCCTGATAGTGCTTGAACTGCTCTACGCTGGGTTTTGCAATGAACTGCTCCGGCTGTGCGCCCTTGTACTTCATGTCCAGATAAGGACCCTCGAAGTGGATGCCAAGGATCTCGGCACCGTCGTAGCCGCCCTCCATGACACGGGCAACGTTGGCAACGGCATTGGTCAGGACCTCAACGCTCTGGGTGATGGTGGTAGCCAGAAAGCTGGTCACGCCCTCCGAAACGATATGCTCTGCCCAGTAACGCAGACCTTCCTCGTTTGCATCGTTGGTGTCAAACTCATAGGCACCGTGGCAGTGGATGTCCATAAAGCCGGGGACGATACGCTTGTCACCGTAATCGTCATCTACATCCTTTGTCCCATAGGGGAAAATGCCGACGATCTTACCATCTTTGACCTCAATAGCAGCAGGCACAAACTGATCAGCGATCCATACTTTTTTACTTTGAATTATCATCTGAATTGTCCTCCTTCCGAGTGAATTACCCTTGTGCCATTATACCGCATTCTTTCGGAAAAATATTTATAATTTTCAATCGACTTGTTACTTGTTTCGGCAAACATGGCCAAAAATGACCGTTTGACAGGAAAAACACGGCTTCGGTTTGCATTTTTCAAACTAAAAGTTATGGCTTTCAGTTACCCCCTTGTTTTCTGCTAGGGGGGTGTGATATAACAGGAAGGAAGGGATAGTGCGCTTTGGTAAGCCCTGTCTATGATTCGGATAAATACCAACCGATTAGGAGGTAGAAAACCATGAGCATTTTTAATTTGACTGATGAGAAGATGAAGGAAACTTCTTCCACTTTTACTGCACATGAGATCTATCAGCAGCCTGCAACTTGGCGCAAGACCTGTGCACAGCTGGCTGCCTGCAAGGATGAGCTGCAGGCTTTTATCGATCAGGTCGTCAAGCAGGATGACTTCGACATCGTTCTGGTCGGCGCAGGCACCAGCGAGTTCGTTGGCAACTCCCTGTTCCAGGCTCTGAACCCCAAGTACAACTACAAGGTCAAGTCCTACGCTTCCACCGATATCGTTCCCTCCCCGGAGAACTTCCTGTCCCGCACCAAGCCCACCCTGCTGGTGAACTTTGGCCGTTCCGGCAACTCTCCTGAGTCTCTGGGCAACGTGGAGGCAGCAGAGGTCGTCTGCCAGAACCTGTACCACCTGTTCGTGACCTGCAACCATGAGGGTACTCTGTCCAAGATGGCTGCAAGCCGCAAGAACTGCTTCGCTATCAACCTGACTCCGGAGACCCATGACCAGTCCTTCGCCATGACCTCCAGCTACAGCAATATGTATCTGGCAACCTATCTGGCACTGAATCTGGACAAGCTGGATGAGATCACTGCCGAGGTCGAGAAGCTGGCCGTTGCAGGTCAGCACTTCCTCGATGACCAGTTCGGTGAAGTCCAGAAGATCGTGGACGAGTTCGATTACAACCGTATCGTTTATCTGGGCAACATCGGCCTGAAGGGCGTTGCACAGGAGTCCGCACTGAAGACTCTGGAGCTGACTGCCGGCAAGGTCGCTACCATGTACGATTCCGAGCTGGGCTTCCGTCACGGTCCCAAGTCCATCATTGATGATAACACCCTGACCATCGCTTATCTGAGCGACGATGAGTACCGCCGCCGCTATGAGCTGGATCTGGTCAAGGAGATGGCACATCAGCGCAAGGGCAACAAGATCGTCGTTGTTTACAACCACGATTGCGAAGGCATTGAGGAGCTGGCAGATTACCCCATCCAGATCAAGATCGGTCAGGACATGGAGAACGTTCTGCTGGGTCTGGACTTCATCCTGTTTGCTCAGACCATCGCTCTGATGAAGTCTCTGTCTCTGGGCATTACCCCGGACAACCCCTGCCCCACTGGTGAGGTGAACCGTGTTGTCAAGGGTGTCACCCTGTATCCGTACACGCTGAAGTAATTAAAAAATCAGGAGGGCAACGAACATGATCGGTTTGGTAGTTACCGGCCACGGCCATTTTGCTGATGGCATCCATACTTCCGCTCAGATGATCGCTGGCGAGAACGAGTATGTCCGCTACATCAACTTTGAAGAGGGTATGACCCCGGAGCAGCTGGCGGAGAAGTTCAACGCCGCATTCGATGAGTTCCGCACCTGCGATGGTGTCGTGGTTCTGTCCGATCTGCCGGGTGGCTCTCCTTTCAAGACGGCAGTTGAGTGCAAGTACGCACGGCCCGATCAGAAGATCGAGGTCATTTCCGGCACGAATCTGCCGATGATCGTTACTGCGGTCACGATGCTGGATATGGAAGATGATCCTCGCTCTCTTGCAGAAGAACTGGTTGACACCGGCAAGGATTGTATGGTAATCTTTGAGTTACAGGCTCCTGCCGAAGAAGCCGAATCTGATGAAAGCGACGGAATCTAAACAATGATCAATTGGGAAGTAATTCTTTGGACCTGCGTTACACTGGCAGTCATTATGGGTGTGATTGGACTCATCCTGTATGCTATCTCTGCCAAGAATATGCGCAATAAGCGCAAGGAGCTTGGCGAAGTCCATACGGACATGAAGGTCGGTTCCCGCATTATGTTTGCCGGTGGCATCTACGGCAAGATCGTAAGCATGGAGGATGAGGATACCCTCCGTGTGGAAGTTGCACCGAAGATCGTTATTACTATTTCCCGTTATGCCGTCCAGAGCATCGTAAAATAATTGCTTTGGTATTTTAATAGCGTTGATCTTGTGTGCCTTCCCTTCATTCGCACACAAGACTTCCATAAATATCTTCATTTGCCAAGAGACCCTCTATCCCATGCGTAAAAAGACAGGCAGTGAGTGCTGCGCGGCCTCCTGCCTGTCTTTTTACATTCTTAACAAGTCATCCAAGACCTCTTCTTTCCATGATAGAACCCCCACAGCGGTTTGCCATACCGCTGCGGGGGTTCTGTCTTTAAGTGAAAAAGAATTAGAGCCGATGCTCCGAAGAGCACCGGCTCCAATCCTTAAGGAAGAATGTCTTATATGGGTTAAGACGGATGAATACTAAATTATGCCTTGCCGTTGCTGCCGCAGACAAGGATCTTGCTCATGACGTACTCCTTGACCTGCTCACGACCAACTGCGCTGTACTTCTTCGGGTCAAATGCTTCGGGATCGCCTGCAAGATATTCTTTCAGACCCTTGCTGAATGCGATGCGGAGATCGGTGGCATAGTTCACCTTGCACATACCGCGGGCAACGCACTCACGGACGGCATCATCCGGGACACCGGAGGTGCCATGCAGCACCAGAGGAACAGAAACGACCTTGCGGATCTCGCTCAGGCGGTCGATGTCCAGCTTCGGGGTTCCCTTGTAAACGCCGTGCGCAGTGCCGATAGCAACAGCCAGAGAATCCACACCAGTGCGCTCTACGAACTCAGCAGCTTCGGAAGGAACGGTGTAGCCATTGCCATTGCCGCCGTCCAGATCATCTTCCTTGCCGCCGACCTTGCCCAGCTCAGCTTCCACAGGGATGCCGGCTGCATGGCAGGCACGAACAACTTCCTTGGTGATCTCGATGTTTTCCTCGAAAACATGGTGAGAACCATCGATCATCACAGAGGTGTAGCCTGCACGGAATGCTTTCATAGCCAGCTCGTAGCTGCTGCCGTGGTCAAGGTGCATCACAACAGGAACAGTAGCCTCGGAAGCGGCAGCTGCGACCATGGCATGGAACATAGCCGGAGAAGCGTACTTCAGAGTACCCGGAGTGGTCTGGACGATAACGGGTGCACGCAGTTCCTCTGCAGCAGCGATGATGGCCTGAACCATCTCCATGTTCTCTGCATTGAATGCGCCGATTGCGTAATGGTTCTTCTGAGCATCAAGCATCAGTTCTTTGGTAGTGACTAAAGCCATAATTACCCTCCTGAAACATTTACCTTCGTATCATTTACTCTGCCTTGCAAGAGCCGATTGTTCGTAACGGCAGATAGGATATACAAACATCCACCATTATTATAGATAGTCGTTACTAATTTATCAAGAGTAAAAAACGGTGAAAGATTTGTATTTTACGGTTAGAAGTCGAGGTGGGCGTTTTTCCGGGCGGCTTCCAGTACGGCTACCGCCGATCTCATTGCACGAATGCGCCGCTCTTTGACGGCATCCTGCGGAACAATCAGGAAGTTGGAGATGCCAAGAACTTCAAACCACCAAGGCGTATCGGAGATTTCACTGATGTAGGGTTCTTTTCCCTTCCGGGTGACAACAAGTTTCTGGCAGTTGTTGCTGCCCGGCTCAATCAGGATGCTGCCCTCGGTGCCAATGATCTGGGCACTGTTGTGCGCAGAGCTATCTTTTGCAGCCGTACACTGACAGACAAAATTCGGGTATTCCAGAATCAGGATACCGCTGGTGTCGATGCCGTTGGCGTGGCGGTTCGGATAATAATGGACGGCTTTCGGGTCGCCAAAAATCCCTACCACAAAATAGATGTTATAAATATTGAGGTCCATCAAGGCTCCACCGCAGTAGGCGGGGTCGAACACAGGAGGAGTCTGCCCATTCATAAAGGCATCATACCGGCTGGAATACTGACAGAAGGTGCAGGATACCGTCTTGATGTCACCAATCTCCTTTGCAAACAGCTTTGCCAGACCATAGTTCGGATGGTCGATGGTCGTAATAGCCTCCAGCAGGTGCAAATGGCGCTCTTCCGCAAGGCTGAGCAGTTCATCCAGCTGCGCCACGGTGGGAACAATGGGCTTCTCGCAGAGAACGTGCTTTCCGGCAAGTAGTGCGGCCTTGGCCTGCTCAAAGTGCAGGCTGTTGGGAGTGGCGATATACACCAGTTCCACCTCCGAGTCCGCAAGCATTTCATCGTATTCGGTATAGACCTTGGGAATGGGAATATGAAACTCATGGGCCATTGCGATCCCAGTGTCTGCGTTGCGAGAACACACGGCAACAACAGGCATTGTTGTAGGACGCGCAAACTCCTTTGCCATCGTATGAGCGATGGAGCCTGTTCCAACTATTCCAATATTCATAGAGGGATTCCTTTCACTTCTTATTTTGAAGATTCTGCTTTACAAACTCACTGGGCGACATATGATACTTCATATTAAAGGACTTGGAAAAATAATGGATGGAGGTGTAGCCCAGCCGCAGGGAGATCTCACTGATGGTATAGCGGTTTTCCAGCAGCATCTGACAGCTTCTCTCCAGCTTTTTATCATTGATGTACTTTTTCGGGGACTGGTCGATGGAATTCTTGAACATCAGCTGCAACGCCGTCCGCGACAGCGAAAAGTGTTCGCAGATTTCCGGGATCGTCAGAGGAAGGTAGATGTTTTCATCAATATAGGCAATGATCCGGTCAAACAGTTCATCCATTGCACTCTTGTGCACGGAATTGCTGGGCTGGTTCATGGGAGAAGCATAGGTTCCTTGCAGAAGCCGGATGATGATCTCAGTCAACAGACAGAGCATCAGACTGTTCATATAAGGAATGCCCGTGGTGCTTTCCCGGACGAACGCTTTTATTAAGGAGTTGATTTTCTGGTCATAGTGGAACACCCGGTTGATCAGAGCATCGTACCAGACCTCCTGTTCCACAGGGGTCAGATTGCGCATATCGAACAGCACCGTCATATAGGATGCGTTGTGGCTGTCATCCGTATACTGGGTGTGGAACTGACCGGGACCGTAGATCATCAGTTCCTTGTCTTTCAGCTGGTACAGTGTTCCGTCCACCTCAGTTTCGAGTTCGCCCTCGTCTACATACGTCAACTCAAAAAAGTTATGCTGCTCACCCTTGAAGCAGTAGTTCGGGGTGCGGATTCTATAATAATACCCCAAGATCTTCTGCATTTCAATACGGGGCAGAACCGCAAGGAACTCATACTGGGAAGGGAAATCGGTAACATGGAGAGAATAGTTGCTCTCGGCATACAGCTCGAATTCCAGCTTTTGTGTGGTAGAAACCACCGCAAAATAGACATTGGGCTTGATGTGAATCAGCCGGTTCATGGCAAACTCTTGTACATCTGCGGCATCTGCCGTATGGGAGACCAGCAAAACACCGATGCCGTCATGTACCTCTATATATGTATCACAGTTAAAACAATAGAACTGTGATACATAGCGGCGGGTGATGGCGGTCTGATGCTGGTGGATCAGGTCAGGGTGTGTGAGCCTGATGGGTTCGTGGTAGGTCTGGCCGTACTCCAGAAAGCTATCGTTGGAAGTTTCGCGTTGCATATCCAGAATCCTCCTTCTCTCAAACTTGTATTGAGTATAACATTTTTTGTTGAATATTACTAGCTTTTTCCGACGAGTTTTGGAAGATTGTAATGAGAAGCCACGAAAATAACCGATTTTTAGAAACACTTTGTTAAAAAATATAAAGACATTTGTTCAAATATCGCCTATAATGTAGTTACTCTGAATTGGAAACTCAGACAAAAAATTTCAAGGAGGAATAAAAAAAATGCCGAACATTGTTCTAACTCGAATCGACAATCGTCTGGTTCATGGACAGGTTGCTACGCAGTGGTGCGGCGCAATCGGCGCAAACCTGATTCTGGTGGCGAATGACGAGGTGGCTGGCAACAGCCTGCGTCAGGGCCTGATGAATATGGCTGCTCCTTCGTACGCATCTATGCGCTACTGGACCATCCAGAAGACGATTGACACCATCCACAAGGCAAGCGCAAAACAGCTGATCTTCATCGTCTGCGAGAATCCGCAGGATGTCGTGAAGCTGGTGGAGGGTGGCGTTCCCATCAAGAAAGTCAACATCGGTAATATGCACATGGCTGACGGTAAGCGTCAGGTGGCAGGTTCCGTTGCAGTTGACGATTCCGATGTGGCTGCTTTCAAGCGGCTGCAGGAACTCGGTGTGGAACTGGAGATTCGTCGTGTTCCTACCGAACATGCGGAAAGCACCGACAAGCTGTTCAAGTAAACAGACGGCTGCTCTCCTAAATACTTGAAAAGGAGTACTTATTATGGGCTTTAGTGCACTTCAGATCATTCTGGTCTTTGTGTGGGTCTTTATCGTGGCCATCGACCAGTTTGATTTCTTGGAATCCCTGTACCAGCCTATCGTTTCCGGTGCTGTCATCGGTGCGATCTTGGGCGATCTCCCCACCGGTCTGATCGTTGGCGGTACTTACCAGCTGATGACCATCGGTAACATGCCTGTTGGCGGCGCTCAGCCGCCAAACGCAGTCATCGGCGGCGTCATGGCTACCGTGTTTGCGATCTCTTCTCATCTGGATACCACCGCTGCTGTCGGTCTGGCAGTTCCCTTCGCTCTGATCGGCCAGTACATGGTTACCTTCCTGTTCACCCTCATGTCCCCCATGATGTCCAAGGCTGACCAGCTGGCAGCAAAGGGCGACACTAAGGGCATTGTCCGTCTGAACTATCTGGCAATGGCTCTTCTGGGCCTGCTGTTCGCCATCGTCTGCACCCTCGGTATGCTGGGCGGCTCTGCAATGGGTACTACCCTGAGCAACCTGGCCGCCAAGTATGCATGGGTCATGGCTGGTCTGGGCGCTGCCGGTGGTATGATGCGTTTCGTCGGTTTCGCAACCCTGCTGCGCATCATGCTGTCCAACGAGTTCTGGGGCATCTACTTTGCTGGTTTTGCTCTGGCAACCATCATCGGCTACATCCCCGAACTGTCCGGCTCTGCTCTGCTGCTGATCGCATTTGTGGGCATTGCTATTGCTCTGTACGACTACCAGACTCGCGTTGCTATCAAGCAGGCTGCTGGTTCTGGTTTTGCTGCGAATGGAGGCGACGACGAAGATGGCATCTAATGCAACTCATTACAACAATCTGACTCCCGCGAAGCCTTTGGATAAGGCTACGCTGAATAAGATGGTGTTCCGTTCCCTGAACCTGCAGGCATCTTTCAACTACGAGCGTATGCAGGCTGCCGGCTGGCTGTACTGCATCCTGCCCGGTCTGGAAAAGATTCACGGCGATAACAAGGAAGACCTGAAGCTCTCCATGGAGCATAACCTTGAGTTCTTCAATACTCACCCCTTCCTCGTTACCTTCGTTATGGGCATCATCCTCTCTCTGGAACAGCAGAAGGCTGACATCGAAACCATTCGTGCCGTGCGTGTTGCCGCTATGGGTCCTCTGGGCGGTATCGGCGACGCAATCTTCTGGTTCACTCTGGTTCCTATCACCGCAGGTATCACATCGAACATGGCAATAAACGGATCGCTTGCTGGTCCTATCATGTTCCTGCTGATCTTCAACATCGTTCAGTTCGCTTGCCGCTTCTTCCTGATGTACTGGTCTTATAATCTGGGTACTAAGGCAATCGACATCCTGACTGCTAACGCTAAGGAGTTCACTCGTGCCGCTTCCATGCTGGGCGTGTTCATCGTTGGTGCTCTGACCTCCAACTACGGCGGCACCACCGTTGCTACCGTTATCGAGAACGGCGACAGCCCCATCGTTATCCAGAGCATTCTGGATGGCGTTCTGCCCAAGCTGATTCCTCTGGCTCTGACCCTCGGCCTGTTCTTCCTGATGAAGAAGAAGAACTGGAAGCCCGTTACCTGCATCGCTCTGCTGCTGGTGATCGGTCTGGTCGGCGCATTCTTTGGTATCTTCGCTTAATTCAAAGCTGGAGCTACAATGCACGCTGTACTTCTTGATTTTAATGGGACGATGTTCTTTGATACCCGCTTCCACATGGAGGCGTGGTCAGAGATCTATCATGAATTGCATCCCGAAGATCCGAATCCCCTTGACCCTAAGTTGATCTGCGGACCGTGTAATGAGTCGATCATTCAGAACATGGCACCGTGGCTCAATGCCGATGAGCGAAAGCAATGTTCGGAGCGGAAAGAGGAATTGTATCGCAGGATGTGCAGGAGAAATCCTGACAGTTTACACCTCGTAGTAGGTGCTGAGAAGTTGATGCAAGGCTTGCATGAGCGCGGCATCCCTTTTATTCTGGCAAGTGCTTCTATCAAGGCAAACGTTGACTTTTACTTCGACAGCTTCCCCATCGGGAAATGGTTGAAGAAAGAAGATGTTGTCTACGATGATGGAACCTATGCGAATAAAGGCGAAATGCACTTGGAAGCTGCCAGACGACTGAACGTTCCGTTCGCGGAATGTATGGTTATCGAGGATAGTGTGGCTGCCATCACTCTGGCGAAACGAAATGGCGCAGGCCAGATCGTTGCCATCGGTGAAAAAGCAGACGGGTCGGATTTGATCCAGCTTGGCGCAGCACATTACATCCACGACTTTACAGAATTTGATTACGCATGGTTGGAAAACTGAAATTCGTCCAGTGAGTTTCCATTTCCACAGTTGATAAAAGACGGCTTCGGTTATACGGAGCCGTCTTTTTTCGTTAAAAAACAGGTGAGGACAGTTTTATGGAGCGCTTAGCAAACTATCAGCAGATGGTCGATCCCACTATGGTATGGGGGGCAATCAAAAGTAACGATGCGGTCAGAATGGATGTATCGTTCACTTGGAAAAAGGAAGAATGGCTGATCCCTGCAGTCTTTCCGATTCCGGGCGGATTGGTAGTGGATGTGGCTCGTAAGCTGCCATATTATCACCTGAAGAACCGCCTGACGATCTATGAAAAGCACAGGAATGCCGGGTTCCATTCGCCGCTGGAACGGCTGATGATGGATCAATACGATCCTTTTCATTTTCATCCTATGGGACATCTTTTGACAGGAAACGACTGTATTGATGAATGGCGTTCGGAACGGTTCATCTGGAATCCGCTCCGAATGTCTCCCATTGCCTCAAAGGAACATTACTCGGCCAGAAAGCTGGTAGAACACTACGGATTCGATCTGAATACCGGGTGGGTTATCTTCCGGCTGTATTTCAAAAGTGAGCTTTTGTCAGTTCACGATCAGGAACTGACGCTGATGCTGGAAGCACCGGATGAACCTGTGCCGGGGCCGATCTTGAAGATCGAAGAAGCCGGGCAACATATCGTGTTTCAGAATCCGCTTACTAAAAAAGCGGAAATGATCACGGTCACTGTGCTGGAAAACGGTGTGATCGAACACCCTTTCAAAAAGCAGGGACCAGTCAAGTACCCCGCCAATTATGTGATCCTTCATTATCGCTTTCACCCGGAGAAAAAGGAACAACAATATTGTCTTATGGACACTTGGCTGACCGATGAACCGATCGAATTAGAACCGAGCGTAGAATCGGAGCAGCCGCACCCCGAAGAAGCGCAGCTCCATGACCCTCGGTTTTCCAAGGTGACCTTGCAGGACTATGTGGCGGAGAATAAAAATCATGCGGCATATTCCTCCCTGACGCATTATCCAAGACTTTCGACGGAATGGCAATTTGTGGCAATCCGCAAGGAAAGAAAGAATGTCCGTGTAAAGCTGAAAAGGGACTGGACAGAACAGAGATATTGTGTTAGGGTAAACAAAGAGCATTCGACAGTGTTTGCAGATGAGGACGCGCTGCGTCTTATCTGATTGTAAAAGGAGAAGTTTTATGAATTCATCAACATTACTTGTCATCCTTGCTGTTGTGGTCGTGTGTGCCGTTGTTTTTGTGCTTTTTTCCCGCTCCGGAAAAAACAAAGCGGCTGAGAAAAAGGCTGACCCTGCCGAAGCAAACAAATATGCACTGGTTGCACAGGACATTCTGAAAGGCATCGGCGGCAAAGACAACGTAGTATCTGCCAGCTACTGCACTACCCGCCTGCGCTTTGTGGTCAAGAACTACAATCAGGTCAATGAGCAGGCCGTAAAAGCGGCAGGCGCATCAGGCATCATCCGTCCGGGGAAAAACGCCTGTCAGGTCATTGTCGGCACGAAGGTCAAATCCGTTTATGATGAACTGGACAAGCTGCTGAAGTAAAGGAAAGGGTCTGTTGCACAAGGATAAAACCGGTGCAACAGACCCTTTTTTATTCGTGTCGCAATTTTTTCATTGTATCAAACGTATCTGAATTAAAGTGGCATATCATCTGCCTTTTCACACATCCTTGCCGTTTTCAGACAGGAGGTTGCTTTTATGAAAGTATCTGCCGATTATCGTATGCTTGCTCTCGATGCACTGCGCGGAAAATGGAAAACTGCAGTTCTGACAGGCATTGCCGCCAGTGCGCTCGGTGCTACCATTGTGAGCAGTTCCAACAGTATCGTATCCAATTCCGATCAGGCAAAGGACATCCATTTTGAACTGTTCTCCCAGCCCAACGGCGGTCGGCTGCTTGCTGTTCTGCTTGCCGGCATTGGTCTGTGGGCAGTCCTCCAACTGATCGTGGGCGGTGCAGTTCAACTGGGATATGCACGTTTTAATCTGAACCTTGTAGATGGAAATGATGCTGCCATCTCGGACTTGTTCTCTCAGAAAGACCGTCTGTGGGATGGCTTCTGCATGAAATTCCTGCAGGGTCTGTACATCGCCCTCTGGTCGCTGCTGTTGGTGATTCCGGGAATCGTGAAAACATACAGCTATGCGATGACACCTTACATCATGTCCGAACATCCTTCGCTGACCGCAAATGAAGCGATCACAGAATCCCGGCGGATTATGAATGGCAACAAATGGCGGCTGTTCTGTCTGGATTTCAGCTTCATTGGCTGGGAGTTGCTCTGTTCGTTGCCACTGTATGCCGGGGGTTTTCTGGTTCTCAAATATTTCACCGGTTCAGAGGCTATGGCGATTTCTCTTGTTCTTCTGCTGACAATTCCATTGAGCATTGGCTTCTTTTTTGTACGCCCCTATGAGGAAGCTGCATGGGCCACTTTCTACCGCGATATTACCGCAGCACCTACCGAACCGGATGAAGCATATTGACTTTTATATTAAAATTATCGTTGTAGTTCCCTTCATCGGCTATGACTCTAAATGGCCGGATCAGAGTAAACATAGATTGAAAAAGCTGATCCAAAACGCAAACGATTCTATTGTTATTTCACATTCTGCGGATGTTTCCAGTTATAAAAAAAGAAATTATTATATGGTCGATCATGCAGAGTACATCATCGGTGTGTTTGATAATCAGAAAAAGCTGCGCTCAGGTACAGCACAGACAGTCAACTATGCCTTGCATCAGGGAAAAGTAATCACTCTGATCCATCCAGACACTATGGAGATAACAGCCCCTGCGCCTTAACAAATTCACAAAAATTTTTCATTAGCATTTCCAACAAAATATTTTCATTGAAGGGGTGCTGTGATATAATAAGATATAAAACTACGCTCAGAACAAATGGTGCCGCTATGAACAAATATATTGGACAGCAATTTGCTGCTTTAAGATACGAAAAAAATATTTTGGTTGTTGAAGAAACTACATCTGCTGGTGGATGCGGCTCCTTCAACGCGGCTTCTTCATGTCCTGCGTCAGCCTGTCTTTATGACAGTGCGGCGTGGGGCTTTTTTATTGCCTGAAAGGAGTATGAGAACATGAGTCTGAAATATACCTGCCCCAGCTGTGGAACCCCATTGGGTTATGAGGGATTGTGTTGGAAATGTAAGTGCGAGCAAGAACGGCAAGCTGCTCTGGCCTGGATGCCGGAACAAATTGTCGAAAAACAAAGAAACTTGATACAGAACATCCAGAGGCTGGCTGATATGGAGGACCCAGAGTTCGCCGACTTTTGGCAGCTGCTTGGCTACCATGATGCCATCACCCCGGAGATTCAGCGAGTGGCACTGGCCGCAGAGGTGTTCTGGCCCTGTGAGATCTATTATCATGCTCCCGCCGATGTGCGGGATGGTCTGATCCATGCGCTGTTGTCCGCAGAATATTCCAGCGCGGCCTCCAACCTGATGAGTTGCCTTGCTATGCAAGGAGATGACAAGGCAATGGAGACTCTGCTGGAGCTGGAGCGAAATCCCCGGCCCTGGCGCAAGGGCCTCTATGTAGACCCATCCAGCTATGCGCAGATCGGAGGCTGGACCTTCGACAAGGAGGGCCAGAAAATCCAACTCAACTTCGATACCTGCTATCCTATGGTCAAAGGAACCACCGGCGAGAAATCTCCCGTCCGCATTGGCCGGGCACGGGAGGACACATGCCCCCACTGTGGCGGACGCATGGTGGACATGCTGGTGCTGGATGGCCGGGATGAGCGGCTCCGGTTCCTGGGGCTGGATGGTATCCTGACTGCCACCTGCTGCCCCAGCTGCGTGGGATTCCTCAAAGGCCCCGCCTTCAACCGGTTCGCTCTGGATGGCGGCGTGGAGGTCTTTCCCTCCGAGCTCTTTGACGGCGCGGAGAAGACGGATTGCTATGTCAGTCCCGAGGAGTACAAGGCCCTCACGGAAAATCCCTTTGTGCTGGGCGAAGCGCCTGTGTCCCTGTTTTACGGTGCGGCCTGTCAGGATGTGAATACCATCGGCGGCTTTGCCAATTGGGTGCAGGATGCAGAATATGCCACTTGTCCCCACTGTGGGAAGCCTATGAAGTATCTGGCACAGATCCAGTGGGATACGGTGTTTGACTGTGCGGAGGGCACGCTCTATGTGGAGTTCTGCTCGGACTGCCAGATCGTGTCCATGCAGCACCAGCAGACCTGAAAAAGTCGCACAGTATGAAAAGAGAAATACCAGCAGGTATTTGCGTAAGGAGGCGTCCACTATGTGCGAGCACTGCCGAAACATTCAAACATGGAGAAAATTTGACGCCCCAAAGGACTATCTGGCCTGTATTGCTTACATTCAGCAGTTGGTGTCGGAGGGGGAATTTGAACTGATGCAAGAGGAATCCACCTGCCCACTGGAGAAGGTAAAGACAGAGGATGGCTGGGCAGACGAAATTATGGCTCACATGATTAGGTGCAAGCACTGCGGCCAGATCTTCACCTGTGTGGTCAACACCTGGCGAGGCAGCGGACACTTCAAAAAAGGCAAAGGATGACACGGAAAAGGCGGTGAAATGATGAATCAGGCAGAAAAAGCAGAGCTGCTGGAGCAGCTTGAGCAATGGAATAAGAAGGACGAGTATTCCCGGTGTATCCGGGCCATCGAAGCCATTCCGGAACAGGAGCGGGGCTATCTGCTGACCGTCAAGCTGAGTCGGGCTTACAGCAATCTGGCGGTGCTGGGAGATCATGGAGAGCATGGGACCGACGGTGAAGTGGACGGGGATCTCATCCGACACGCCATTGAGCTGCTGGAGTCCGTCCGCGCCCAGGGTGAGAACGATCCCTACTGGAACGCCCGGATGGGCTATTCCTGCCTGATGGCGTACCGCTCCGCAGCCACCGCCTATGAATACGCAAAGCACTGGCTGGCCCTGGTCCCGGATGACCCAGCCGCCCAAAAGCTGGTTCGGGACTGCGAGGAATATCTGGAGGAGGAAAAAGCTCTGGAGCTGGATTTAAAAGAGCGGGAGGAAATCATCCGAAAGGAAACTCCCGATGATGTAAAAAGGGGGGGGTATCTGTAAATGAACAGCGAACAGATCACAGCATTTTTACAAGAGCATTGGTACATTGCCTCGGTGCTCATCGGGGCCGTGATTTTGTTTGGAGCAATCCGCAACTGGAACTGGCTCTGCGACCCCACTGGTACGCGGGATGCCCATCGACACAGCAGAGGATACCGGCGTGTGGTTTTCTTTCTGCTGGGTGTCCTCTTGATTGTGGTGAGTATCTGGGGATTTGTGCTGAAATTGAAATAGGAGGAGAAAGACTATGATGACTGAGAAATATCCCACCTGGCTCATCGGCCATGTGAAAGAATGGGCGGAGAAGCGTTTGCCCACCGTGATACTTTGTTCCACCACCGGCAATGAACTGCTGGAGGTTTGGTATTACGGAGATCTGCTCACGGTGAAAGGAGAACCCCAATCCTATATCATAGATAGCGACGAGGCCCCCGGACTGGTGACAGCCCGTGACCCGGAGAGCGGCGAGGAGTTCGTCATCTTTGACGGTGGACGGCATGGCTACGACAATATGTTCTGCGATGAACATGATCCATCCGAGCTGGAGCACCGCCCCCTCAAGCGGTATGAGATCCCCGCCTCCAAGTTGGTGCTGGAGCTGGGGTACAGCATTGACTATGAGGACGAAAAAGAGAACTTTGAACCGGATGAGGCGGATACCGTGGAACTGATCAACGGTGAACGGATGCCGTGGGAGCAGGCCAAGCGGGACGGCATCGACTATATCGCCCTTTACTATGTGAACGAGAAAGGAAAACCAGTCCAGATCCTGGACGCAGAGCTGGCCTGAGTATACCGCAGCCAGATGACGGGATAAAGGAGGGCGACAGCGTGATCAGGACAGATGAAAACCGGGCGGTGCTCCATGTGGAGGTCATCTTCTGGAGCGGCAAACGAAAAATACCACCCAGCCTGGTCAGCGGAAAGTATTGTCCCCATTTTGTGGTCACAGGAACTACAGAATATTTGGGTGTATGCTTTCTGGACGGAACCGAGTGTACATTTGATACACCAGCTTTGGGAAATGCCCAACCCCTATATCCAGATACCATTGACTATGCCCCGCTGGAAAACAATGCGGAATTTTTGATCTATGAGGGAGCCAATGCCGTTGGCAAGGGCCGGGTGCTGGGCCGAACCGTTCCCTATAAAGTGAAACAACAACGAAAGCAGGTGCCTTATGTACCAAATTGCATATATTGGCCGCTGGGAGACCCTTCCGGAAACGGCTGCTGCCATCTGTGACCATGACACTCCCAAGTTGGAGGCGTTGCTACAAGGCGGTCTGGATTTAGATGTTCCCATCCAGCTCAGCGAATACATCAAGCTGATGCCACTGGAGATCGCGGTTTTTCGGAATGATGTGCCCATGATTCACTTCCTACTGGGGCATGGAGCTGATCCCGGTCTGGCAGAGGAACAGCCCCTGCTGCTCACCGCTGCCCGCTGTTGTGGGCCGGAGGTTGTCACCCTCTTTGCTGGACAGGCCGCAAAACTCAGCTCGAAGCAGAAAGAGCGTGCCTTCCAGGAAGTACGCTGGGGCAAGCGCGCGGAGAATATCCCGGTGCTGGAGCAAGCCGGGATCACAGTGGACAAGTTTGGCGGCGAGGCATTTCGGGCCGCTGTATCCGATGGAGACACCAAACTTGCCAGACTCCTGCTGGAAAAAGGTGCAGACATCAATTACCACAAGCCGGACATGGTGTTCCCTTATGCTCCCACCGCTGTCACCGAGGCCGCCCGCTCCAACGATTTCCCTATGGTGCGCTGGCTCGTGGAACAGGGAGCGAATATCACCCTTGTTGACAAATACGGCGACCGGCCTTACACTGTGGCAGTTCAAAACAAAAATCAGGAGCTGGCCGACTACCTGAAGGCGCTGGAGCCGGAGGACTGGCACAACGAACAAGAAAAGGTCCGGCAGCTTATGCCCTACAAGCTGCCTGCCAAGTTGGTGGAATACTTGAAAACCGGCCCCCTGCGTTTGGAATTCCCGGAGCAGGAGTGGGTGAAATGGGCGGAGCTGTACGCCTACATGGATGTGCAGGAGATGACCTGGAAACGAAAAAGGCTGCTCTCCCTCATGGCGGCCATGGACAATTACAGCGACTACCTGCTGCTGTGGAGCCCCAGGGACAAAAAGCTGTGGTATCTGGACATCGAGCACGAGGAGTTCCATCCCCTGGCCAAATGGGAGGAATTTATCGCTGATCCCGGAAAATATCTCAATGGAATGATCGAGGGCGAGTTTGAGGAATAAGGAGCAAACCGATGACATCAATGGATTTTTTGAACAAAGTACATAAAATCCTGGATTCGCAGGAATACAACCTCTCTTACTCTCCGGCCAAGTCCAAGAATTATATGCTGTACTGCAATGGCAACTTCATTGGTGGCCTGTTCGATGAGGAGCTGTGCTTCGTCTACGCCGACAGCGTGAGTGAACTGCTGGGGCAGCCGGAACCCGTCTATCGCGGCTACTCCAGCACCGCCCAGCACAGGATGCTGGTGATCCCGGAGGAACACTGGGCGAAGGCGCTGAAACTGCTCTATGCCGAGAAATTCGACTGGAGCCGTTTGGTGTACGACATCACCTACACCAGCATCGGCGCGGCTGTGGTGGAGGACTTCTACGACGAAAATGTGGTATTCCTGCGCTTCTGCTTTGAAAAGGAGCTGCTGAAAAAGAACCCTCTGGACCGACAGGGCCGTATCCTGCGGATGGTCTATCTCAATCAGGATCTGACAAATATCGGTAAGAATTTGTTTCCTGAGTTGCTGGACAAGTTCCTTGCTTTTTTTGATCGGAAAGGGAAAACCAGTCTGGAAACCATGCTGCAACGGTGGTACACCCAACTGGAGAAGGAATACCGCAATCATATAGAGGGATAAGGAGAATGATCTATGTTTGAAGAATTTTATGAGATGTACGAGCCCGAGGAGCAGGAAGTGGTCGCTTTGATCAATCGCTGCATCGGGGGCGGATATAACAACAGGGGCAACTTTTGGCAAATGACTGTTGTGACGCTGGGCATGGTGTTCTGTGACACCGGCAAGGTCACCACCAAAGAGGAGCGGCTGGAGTGGCCAGTCACCGACGAGGAGCGCAACAGTGAAAAGGGCTGGGGACGCTTTCAAAACGAGCAGATCTGCCGCCTGAAGATCCGCCGGATGAAAGAAGAATGGGCAAAGGATCTGGTGGCGTGGCCCTGGTGTATCTCCGAGGTGGTCAAGACCCATGAGGACTGCCCGGAACTTCAGGCCGTTCTGGACGAGTACCACAAGCCGGTGGTAATCCAGGACCAGGTGCTGGGAAAGCTCGAGCTGGACAAGGACCATGATGCCTTTGAGGGTGAGATTCAGTGGCGCGGAAAGGATGTGCTTCTTTCCCTTGAGGTCAATGCGGAGAGCAAGCCCTCCTGGACCCGCGCCCGCAGTGCCGCCAAGAAGTTGCTGGCCGACTGTGAAACTTGGGACAAGGCCATGCGAGAGCTTGCGGCCAAGAACCTGACCGAGCTGGCCAACAACTGGCTCTCCCAGGATGAGGAACCCCCCCGCAATCCGGAAACCGACCCCATCACAGAGGAAGAATTGGCCCGACGGATCAGCCTGACGAGCCTGTCCGTCACCTCCGGTGGCAGCTTCACCGCCTGGTTTGACTGCGACGAGATGTTCACCGACCATGCGGTGACGATCTACGGCTCCTTGAAAAAGGGCCTCAAAACTGCCAACATTGAGGGATAGGAGTTGTCTATGGAAAAAGCGACTGCTGTTAATACCTGCTTAGGTGTTTTGAAGGGACGGGACTGCATCTATCTGGATCAGGTGAAACAGGATGCTCTGAACAATCTGACCTTTACGGGGGACATCAATGGCCATCTAATCTCCCAGTGCAGGGACGAAAAAGACTGGTTTCCCTATACACTCACCTTCCGGCAGGTGCTGGCCTATTTTACCTGTGAATTGGACACCTATGAAAATATGGCTGGGACGGAGTATCTGGATGGCAGTTCCTTCGATTTAATTGAGGACAGCACCTGGCTGAAGTCTCTGCCAGTGCGGGAGGACTTTGACAAAGGCATCTATCGGCACTACCGGCTGTTTACATACGATGATGTTTACAACATCATTGCGGTTTCCTATGAGTTTGCAGCAGAGTTGTAAATGCCTGAAACATGGAAGACCATTGGAGGGATCTATCAAGGAAGGAGGTATGGCGATGAAACAGAATAAGCATCAGTTGGAGCATCTGCCCACACTTCTGGTTCAGCAGATCCGCCTGCAATGGTATAAAGACTGCCGGGGCGGAAATGCGGCCGCACAGCGGAACCAGTATCCCAGAGCCATGCGTCTGCCGAAAGACTTCTTCTCCTATTATCCTTTTGGTCTGCCTACTCACTTTGCATCTATCATACAGAGGCCCGATGGATTTCAGATCGATAGGGACTGTCGTAGGCTGATGGAATGGAAGCCGAATGGCACAATACGGCTTCACCCTTTCGAACTGATTCAGCAGGAGCCCGGAATCCATGTGCGTTACCGCAATGATTGGCACATCGGGGCGATACCGGAGCGATATACCTACGATAAGACCGGGCAGAAACAGCCTCTCAATGAGCTGGCACTGGATTTGATTCCTGGTGATTATGGTCGAGCTGTCTGCAATGGGCGGTTCCGAGACTGGGACACTGGGGTCTGGTATTATGTACTGGATATTTTGAATGTGATGCCGCTTGCAGAACCCACCGACGCATTGACCAGTTTTACGGACAGAGAACCGAATAAGATATATACCCAGATCGATCGGCTGTGGTGACGAAAAACAGGAGGATACTACCATGATCAAAGAACGCATCCCTATCTCTGGCGATCTGGGCAGCAAGGTTAAGCAGCTGATGGAGTACGCCGGGTGGTACGAAGGCCGCAGTGTGGACATCTCCATTGCGGAGCAGTATTACGCCGATCATGGCGTCCCGATGATGAAGACCACCCAGCGGCTTTATCGCAAATATTTCGGCCTGTGCTGCGAGTGGTACTTGGCACAGAAAAAGCTGAAATGGGCAGCTGACTTTGAGTTTGCTTTATTCCCTTACCTAGTCAATGGGATCAAAAACCATTTGGAGGACGCCTATTTCCGGGATATGTCCGGCTGTGAACTGGCAGAGATCGAACAGGCTGCCGGTGAAAAATGCCAGCCTATCGGTCATATTGGCTACTACTACCCGGCGGAGGTCTGGATCTCCGAGTACGGGAAATTGTATGCGAAATATGAGTACCAGGATGAGATTGAGTGCTTTCCCGATGTGTTTGCCCTGATCGAACGGGAACTGCGGCAGTGCAAATTTGATTCCGTTGCCATGAAAACTGTTGAAGCACTGGATAATAAACTTTGAAATCCTCAAAAAGAGGGGGTACTTTTATGCCAGACTGGGCACAAATCATATCTGATGCCTTGGACATTTTGAAATTTGACGGAGCCGTACAGGACACTCTGGCGGAACTGCGAGAAAAATGGGGCGCGCAGGTCCCGGCGCTGCTGGATGAACGCTTTGATGCCGTTGGCGTTCAGTATATGAAGCTATCCCATGAAAAAGGGGCGGCGGCATTGGGGCAGGAGCTGTCTGCCTTCGGCTGGGCGCTGTATAACCTGGATGATGAGGACGAGTATCTGTTTGCCTTGATCCCAGAGGAAGAACGCAGCGAATGGGAACGCTACTGCAAAAAGCAGGGGCAATATTGCCACCTGATGAAACAGCAAGGGCGAAAATGGGGCGACCATGCCAAGGAGCAGGACCCTGGGAAGCTGATGCCCTGCGAGGAATACATACTTCAGGATGAGTACGATTATTTCTTCAACTCCCTGGCGGGTGATTTTGCGGCGGGCGAATGGAAAAACCAGGATGCAGAAGAATGGAAAAACGGCTGTGTGGCCGATCTGCGCCAGCGTCCGCCCCAGGTGACCCGCGCCCACAGTTTGTCGCACCTTGGGTGCCTCACTTATTCCGCAGAAAATGGACTCTATGCCGCGTCCAGAGCCACTGGCAGCGGGACTATTGGGCGGGCATTACTGAGCAAGAATCCGGCTACCCTCAACTGGTTCGAGCCGTCCCCCATTGGATATGACGGTCCGCCCCGGACCCTGTGCTGGGCTGACCATTCCCTCTGGGTGGGCGATCCCACCAACGCCACACGGATTGAACTCACCGACCGGGGCACCTGTCAGGATGTGAAAAACTGGCCCCTGCCGGAAGATGGATGGAGCACCAAATACCATTGTGGCATCGTGACAGACGGGCTGGGCCGGGTCTACTTTTCCAACGAGTGGTACAAGGGGCAGATTTACCGCTGGGAAAACGGCAAGGTAACAAAACACACCTTCTCTCTGGACGGATACGACCATCTCTCCGAGGCCGTTCCCGTTCCCGGCACAGGCCGCATTACCATGATCCACGCAGTCAGTGGCAAGGGGCGGATGGAAGAATGCCTGCTGGAACTGGACATGGACACCGGGCGGTGCCGCATCGCCCCCCTGCCCGGAATGGGCGAGGGGCTGAAACTTCGCTGGTTTACCGGGGACTGGCTGCTGGTGCAGGGAAACGGCGAAATCCTCTCCGATGACTTTGCTCAGCTCATCAATAGGAACACCTGTGAAGTGCTGCGTATCCGTCCGGGAATGTTCGGCGGGGAGAAAATGCAGCACATTGGAATACTCACCGATGGCACGGTGGTCATCGTTACCCGGCGGGACAGGGTTGGGCCGGTGTTCCGTTATCCCATCGACTTCTGGGGCTTCCTTCGGACGGCAAACAAGCCCAAAAAGCTGGAATGGCGGGAGTACAAAGAAGTATACCAAAATCTGCCCATCTTCCTACCGCCCAAGGCCACAGAGCGAAAAATCATTCTCAAAAAAGACAGCCTGACCATCCTGGGGTCGGTATTTACGCCGCCGTTTACCCTGTCGCAGCTGGCGGAAAAGTTGGGGCCTGCCCACATTGTCCTGCAAAATGGAACACGGAAAAGCCCCATGACTGGCCGAGAGAGTCCCTATACCCAGGCACTTGCTTTGTGGGACGAGCTTGGACTACAGGGCTGGTTGGACGAAGATGAGCAGACCATCAAAACCATTGGTGTCCGGGTAGCGGCACAGGGAGAGTATGCGGTCCGGCAGACATTTGACGGAGCGGTTTGGATCGGGTCCAAGGACTACCGAGAGGCCAGCTGGAAGGATTTCGCCGGATTTGCCCATACCCTCAAATTAGGCGGCTTTACCGTCTATACCCGCTTGCCGGGTCCTGTTTCAGAGGAGCAGTCAGCGCAGAAAGCAAAGCTGGAGGCCCTCTCCGCCATGGTGCAGATCAGCTGGAAAGAGCCAGAGCAAAAGGCGGCGAAAGCACAGAAATACAAGTTATCCAAGCCGACTGAACCAGTGCTCACCTTTACCAGCTTCAACTTCAAGCTGGCGGTCATGGAAGTCCTGATGTACGAGAAAGGCTTACTGGCTCCTAAACTGGATGCCCATGAGTTTGCCAGAGAGTATAGCCGACGCAAAATCGACATTGACACGGAAGGGTATGAACCCATCCCAGAGATTCGGAAGTGGCTGGAGAAATACCCTGTCCCGGAGCGGCTGGCACCGGAGGTCACAGAAATCGAGATGGATGGCGGCAGCGAGATTTATACCCAGCTCTGTCCGTTCTGGGATGGCGAGGATGGAGCCTTTGATCTTAATACCGTTACTGAGGCGGAACTGCGCCAGTTCCCCAATCTCAAACATATTACTCTCATGTCCTCCAAGCCAGAACAGGTGCTGCCGGTTCTGGAACGGTGCAGTATCAAGGTAGACTTGCTGTGAGGTGAAAGTATGAAAGAGAAACTAAAAGTGATAAAGAACTGGGAGTTCGAGGAATTTGAACTGACGGGAACTTCCTTCAAATACAGCCCGACTGGATGCAAGGGTATGGTAGCCCGCAGCGAGGATGAAATTGTGTTTTGGACCTATCATCTCTTGCAAAAGTGCAGCGGCGTTTTGTGGGTCAAAGGCGAAGTTTCCAGGTGGATTCCCAGCCCAGAGCCGAAAGAGCAGCAAGATGTTTGGGAAGTTCCTGTCTTGCTCTCATGCGACAGAGGAATACTGTTGGTTTGCCCAGCCAGTAAATCCCTTTGGTGGATGCCGCAGATGGATGGAGAGTGGATTCCGATCCCCATGGATAACTGGTGTGCCCAGGGTATTCCCAAGCCGGTGGCAGTCACCGGAAGCCATAGCGTTTTCCCTATTGTGTGCCGAGTGGACAACTCCGCTGATGCGACCAACAGTTTTACCAGCCTGACGGTAGACTTTGAAGCCATAACTGCACACTGGGCAGAAAGCGGCTCTTGTGTATACAGCAAAGCAGGAACCCGACAGACCCATTTGGCGGCGGTAGAGCGAGCTGGCGGCAATTTTGCCCAGGCAGACTTTCACTACAACTATCCTATGATTGGCTCCATACTGGAACAGAATGGACAGTTTTATGCCTTTTTGGAAAGCAGCACTATCAATCCGGCGGGTCTTTCTCTCATGGGCTACTATTGGTATCTGGAACTGGAGGAAAACGGACTATTCAAAAAGAAACTGTGGGGTAAAGATAATTTAAGCCGCCTGCCCGGAAAACATGGGATGCGCGGAAAATTCTCCGGTGACAGGACTTGCCTGATCCTATCTCCCATTTTTAAGAATGATGACTGGAAGGGTAAACAAAAGGTGCTGTGCCTTTCGGATTTGGTGCTGATCGACCTTGCCATGCCCCGTGGATACGCTTCCTTCCATGTGCTGGATGTATGGGGAAATCGGGCATTTCTCAGCGATGAGAAAGACAAGCTGGTTCTTTGTGAAATGACCTTGGAGTAGTTATGAGGGCTGAGTATGATAGCGTTGATATGAGGTAAGCCAATGGAATTATTTGCAAAAAGAATGACTTGGGAGCTGGACAATGATGAAGGGCTGTCCTGCCTGTCCTTTGAACTGGAGGATGGTTACTTTACACTCTCCCGCAAGACCGGCGCGGAAGCACTCCGCTTGGAAATGAATGATCCAGCCAATGGTCAGTTGATTGACCCGGACTGTTTTGAATATGCCCTTGATAATACCAGGTTTCGTCTAAATATCATGCGGAACAACCGAAAGGTTCTGCGGTATCTGGAAGAACACCACATCAACACGGAGTTGTATGGAGAAATTGTCCTTCACTACACTCCTCTCAGCAAGCCACAGCTTGAAACATTATCTGCCGTGACTCTCAGGCTGTTTTTCGGTGAACTGCTTTTTTAGGCTGAAACAGAAGTGTCGTTTGCAGAAATCATGCGAGGGGATAACTATGGTTAAAATTCATCGTATTTGGTTCAATACGGAGAGAATGGACAGAGAGGATCACTACAAAATCACATTATTCAGTCGCCCTCGTGTATCTATTCATGTGGACGAGTACATTTGGAGTTTCATCGAAGAAAACATTGTGAAGCCACACAAGCTTATGCGCAGTGAGAAGCATGGGTATCTGTTGGACATTTCGTTTGACCAGTTTGACCCAGCAAAACACCGATATTATCCACTTTCCCCGTACAACGGGCCGCTTCGGGAAGGTGTCGAGATGGACAGCGCAAACAGAAGCTATTTCCGTGAGGACTTTGCAGGCGGCAAGGATCGGACTACCTGGTTCTCTCCCGATAAAATCTGGACAAACTGCGGCAACAAGGTTCTGGATGTCAATATTGATGCCGCCAATGTGAGCGAGAGCATCACCCCCAGAGAATACGCAGAATTGCTGTTCGATGGGATTGGTGCTGCACTGGTGTTTAACTTCAAAAGGCTCAAGCGCGAGGAGTTTGATGAGCTGAAACCCAAGATTGACTGGAGCATCGTAGAAAGCTTTCCCTTTCCAGCAGCCTTTGAGGAGCAGCAGTACATTGGGGACGAGGGCAAAATTCATGTGTATTCCTGGGATGGCCGGCAGGAAACGGACCTTGTAGGCCCCTATTCCGTGCGGGAGTTGTATCTGGAGCATTTCGGAAAATAGTTGGGAGGAATCTGATGAAACGGACAGATATTTATACTGAGGCTCTGATCTGTCTGCGCTCAATCCTTCAGGCAGACCATCCGGAATTCAAGAACTGGATTGACTGGTTGGAGCGGGACATTCAGGACTGGAACCAGCGGCGGGAGGTTACCCATCATCTTCGGGCATACGGTGGTATGGGCTCATTCAATGATCTGCCCAGTATGCGCGGAAATCACGACTACATTTTTGACTTTCTAAAGTCTGTGTGCTATGCCTTCGGCCATCTTTATGGCAAACGGGAAGGCATTTCTCCGGAGGTATTGATGGCGGAGTGCCTCCACGATGTAGAGCAGGCAGCCTATCACCCCCATAAGCCACTGAACCAAGCCATTGCCCAGCACTTGATGCAGGGCGATTTACAGGAAAACCTGGATAGGCTGTAGGAGAACTTACTATGAACGAAAAACTGTCCCGTCCCCAATTCAATCAAATGGACACCACCGAGAAGCAGACACTGATGGAAAGCCTGGCTGCTCGTTATAATATGACCTTTCTTGATCTACATACTTTTGACCGCTGGGGCCAGAGCAGCACCACCGGCATATTCGAAAAAGATGGCCGGAAGTTTGTCTTTGTTCCCGGCGATACCGTCACCCTGGGCTGGGAGCAGTTTGCCGTGGGACTGAATCAGGAGAGCCGGGAGGAATTGGAGTATCTGTTCCGGGAATGGGAAATGGAACCGCAGAACCCGGAGGAGATGATCCGGGAAAGCATGGCTCCCGTCCGGCAAGCGGCCATTGGCCCCATGCTGGTGGGCCGGGAGTTGGAGGAAATTAACTGGGAGCCAGTCAAAATGGACGATCCCAGGCTGACTGCCCACCCTGACTGGCTGAAGGAGTTCCGGGATTTTGCCTGGAGTGACAGCAGCAGTCTTACCTTGCATCAGTCGGCCCGTATTGAGCGGACGGAAGATGGATTTCAGACCTGGATCTATAACCGCACTGATTACGATGAACTCCTTGCCATGCTGGAAAACAGGGGCTTCTCCCTGCCCACGGCGGACGAGTGGGCCTACCTGTGTGGCGGCGGGTGTCGGACCCTGTTCCCGTGGGGAGATGGGTTAGACTACTCCATGCGTCTGCGCTGGTTTGAGGACATGGATGAGGATGAGAACCGGCCCTATGACATGGAGGAACCCAACTTCTTCGGCCTGTCCATCGCCTACGATCCCTATATGCGGGAAGTGGTGCAGGCTGATAGGCTTACCACCTGCGGCGGCGATGGCGGGTGCAATATCTGCGGTGGGCTGGGCCCATTTCTCGGTTTCCTACCCTGTTCGCCCCACTGTAAGCCAGAAGTGCAGGAGGACAATGAACTAAACGGAGATTATGACTTTTATCGGCCTATCATTCGGTTGGAGAACTATGATTGACAATAGAAGCTTGATACAAAATAAAGAAAGAGAGGTGCCGACATGGGAGCATGGGGCATAAAAGCATTAGAGCGTGACGAAGGGTTGGATGTACTGGACATCCTCAAAAATGAATATGTACCGGAGCATCCGGTAATGGATCTGGGCGAGATGATCGAACTGATGAAAGAGGAAGTCATGCTGGGAGCTGACTTCTCACAAATCGACTTCCTCTTTGACAATACTGCGGTGGCTCTGGCGGAGCTGTATTTCCAATGGAAGGATAATGGCAAGCTGGACTACGATCATGAAGAAGCTATATGGGATAAAGTCACCGGTTTCACAGCATCCAAAGAAGCCCTTGCTTTCCTGCTGCGGCAGCTCACCGACATAAAAAACGAGGTGCCGGACGAGGACGGCATCCGTGAGATTATGGATCTTTGGAAGAACGAGGATAGCGGAGAGATCGCTCCTGCGTGGTTGGAACACTTGAATCAGCTCATTGATCGACTGGATTCAGAACAGGAGGCACGACAAATGTATATCAAAAAATACTGGGGCAACTTTATTGGCGGTTCCGATGACAGTCTGAACCTTGTGGCATTTTTAGAGGATCAGAAAAAGGAGGAGATCCCCCTCAGCGAGATTTTCGCCAAGATCGGGCTGGACAAGCAGAACTGGAACTTCCACCAGACCGTGGAGTATCTGGAGTTTACACACTCCGATGGCGTGGAGATGGACTTCCACTTCGCCATTGATGTGGTCACCGATCTGGCCGCCATCCTGCTGGAGTGCAGCGTCAGCGGCAGTGTGAACCTCCAGGATCTGGATGAGTACAACACCTCCTCCCGCCGCATCCGCATCACCGCCACGCCAGAGGAGCACGACGCCATGGACAAGGCCCTGGCGGACTTTGTCCATGCCCCGCTGGAATACGACATCAGCGAGATGATGGGCGAGGATGAAATCACGGATATGGCTTCTCAGGTGGAGATGCTGCGGAAGGAGCTGTACGAAGCCTCTGGCCGCAACCGGAACTACCATGTAAAGGCGGAAGATGTAAAAGATCTGCTCCCCGACTGGAAGGGTGCCGATGGCTGTATCGCCACCAACCGCATCACAGTGGAGGGCTGCAAGGTGGGCTACTGCTACAGGGAGGAGCCGGACGGCGGCTGGGACAGCGGCTGGCGCTTTACCGCCGGTGATGAGAGCGACGAGTACATGGACGACCCTAACAACGCCGGGATCTACAAGCTGAACACGATCTGCAATGACGATCCCGACATCATCCCTTTGCTGAACACCCCCGCTCCCTGCGCCTTTGAGCGGGATGAAAATGGCGTGTTCCAGCAGATCAAAGACTGGAAACCAGATGAGGACGAGGAGGACCCTGATATGGATATTTTGAAGCAGTGCCAGAAGTGGCATGAGGAGGACAAACACCAGAAAATCGTTGACGCGCTGGAGGCCATCCCTGCCGAGGAGCGTACCCCGGAAATGGATATGGAGCTGGCCCGCGCCTACAACAATCTGGCGGACTCCAGCGAGCCGGAGGGAAGAAAGCTGCTTCACCGGGCACTGGAACTGATGCAGTCCCATGAGGAGGAACTGGGAGATACTTATTCCTGGAATTTCCGTATGGGGTATGCCTATTATTATCTGGATCAGGAGGGCCGCGCTCTGCGGCATTTTGAAAAAGCTCTGGAACTGCATCCCGGTGATGATCCTAAGCTCAACACCCGACAGGACATGGAGGAACTAATTGACTCGTGCAAAAAGGGTATTTCTCTGCCGCAGTTCTGGGAGTGCTTCCGGGAGCGGACAGAGAACTGGTGGGAAACCTTTGCCGAGATGGAAGCAGAATTGCGCCAGATGATGGATGAGGACAAAGATCACACCCGCGGCGCAGAACTCGTGGCCCAAATGGAAGGGGCTTTGAACCAGGCGTTTGACGAAATCTCCTTCGAGATGGGCTTCAATGGCGAAAAGCATGAGCTGATCCTCACCCCGGAGGGTGATAAGGTCAAGCTGTTTGAGCTGGTCTACTTCCAGAAACACGCCCCCAAGGAGGTGCTGGAGCACTGGAACATCCTTGTGGGCCGTCAGCCCCTCCAGAACATCGGTCTGCGTACTGAGAATGGCTTGGACATCTCCGGGGATGATGTGCAGATCTGGCTGGAGGAGCAGGGTGAAAACAGCTTCGCCATCTCCGCCTACTGTGAAAAGCTGCTGCCTATGCTCCGGGATGAGGAAGGCCGGGCCTGGTGGATGCTCACCACCTTCACCGACCAAGTGCTGGGCGAGATCCCCCACATGAGGTACATAGACAGCTTTGATGTGCTGGAGGAACCCAAGGCAGAGCCGTCCATTCTTATGTCCCAGCTTCCCGACGCTCTGAAGGAGCGGGGGCTGGAGCTCTCCACCGATCCGGAAGCCTATCTGGAGAGCTACCTTGGATACAAAATGGAACCCAACCAGGACCCGGATGCCGACTGGCGGCTGGACACCATGGTGGGCTCCACCTGCTGTGTGCCGCTCATCAACGGCTACCTGAACGCCGACAATGACTTCATGGACGATCTCCATGCTGACGGCGCAGTAGCGGGCTTCTTCTGCTATCCTCTGGATACCCTGCGGGAGGAGGAAGGCAGTCAGAAAATTTTCGACTTCCGGGACAAACTGGAGGAAGTGCTCACCGGCGGGGATGGTTCGGAAGTGCTCACTCTCACCGGCGGGGCTACCGGCCTCTACTGCGGCTATGTGGACTTCATCGCCTGGGACATCCAAGAGGCGCTGAACATGGCGAAAGAGTTCTTTGAAGGCACGGACATCCCATGGGCCATCTTCCACACCTTCCGCCGTGAAGCCGGTTCTGTACCCCTAAAGCAACAAGATGATGGACCAGAAACTGAGAATCAGGATGACGAGTTGGACGAGGCGCTGACGGGCATGGACTATATTCCTTATACCCAACAGAACGCCGAAGCATTCTTCGCTCAGTTGGAGCAGTGGAACGACGAAGACGAGTACACCCGCTGTATCCAGGCACTGAATGCCATCCCGGAGGACTGGAGGAACTATCGCACCGCCTACGCCTTGGCACGGGCGCTGGAAAACTACGCCATTATCGGGGACCATAACGAGGGCACCCCTCGCTATAAGGGAGACAAGGCCCTGTGCCGCGCCATCGAGGTGCTGGAGTCCGTCCGGGAGGAAGGCCAGGACAAGGCGGAGTGGAATATGCGGATGGCCTACGGCTATCAGTATCTCTATGGTCAGGAGGAAAAGGCCATTCCCTACGCCCAGCGGTGGGCAGAGTTGGACCCGGAGGACGAAAATGCCTCGGCGGTGATTCAGGAGTGTAAGGCGGAGATCCGGAAACGCCAGCGCAGCCGGAAGAAGGCCAAATTCGTGCCCGGTGATACCCCCTTCGAGGGCTTCGACCTCACCAACTTCTGGGACGACAGTATGTATGCGCTGAAAGAGTATGTCAGCGATCCGCCTTCCGATGAGCTGATCGCCAGCGTGGAGGAGGAACTGGGCTATAAGCTGCCCGCCGCCTATATCTGGCTGATGAAGCAGCACAACGGCGGCATTCCGGTGAATACCTGCTATCCCTGCGATGAGCCGACCTGTTGGGCAGAAGACCATGTGGCCATCACCGGCATTTTCGGCATCGGGCGGGAAAAGAGCTGCTCCCTCTGCGGAGAGCTGGGAAGCCAGTTTATGATCGATGAGTGGGAGTATCCTGCCATCGGAGTGGCCATCTGCGACTGTCCCAGCGCCGGACACGATATGATCTTCCTGGACTACCGGGTTTGTGGCCCCCAGGGAGAGCCTGCGGTAGTCCATGTGGATCAGGAAAACGACTACAAGATTACCCATCTGACAGACAGCTTTGAGGAATTTGTCCGCGGACTGGAGCATGAATCCCTCTATGATCCGGATGAAGATGTAGAGGATCTTGAGGATGACGCCGACGAGGAGAAAACTGACCGTAAGGGCTCCTTTGCCGGGTCTGTGCTCCTCTCCAAAGCGGAATGGGACAAGGAGCAGTTGAACCGGAATCTACGGGAAGAATGGGGCATCGTAGATGAGGAGCCGGATGAGGGCGACGAAGATGATGAGAACAGCGATGACGCTGTGGTAATGCGGGTCGGCGGCATGATGCTGATCGTGACACTCTTCCACGGTCACATCCCGGACAATGAAGCGGAGATCAACGCCGAAAACAACTATATGTGGCCAGAGGCCGTAGAGGTGGCCAAAGCGCACAAGGCCCATATCATGGTGGCTGTATTGGGCGAGGAGGAAAAACTGCTGGAACGGGGTAAGCTGTTCACCAAGGCGATGGCAGTGTGCTGCAAGCAGAAATACGCCACCGGTGTCTACACCAGCGGCGTGGTATTTGAGCCTCGTTTCTATGAGGGCCTTGCCGATATGCTCAAAAAGGACGAACTGCCCATCTTCAACTGGGTTTGGTTCGGCCTGTACCGGAGCGAGGGGGGCCTAAACGGCTACACCTACGGCATGGATGTGTTTGGCAAGGAGGAAATGGAGGTGTTGAACACCGACGCTGAGCCGGAGGAACTACGGGACTTTTTGGCAAGCCTTGCCTCCTATGTGCTGGCGTGTGATGTGACGCTGCAAGACGGCGAGACCATCGGTTTTTCTGCGGACGATAAGCACACCATCACCCGCAGCCCCGGTGTCTCTCTGCCAGAGGAACAGATGACCCTGAAGATCGGTTACGAGCCTATAAAGGGAGATCCGGAGGATGACAGCTGCGACCACTCAGACAATGATGACACGCAGGATGAGGAAGAATTCAGTAATCCCGAAGTCTACACCGAGGAGGAGATGGAAGCCGTCGAGGGGCACATTGAGCAGTATTTCGGCAAGTTCAAGAATGTGTTCCATGAGCTGGTTTCTCCCGACATCCATGTGGACATCTGCGTGGTGCCGCCCTCTGAGGAGCGGGACTACTGCACCCTGGTCACCATGGGCATGGGCGCTCACCGGATGAATGTGCCGGAGGAACTGGCGGAATATAAGCTGGAGCGGGCGGAGCTGGCCATTGCCCTGCCTGCGGACTGGAAGCTGGATCAGGAGTCCATGAAAGACGAAAAGTGGTACTGGCCCATCCGCCTGCTGAAATCCTTGGCCCGCCTTCCCATTGCCAGCGATACCTGGCTGGGCTTCGGCCATACCATGGACAATGAGGAGGATTTTGCAAAGGACACAAAGCTGTGCGCCGCCATTCTGACTGGTCCCCAGGATACCGAAGATGGCAGCGAGGTCTGCACTCTGCCGGGCGGCGAGGAGGTCAACTTCTATCAGGTGATTCCTCTCTACCGGGATGAATTGGAATATAAGCTGGCCCATGACGCGGACGCCCTGCTGGGCAAAATGAACGGCATCAGCTTTGTGGTGGAGCCTGATCGTCAGGATGCTATCACCCGTGGCACCCTTTCCAATGATGATTTTGACGGTGAGATGGACGATGCTTCCTATCATATCGAGAGCATTGAGGAGAAGGAACTGCCTATTGACCCCATCAATGCTTATAACCACATGGCCATCTACCTGCGCTGGTGCATGGAGCACGACCTGATGGGCGAGGACTTCCTGAAAGAATACAGCGAAGTGGCCAAACAGGTCAAAGCTGATCCTGCCAATGTGGATCTGAGGGAGTTTATCCGGGATGAGCTGGACGGCTGTCTGTTCTCTGTGCTGTTCAATCAGCAAGGCCGTGCCTTTGCAGGCTATTACTACGGAGAGGGCGACAGCCCCTACTATCCTGCCGACATTGATGACTATGCCCTGAAATATTTTGGTCCGTCCCGATACCACTCCAATGAATTTCAACAGGAGGCATACTTATTCATCCCATTTGATGAGAAATACTATCAGACCATGGCTCAAGTGATTGAGGAACGCTTTGAAAACTGGCAGGGACAGGACTTCGACGAGGACACGCTGGAGCCTTCCGAAGTGGCTCATGCCATCATGGAGTATCTGGACTGCGAGTGTACCTATTTCCCATCCATGGCAGATGATGACCCCATCATGTCGGCATACAGCTACGCCCAGCGGCTGGGGGTACGGGAGGGCTTTGTTCCCGTACTTATCCAGGCGGATGATGAAACGCTGTTGGAATGTCTGGTAATGAACGCCGACCCGGAGCATGATGCGGACTGCTATGAATTTGACCTCAAAACGGTAGAGGAGTACCGGAAGAAGATGCTCTCCGCTCCCATCAAGGACGGAAAGGCGGTTTTGGAGGAATTGACCGGCCAGCGCAAGGAAGAAGCCGAGGACGATGATCTGGACTGGGAGGAGGAAGTCCTGGGCGAGATGGAGGGCGGAGAACCCAACGACCGCTTCGCAAACTATTGGAACGATGATACCGGAATGACATATCCGCTCATTCTGGCTAAAATTCCGGTAAAGGACCCCTGGGAGATCTTCGCCTACCTGCCCTTTGGAAATTGGAATGAGTGTCCCGACACACCGGACCTGATGGCAGTGGCGAAATACTGGTTCGAGCAACATGGTGCCATCCCTGCCGCCATGAGCCACGATGAATTGGAGTTTGAACTTCCAACTCCGATCTCCAAGGAAAGAGCTATGGAGGTGGCTGTGGAGCAATATGGTTTCTGCCCAGATCTGGATCAGAATGAGGATGGAAGCATTGGCTCCTTGGCAGATGTCCTGTGGCAGTCCACCGTCTGGTATTTCTGGTGGGATTGATGGGAGGTGCGACCAATGACAGAATATCAGAAAACCTATATCGAACTAAAAAAACAGTTTGTTGCGACCAATGAAGGTCCGGACAGTGTCCGCGCTCTATATACCTTCAAGGAAGAACTTGAGCAGAGTGAGGATCAGCAGGCCAAAGAAGTGCTGGTGGATGTATATGACCTGCTGGACTTTAAGAAGGACGCCTACGAGCTGCTTTGCCAAATTGGAAATCGTTCCGATAAAAAGACCCTCAAGCGGCTGGGCACGCTGAAGGACTATGCGGAAAACTGGGGCAATCATTATGCCCTCCCCAAGCCCAAAACGCCGGAGGAAAAGCAGAAAGAAAAGGAACGGCAGGCCCAGCTGGGCCTGCCCGCCTTCCGGTATCACCCAAACCCTCTGGAAACTGGGGCTTTTGAGGAATCCGCAGACGGCGTTGTCTGCGACTGCTGTGGCAAGACGACCCATATTTTCTATACCAATCCGTTCTTTTCCGTGGAGGATATTGCATATCTGTGCCCGGCGTGTATCGCCAGCGGCGAGGCGGCCCGGAAATATGACGGCAGCTTTCAAGATGATTTCTCTGTGGACGATGGCGTAGACGATCCGGAGAAGCTGGACGAGCTGATCCACCGTACTCCCGGCTACTCCGGCTGGCAGCAGGAATACTGGCGGGCCCACTGTGGCGATTACTGCGCCTTTTGGGGCTATGTGGGCGCCAGAGAACTGCGGGCACTGGGTGTGCTGGAGGAGGTGCTGGACGACCCCATGTGGGACGAGGAGCAGAAGGGAATGATCCGGGAATCCGTCAATGGCGGGCATCTGCAATGCTATCTGTTCCAGTGCCTCCACTGCGGAAAACACCTGGTCTGGATGGATTTTGATTGAGGTGGCAACATGGAGAAGAAGGATTTTCCCAAGGGAACCAAGCCCCGTGAGATCTTCGTCTATACCTGTGAGCGGATCGCGGAGCCTTTGAACCCGCTGGGCTACAAATACCGCAAGAGCAAAAATGACATCTACAAAAAAGACGGCATCTTTGTGTTCTCCTTTTACTTTTCCCCCTCCATCCGCTTTGGCTCCACCACTTTTACTGCCTTCTTCGATGTGAGTTCCCCGGTGATTGCCCAGTGGCGCAGTGAGCAGGAAGGGACGGAGGAAACCTATGATGGTATCGTGGGTACCTCCATCGCCCGGCTGACCCACCGGTATGATGACTTCCCCCGCTATGAGGTATCTACTCTGCTGGAGCGGGAACGCTCTATCCAGGAAATTTCCGGGCAGATCCAGGACTATGCACTACCATTCTTTGCCCGGTTTTCCAATCTGCCCAAGCTGCTGGACGATGTGGAACAGGAGGGGTTCTTCCCCCATCGGAAGGGGTTCGATGTCCCTAAGCGGAATCGGGAGTTCATCGAATGCTTCCGGGAGTATCTCCAAAAGCAGTAGGAATCAGCAGAAAGGAAACAACACCTATGTCAAACAGTAGAGTATCCACTTGGAGTGGAATCCGGAACAAATTGGAGAATGACTACCTGTGCCCGGCACTCCGGGGCCACATCCAGTATTTTGCCACCAGTTACAGCAAAAGCGCCGACCATGAGGGCCGGGCCGCCATTCGTGTGGACGGCGTGGAAGTGCTGCGGAGCAACTACTACACCTATTTTGAAAATGTGTGGACGAAATTTCATCACTTGCGCTCCACCACGCTGAAAGATCACGACTCCGCAAAAGAGGCCATCAATCAGGCTCATGCCTATGCGCTGGAGCAGGGCACCTTTGACCAAAAGGTGTTCTATGAGGCGTTTGGGATCTTTGACAACCAGAGCATCGAGAAAAGCCTTGTCAGCGAGAATCCCCTTGTCCGTATCTTTGCCCTTCTGGATCGCAGGCTTGGCAAGCGCCGCCTGCTGGCTTTGGAGGACTCCATGGAGCAGGAACTGGACTGGGTGCGGGCTTTCTATGTGATCCGGTTGCAGGCCGAAGGGCTGATGGAAGCGAATAACATTTAGGAGGAACCACCATGTCACAGATCGCGTCCTTTTATCTGATAAAAAATAACCAGCGGCAGGAGTTGTCCGACGGTGACTGCTCCGGCGCGGTCTATATGGCCATCTGGGACTGGTGTGAGAGCGAACTGGATCTGGATGTCCGTTTTCCTGCTCCCCAGACGGAAGACACCCTGGACTGCGCTCTGCTGGAGGGAGAGCTGGCGTCTCAACTGCTGGCAGCTCTGCGGGAGCAGGATCTCCCGGAGCTGGCCGCTGAAATTGCCCCGGACTGGGATCTGCCCACCGAGGCGGTGCAAAGCGGGCTTAATACGCTGCGCTCCCATCTGGAACTGGTGCAGGGCGATGCTGCTCTGCTGTATGAAATGACATGAGAACGGAGGGATACCATGCTGGCAAAGCGGTTTGAACACATTTTACATGATCTGGGCATGGCTGGGCTGGAACACCCTCTGTTCTACCATGCACCGGTGGGCATTCGTTTTAAGATCGGCGGGGAGGAACCAATCTATCTGGATAGGCGTGCGGCGAAGCTGAAAACCAACCCCGCTTATGTTCAGGGGGCGCTGGACCGAGCCGCCGCGATCTATCGGGCACTTCCGGCGGTGCCGGACCTTCTGCGGATCGACGGGTATCCCGATGAAGAACCCGCCGAGTCCCTGCTGACCGTTATCCGGCAGCGAGTGGGCCTCCCAGTTCCCGATGAACAACTTTCGGCCACAGAGCAGGATGAAGATGGGGATACCCATGCACAAGTGCAGTTTTACTGGGATCTCAGCAAGATCAGCTTTCAACCAGAGCTGCTTCTTCGGGAAATCATTCTGGGGGACATCGGCGGCTGGAACGGCTTTGTGTCCAGCGTCTATCTGGCTGGGCCGGGGCCGTTCCTCTACCATTTGTACGATGACCGTGGGCTGGATGTGCTGGGCGGCTCACAGAAGCTGCTATTGCCTCTCTATCATCAATTTCATGACTGGATTTTGGAATACGATCTGGAGAAGATTGACCAGATGTTCGCTCCAGCAAAAGAATGACTGCATAACAGAAAAGGAGACATTGCTATGGGACTTGATATTTACGCCGGGCCGCTGACCCGGTACTATTCTCACAACTGGAAAACTGTTGTTCAGCAGTGGGCGGAGGAAAACGGATACACCTTTAACCGGATCACCCCGGATGGAGAACCCGCCGACAACGAGGAGGAGCTGTCCCCGGCTGAGATCCAGGCGGCAGTGGAGGACTGGCGGGATCAGATCTTAGCCGCCATTTCCCAGCCGAACCAGCCGCACTACACTCCATGGCCGGAGGACAACGAGCGGCCCTATTACACCGATAAGCCGGATTGGGATGCCTTTGGCGCTATGCTGCTGGTGGCCGCCTGTCATACATACGAGGAACCGGTGCCTCTCACCGTGGAGAAGGACTGGGACTTCGGGGAGCATCCCCTGATTGCCCGCCTTGCATCGGACGAGGAGCGGGTGTGGTCCCTGCTTCGGGGCGCGACTTGGTGGCTTCCCCTCACCGACAGCTTTCTATTCCAAGGCCCTCTGCCCACCGATGATCAGACGATGATCGCCACCTTGGGCGGACTGCGGAAGGAGCTGGAAAAGCTGAACCAGCTGGCATGGCAGGCCGATGAGGACACTATCCTTGGTTGGGCAGACACGGAGGGATACCCGGTAGACGGAACCGTAGACTCAGATGGACAGTACAGCAAGGCAGACATCCCGGAACACACCCAGTATGACACCCAATCCTTGGCCAAGTTTGCCTTCTCCGTGTTCTGGCGGGCCATGCGGTTTGCCGAGGAGCAGCAGGTGCCTATCCTGCTTGACTATTAAAGAGAATTCGTCAGGGGGTGGAGACCGTGGAACAAAAACGGCCGGCAGATATAATTCAGGAACTTCTGGACTACCTGTGGAACGGCCTGGGCCTGGAGGAAAAGGGCTGGAAGCGTCTGAAAAAGGGCGACTTCAAAAAGAAAATGAAAAACGGGCTGACCTATCAGATCTGGTTTGACCGGAGCCGCTACAACTACATAGACTACGAAATCGGCCATGGGAATGTGGAGGTGGGCTTCACAGGCATTGACGATGATATCCACGTCGGAGCGGTTCATCAGGTCTTTCAGGATGCCAAACTGCTTTTTGGTACCAGCAGACACCAGATTTTCATTATCTATCTTTTTGTATTAAGGTCTACAGCAATCTAATCCCACGTTAAAACGAGAAAATGCTTAATTGTTCTCCTCAAAGTTCTCTACCTGTTCCATGACCTTTTTGAGAACTTCGGGGCTGTACTGCGGGGGATATCACGCTTTTCAAAGAACGAGCCGGAGTTGCGCGCAGCGCGCAGATAATCCCGGCAGTTAAACAAAATCTAATCAAGGTTGAGAGCTTTTTCTTCAGCCTTCGTCTTTGCCATGGCGTTTTTCTCCAATCTGAAAATTACAAATTGCGGACAAAAAGGACGCATTGTTGTGGCAAGCAGTGCAAGCTGGTACCAACTTGCAATTTTTGAATCCGATTTCTAAAAATCAAATTCAAAATGCTTGTTGGGCTGTGCCCAAACCCCTTGTGTTCTGCATCCAGTGGATGCAGGCTGCACATTTTTGAAAAATGCTTTTTAATCTGAGTGCCGATGCCTGTGGTATCGGCACTTTTTGCACAGATGGATTCCCGGAAGCAGAAAATAGTGCTATGCAGCACATCCGGGATTGTGCTATACTTGATTTACATAAACTTGTTTGTCCTAAAAAGTTGGAGGTGTTCATGGCAACACGAACCATTTGTTTTCCCATATCCGGCTATCCCTATTGCAGAGAACAGCCGGTGACATTCACATGGATAAAAGGCAGCAAGCGGCAGAATATCCGTGCCGTCCATGATGCCGTCCATACAACAGACCCTGATGTTTCGATTCTGGAAGTCAGCTCTGCATCCGTTCAGCCGGAGGGTGAAGCTGTTTCTTCTCTGCGGCTTTTGCTGCATCTGGATTCTGTTGCGCAGGATGTACCCATCAGCACGGTTTTTGAAGCCACCAAAGTGTTTGAACATGGTGGGCCATTCGCTGACCTTCTGACCTGTGAGCCACCCAAAGTCCATAAGGACACTCGGCTGCGAACCAGTGGAGAGCTGCTACGTTACTCTCTGGAAGGAAACGAGTATCCGACAGAGCCGTACATGGATTCGTTCTTTGAGTGGCTCTACTGCCGTGCGTTGAAGCAGTTCCCGGAAAAGGCGGAGCCGCTGAGCAGATATAATGCTTTTTCTGATATTGCTGCCGCAGCGGATTCTAAAAAGTATTATGGCGATTCCTCACGGGCGGCTGCGATTTATGTGGGACTTGCAGCGGCAGGAAAACTTTCGTGCATCGATTCCTATGAATTATTTATTGCTGAGGTCTATACGGAGCCGAAACCTTTGCCCAAGTCTGGAAAATCTGAGGCTGCTTCAAAAATGACACCCGAAGTTTCTGCACCAGCAAAGGAGACTCCGGCAGACGAATTGCCGCAGCCCGATAACGCAAATGCGGAAGTGATTCCGGACACTGCGCAGATGGAGCATATCCTTGAGCTGCCCAAAGCGACCTGTCTGCTTCTCTCTTTGGCAAAAAATGCTGGCCTTTCTGCAAATAGTTCCAGTGAGCTGACATATAAGGGAAAGGAATTCCTTCTTGACGCTTATCAGATAGCGCTGAAAAATAAAACGCTCCAAATCAATATCCAAAAGAACAAAATCACATTTCCGATGGAGGAACCGGACAGCGGATTTCATGCAGTTGGTGTGTTGACCCGTTCGCCTGCTTGGGAATACGGATGGAAGTTTAACTATCTGACTGAGAATACATCCGGTGCAGAAAAGTCCGAAGTTAAAGAAAAAATCCCTCCGAAGCCTTTGACCGCATTGGAGCATCTGGAACGCTGTGGGTATAGAATCGTTCAGCAGGTCGTACCGAAAAAACTTCCGCCGATTGCCGTTCAGCGGATGGCATGGAAAACAGGCGAAGCTCTTTGCGACCCGGTAGTGGTGGATTTCTTGCAGTTTATTCGGACACATATGCAGAGTGACGGCTCTTTTTCGTTTCGTATCCCAAAGGGTACTTCCAAGAATTCGTTTGCCACACTTTCGGAAATCGCTCAGACGTGGGATAAAATGGGACTTTTTGCATCCATTGTGATCTATCCGCAGAATATCGTCTATGAGCTTGCGCAAAATGAGACTGTCCGGCATTTCCTGAGCGGGAAGTGGCTGGAACTTTTTGTGGAGCATCAGGTTCAGCAGATTTTGAATCGCTATCAGGAGGAGCAGGGCGCAGAAGTTTCGCTTTGCTCCAATGTGATTCTTTCAGAAGCGGCATCCGCAGGGAGCACGCATGAACTGGATGTTGCGTTTTCCATCAACGGAAAATTCTTCTGGGTGGAAGCCAAATCGTCCAGCCGAAGCATTGATTATGGAAAATATGCTGCTCTGTGCGAAAAGCTGAAAGTAACCTCCGACCGACTGCTTTTGGTCAACAGCGATTTGTCCGTTGAGGAGTGTGAAGGCGTTTCTTACTTCTGGAATTATCGTGTTGCAAATTGTGCAACGATTACGGGGGAATTGGAAAATATGGTTGCCAAACAAATTGAAACTGCCGGAAAAGCCGTTCCAAGTACAGACTGAGCAATAAGCAAAAAAGACCCTGAGAACCCTGCCGGATAAGCGGCAAAGTTCTCAGGGACTGTTTTATCGGATCTGCTCGACTTGCTTGGAGTCCTTTTCCTCCGCAAAGAACAGTTCCACATTCTTCTGTGCTTTTACGATTTCCTGCATCTCATCCCGTGTCTTTCGGTACTCTGGGTAGAGTGCTTTTTTCTTGGTGAGCAAAGCCGAATACTCTGCATTCAGGTCTTTCACTTTGGGCAGCTTTTTCAGGCCGGATTCATTGAAAGCGGCTTTCGCCGTCTTATGCAGCGTGACTTCTTCCCGGTGCGCTTCCAAAAATTTGGAGCTGTACCCGGATTTGCGGTAAGCATCGTATACAGGCCGGGTCTTGGCATAGTTGACGATGTGCGCCCGGAGGACGGCGATTTCTGCCATACGCTTCTCGGCGGCCTTGATGGAATCGCCCAGTTTGTGATAGCGAGAAAGTGCAGCATCAGCACGCTCTTTCAGGTCATCCGCACTGCCGATTTTCTGCTCCTGCAAAAAAATCAGCGTTTTGGACATCTCTTTCAAGTTGTACTTCTTCGCCCAGCGTTCGTAGCCGCCACCTTTGCCCTCGGCAAGTTTTGCTTGAATGTCAACCAGCAACTGGAACGGCTGCTCTTTGGGAGGTTGCTTCTGATGTGGGCGGTGTTCGGCTTTTCCGGCAATGACTGCTTTGATTTCATCCTCGCTGTACCCGGCACCCAGTGTCTTTAACCGGATAAAGCGTTTCTGCCGTGCGCCTTTAACGGAAGTGTATTTGCCGCGTTTGATTTCATAGCCCTGCTGTTCCAGCTTTTGCAGAAAATCTTCGTAGTCGGTGGGCTTCTGCTGCAAAATCTCGTCGATTACACTGCACAGCCGGTCGCGGTTGCTCTCCTTTGGTGGGTAAGTGATGCGCTTCTGCCGTTCCCGGTAAGGCTTCTTTTCAATGACTGACAGCTGATGCTCCAGACAAATCAGGTCGCTCAACCGCTGCACTGCCAGACCGGAAAAGAAAAAATCCCGGAATTTTCTTGTGCCGTCCAGAGTGGTCGAGTTATAGATAATGTGATTGTGAATGTGTTCCCGATCGGTATGCGTTGCAACGATAAAAGCGTGTTTGCCTTTCAGAAACCGGGAGGCCAACTCATAACCGATGCGGTTTGCTTCTTCAGCCGTAATTTCACCAGGTCGGAAAGATTGCCGTATCTGATAGGCGATAATGTTACTTTTTTGGCTGCGCCCGGTGGCCTGCTCGTACAGCTTTTTTGTGAGCATGAACTCCTCGTCCACAGTAAGCGGGCTGCATTGATAGCTGCTGACAAGTTCGCCTTTTTCAGTCTTGTCAGGATTCTGTGCATAGTTGGTGCGGTCTTTCAGGCAGGCGGCAATAGATTTTCCTTTGTGCTGATGCAGTGCGATCAGACGAGTAGCAGCCAGAGCAGATCACCTCCTAAATGAAAAAGCCGCCCGAAGGCGGCAAGAAGATTCAAAATCAAATCAGGTCCCGGAGCCAACCGCTGAATTTCTCAACGCCCTCCACTATTGCAGTTGCGCCGACAAAAAGGACAAAGCAGAGAAATTCGGCAACCAGCAGAATCAGAAATTGATCCCAAGTCTGGCGGTAGACGGTGTAGATGCCGCAGCCAAAGATATACAGCATCAACGGCGCGACAACATAGCTGGACAGAGTAAGCAGCCACTTTGCCATCAGAGCCAGAAAAGCTACAAACAGAGAGATCGGGGCAAGCACCATCTTGAACAGAATCCTCATATCAAACACCAACCTTTCCTTTCGCCCCTATTATAAAGGTATCGGCCCCTGCCTTGCAAGGATGTCAACCGTTATGTAAGCCCGCAGTCCTCCTGCTGCGGGATTTTTTTAGAGTTCCGAAAGTTTGGCGAGAAGTTGCTTGCCGATAGCTATCAGCTCATCCAACCGACTACGCAAGTCCTCTAAATCGGCGGCATAGAGCTGCCCGCTTTCATTGGCCCGTTTCGCCACCTGATTCAGGTTGTTGCTGCAATTCTGAAGAAGGTACGCCATCCGACGCAGCTGTGGTAAATCAAGATTCAGGCAGTAACCATCCAGAGCCATTTTTCGCAGATAAGAGCCAATGCTCAAAATACCGCAACTTTCCATCTTCTGACGAATGCGTTCCAGTTCGACTTTGCTGACACGAAAATGGATCTGCTGGTCACGGCGCTCCGTCACCGGGCATCACCATCCTTATCCAAGTAAGATTTGAATGGTCGGACAGGCTCCACTTTATCAGCCTTTTCTTCCAGAGCTGCCAGCACAGAGGGGCGGGCATCCGGCTTTTCTTCCGCTTCGGGTTCTGTCCGGCTGGACTGATGCTCCATGTTCAACAGCGCATCCAATTCTGCAAGGCGGGCAGACTTGGTTTGCAGTTCTTCCTCCTGCGCAAACGGCTTGGCGATTTCAACCTCTGCGGCCTGCTTCTGCTGTTCCAGAGAATCCAGTGCGGCATCAGCATCGGCAATGCGGTCGGCAAAATTGCCGATGGCATTGTCCAGACGGACGATGTTGCCGCGAGGGTCATCGCCCAGCGGTACCGGATAACTCAGCTCGCCGCGGAGAACGATTTGATGCTCATTCTTGAAACTGTCAAAGCGAATGTTCAGCTCAAAGCCGCGATAGGTGCCCAGCAGCATCATATCCGCATTCGGCATCTCCTTGCAGGCGAGCATCAGCCGCTCACCAGCTGCTTTTTTCTCATCGAACACCATGCCCTTGATCGTCATGCCGCAGAAGTTCTCCTTATCCTGCGGGTGTGCGTCTGCGATTTGGGCATCGTTTTTCAGAGCCGCAATACGGTTCTTCGCTTTCTGAATTTCCTCCGGGTAATGCTTGAGCAGCTTATCTTCCAGACGATATTTCTGGTTCTGGTAATCCGAGCGCAGCACCTTGAGCTTTGCTACCTGCACATCCAGATCCATCTTTTCCCGGATGCGCGGGTCGCCTGCGCATAGGGCCTTGACCTCGGCATACGAAAGAGCCTGCTCATCCACATCATCACAGGAGCGCATCGGAGATTTGCTCGTCATGATCTGCGAAATAAACTTCTGCTTGTTTTCCAGCGTTTGATCGGGTAAGAGGATGGCATTACTGCCAGCCCCTCCCCTAAGAACCGTACGTGAGAGTTTCCCCTCATACGGCTCAAGCCTTTCAGAAAGTTCCCGTTAGGGAACCCGGCGCAACAAAACAAGCATCGTTTTTGTGCAATACGGTATGGCATTCGGGATGCACCATTTCCAGCCATGGCGACTTCCCGCTTCGGAACACCTTATGAACCTTGAAACTCGTTTCCGAGGTAATAGGCTCATTGCATACTGGGCAACAGCGGTGTTGATTTCTCCATACTTTCAGGAGTTTTTCGCGTCCGTTAGTGCTGTTCAACATTTTCTCACCATCGCGCTCTTCATAATAACCGTTCCATCGCTCATCGAAGGGATTTGCGTTAAAGACGATTTTCTTAAAGCGGATGATTTTGGTGTCCGTTGCATATTCAAGAGCAAAGTAGGATTGCTCACCGTTCTTCTTGGTGCGTTCCTCTGCGGCAAAAGTCCAGTTTCGGGTTCCGATGCGACGCCAGTATTTCGCTGCTATCCACCGTCTGCCTTTGTTCTTATGCCTGCGCTTTGCCCACTGCCAAAGACAATTGTAAATCTGATAGTCGATTTTGCTGAATGTTTCAGCGGATACAACAAATCGCTGGTTATTAACCCATCCACGGATAACCGGGTTGAGCTGGCGAATCAGGGAATCCTGCTTTGCCGATTTGTTGCTCTTGACGATTTCACGCACCTTTTTCAGCAGAGAGCCGACCGACTGCTTCGAGGGCTTGATTAGAAGTTTTCCGTTATACTTACGGATGTTCTTGCCCAAGAAGTCAAATCCATCATCAATGTGAGTGATGACCGTCTTTTCTTCAGATAACTGCAACCCACGTTCCGTCATGAAATCTCTGATAATAGGGAGCACTTCTTCACGCAGAAATTCCGGGCTTTCTCCGGTTACGATAAAGTCGTCAGCATAGCGCACGAAGTTCATCTTATTAAAATGAGTTTTACCATTGACCTTTTTGCGGGTCGGCAGTCGTTCCTTTAAGAGCCGTTCCAGTCCATCCAGCGTCATATTCATCAGAGTAGGCGAGATGGCTCCACCTTGCGGTGTGCCTTCCTCAGTGGGGAAAAGTTGCTTTGTATCAACGTATCCACACTTTAACCACTTCTGTAAAACCTGCGTATCCATCGGGATATTCTCCATGAGCCATTCATGGCTGATGTGGTCGAAGCATCCCTTGATGTCACCTTCAAGAATCCACTGAGGAGACTTGCCCTTGTTCAGGTCGGTGAAACACTGCTCGATTGCATCGTGTGTGCTTCTTCCGATTCGGAATCCGTAGGAGTTGAGGTCACCGTAGGTTTCAGCAAGCGGTTCCAATGCAAACTTGTATAGGGTCTGCATGGCACGGTCTGTCATTGTCGGAATGCTCAGAGGCCGCAGTTTGCCGTTTTTCTTCGGAATATAAACACGTTTCAGGGGCTGAGGACGGTATCCTCTCCGTTTCAGTTTACTGATTGCCTTGAATTTTGCCTCAGGAGTTAGCCACAATTCATGGTCAACTCCAGCCGTATTTTTACCACGATTGCTTGTTACCCGCTTCACTGCCAAGGCTTTGGCGTAAAACGAGTGAGTTAACAGCCATTGCAGCGTTTTTACCTTGCTGTAATGACCTTCTTGTTGAGCCTTTACGATACGCATTTGCAGCTTTTTAACATAAGCACGAGCCTTGTTCCAGTCGATGCTGTCCCAATTTCCCGCTCTGCAAGTCGGTGCACACGATTTCTCGTTCATTTGCAATTCCTCCTTTTTGAAAAGTTCTGTAAATTCTCTCGTAAAGAAAGACCATAGATGGAAGTCTGCCTGCTTTCGCACGAGGTGATGTTGCAACCTCTATCCGTCCCCATTACAGGGTCGGCATTCGCTTTTTCCATCTTTCTTCTACCCGCATTTCATAAAGTCTCCTTACGGTTTCCGTCCGATTGCTCGGGGAAATACGGGCTTACCACGTTCCGCTTATTCAACAGTATGGGTTAGGTTTCACTTCTCCGCCAGCAGCTTTTGAATCCATGTGTTCCCACTCTATAGAGGAGCAACCAGCTGCGTTACCGTTTTGGTTCAGGCTTGTCAGCAACTTTAGCCTGTTCAGCTTTAACGACGTTTGACAGTGATTCACATTACATTAACCATACCATACAAGTCAGGCTCCCCAACCACATTGTTGCTTGCAGTTTATCGCTTCCACCTCGCGGTTTCGGCTTGAACCCTTTCGGGTGGGGCTACCCTTGTCCTGTCACGCTTCCTCACAGCCGTTACCAGCTGCTTTGTTGACAGTAGACTACTGCTAATGGAATAACAGGTCTGGTCATAGCCAGACAGTTGATTTAAGCGACTTCGTGTCGCACCCAGAGGTAGGCGTCGAATGTCCCCTCCGTGACGTAATTATAGACGTAAACTTGTTTGTTTTTGTTGCCCTGACGGATGATTCGGCCGTTGCGTTGGGTCATATCGGACGGTCGCCAGCCTACATCCAGATGATGCACGGCCACCAGCAGGGTCTGGACATTGGTGCCTGCGCCCATCTTTGCAGTGCTGCCCAGCAGGACACGCACCTTGCCGCTGCGGACTTTGGAGAACAAATCCGCTTTCTTACCTTCAGTATCAGCGTTGTGGATGAACTCGACCTCCGATTCCGGCACCCCGGCGGCAAGCAGCTTTGTGCGAATATCATCGTAGACATTGAACGAGCCGTCTCCCTTGGGCGTGGACATATCGCAGAAAATCAGCTGCGTCAGATTATCCTCTTTGGTTTCGTTCCAGATACGCAGAACATTGTCGACGCAGGCATTCAGCTTGCTGTCCGGGTCATCCGGGGTGAGCGGATTCATCAGCCGCTGGTCAAGGCCGATTTTACGTCCGTCCGAGGTGATCTTCAGCATATTGTCCACCGAGGGGTCAACCGCACCGCTATGCACCTCAGCAGCACGTTCGCTCAGGGATTTCACCATGTCCTGCTGGATTTCCGAGGGTTTGACCACGACAGTTTCAAACTTGGCTTCCGGAACAGGCAGATGCAACTGGTCGGAAGTCTTGATGTCCGCTGCCTCCTTGAACATATTCATCAGCTCCGGCAGGTTAAAGAACTTGGCAAAACGTGTGCGCGCACGGTAGCCGGTTCCTTCCGGCGCAAGCTCAATGGCCGTGGTGGTCTCGCCAAACGTAGAAGCCCATGCATCAAAGTGGGTCAGTTGTTTCTGCTGGAGAGTGCTGTACTGCAAATAGCGCATCAGGGTGTACATTTCCGTCATGGAGTTGCTGATGGGCGTTCCCGTTGCGAAAATCACGCCGCGCCCGCCAGTCACTTCATCCAGATAACGACACTTGCCGAACATATCGCTGGACTTCTGTGCTTCGGAGGTAGAAAGGCCAGCAACATTGCGCATCTTGGTGTAAAGATATAGGTTCTTGTAGTTCTGGCTCTCGTCCACAAATAACCTATCTACGCCTAATTGTTCAAATGTGACCACATCATCCTTGCGGTCGGTGGACTGTAGCTTTTTCAGTTTCACCTCCAGTGTTTTCCGTGTCTTTTCCATCTGTTTCACGGTAAAATGCTCACCGGACTGTTCCTTGGCCTCTGCAATGGCTTTTTCGATTTCCTCGATCTGATCTTCGATGATCCGTGCCTGCCGTTCCGCAGAAAGAGGGATTTTCTCAAACTGCGAGTGGCCGATAATGACGGCATCGTAGTCGCCGGTTGCGATGCGGGCGCAAAAACGCTTTCGATTGGCGGGTTCAAAGTCTTTCTTGCTGGTAACGAGCAGCTTTGCATTGGGGTATAGCCGCAGGAACTCGCTGGCCCACTGCTCGGTCAGATGGTTGGGTACCACGAACAGGCTTTTCTGACACAGGCCCAAACGCTTAGATTCCATTGCCGAAGCTGCCATCTCAAAACTTTTGCCGGCACCCACCTCGTGGGCGAGCAGGGTGTTCCCACCATAAAGCACATGAGCAACTGCATTGCGCTGATGTTCCCGCAGATTGATCTCCGGGTTCATACCGACAAAATGGATATGGCTTCCGTCATACTCGCGGGGCCGGGTACTATTGAACAACTCGTTATACTGCTTCACCAGCAGATTCCGCCGCTGCGGGTCTTGCCAAACCCAGCCTGCAAAGGTATCCTTGATGGCCTGCTGCTTCTGCTGGGCAAGCATCGTCTCCTTCTGGTTCAGGACACGCCGCTCTTTACCATCCTCCTCAATGGTATCATAAATGCGGCAGTCCCGCAAATTCAAGGTGTCCTCCAAAATCTTGTAGGCGTTGGCCCGGTGGGTGCCGTAGGTTTCGGTGGACATGATATCATACATTCCGGCGGCAGATTTGTTGCCGATGCGCCATTCGGACGTAAATGGAGAGTAGCGGACTTGGATCAGGTTGTTATAGCGGATGCGGTAGGGCGGCTGAAAAGTCTCCATCATAAACTGCTGCACAATGGCGGGATTCAGCCATGTGGCACCCAGTCGGATGTCGATTTCTGATGCTTCAAGGTCCTTCGGCTGCGCTTTGGTCAAAGCCTCCACATTGATCTTGAACTCCGGGTGGCTTTCAGCGGCAAGCTGAGCCATGCGCAGTTTATTCCGCACATTGCCGGAAAGATACTCGTCCGCAGTCTGCCAGCCTGCTTCCGGCTCATCTGCATCCGCAGAAGGGTCTTTGAAAATCACGCCTTGCAGCTCTGTGGTAATACGCTCATAATCGCCGGGAGAGCCGAGAAGTTCCGCCATATAGGGCAGATCAACACGGCCATGTTCTCCAATGGACACTGCCAGTGCTTCGCTGGGGGTGTCCACGCTGGTGACGGTGCGCTCCGGGCGAATCGTTCGCTTGGTGAACATATCCGCCTTGCTTTTGAGCTGTTTATTCTCATCGAGATTTTCCAAAGAGCAGAGCAGATAGTAGGAACTGTCATCATCGAACAGGCGGGCATTTTTCTTGTCGTTGATCAGCCCGTATTTTGCCGTAAAGGCATCGTAGGCGGCGTTCAATTTTGCTTGCGATGCCTTAATGTCCTCGTCCGGGAAGTCGTTCAACTGCTGGTCAATCAGTTCGTTGACGATCTGCCGCAACTCCACCATACCAGCTACACGGCCTTTGGCGTTGTCGGACAGTTCGATCTGCGTCATGATAGAGTTCTCTCGGTAGTAGATCTCGCCATCAACGACCGTATAGCTAAAATTCTTCACAGTCGGGTCTGCGGGCAGCGTTTTGCGCTGTGCTTCCGCATCTGCGACGTCCGGGGCAGCAATCTCCACCGCAGTGTAATTACCCTCGATGTGCTGTACCGCCTCGGCAAGCTGGTCTGCAAGGCTGGTGCCCTCGATGGGTGCAACGGTCAGGTCGTGACCATATTGGGTGCTTTCCATCGTGAGCTGCCCCAGCACCATCTCCGGGTGGTCTACAAAATACTGGTTGATGGCAAAGCCATCTTCCGTTTTGCCAAGCTGCACCCAGTCTGGCTCATGGTCGATGGGGCGGTCACGCTTCTGCAAAAAGATAATGTCCGAAACCACTTCGGTTCCGGCATTCGCCTTGAACGCATTGTTGGGCAGACGGATGGCCCCCAGCAGGTCGGCACGCTCTGCCATGTGCTTGCGGGCGGTGCTGTCCTTGCTGTCCATGGTATAGCGAGAAGTCACAAACGCCACGATGCCGCCCGGACGCACTTGGTCGATGGCTTTCGCAAAGAAATAGTTGTGGATGCTGAAGCCCAATTTGTTATATGCCTTGTCTGCAACTTTATAATTGCCAAACGGGACGTTGCCCACTGCAAGGTCATAGAAATCCCGGCGGTCGGTGGTTTCAAAACCTGCTACCGTGATGTCAGCTTGCGGGTACAGCTTTTGCGCAATGCGTCCGGTGATGCTGTCCAGTTCCACACCATACAGGCGGCTGTCCTGCATGGTGTCCGGCAGCATCCCGAAAAAGTTGCCGACACCCATGCTGGGTTCCAGAATATTGCCGCTACGGAATCCCATTTTTTCTACTGCATCATAGATGGCACGGATAACGGTGGGGCTGGTATAGTGTGCATTCAGCACCGACCCACGGGCGGCGGCGTACTCGTCCTCCGAAAGCATTCCTTTCAGTTCGGTGTACTCCTTTGCCCAGTTGTCTTTGTTGGGGTCAAAGGCATCTGCCAGACCGCCCCAGCCGACATACTGCGCCAACACTTCCTGCTCCTCGGCAGAAGCACCACGGTGTTCTTCTTCCAGACGGAACAGCGTTTTGATGGCCTCGATGTTCCGGGCGTACTTCTGCTTTGCACCGCCCTCGCCCAGATGCTCATCAGTAATGTGAAAATTCCCAGCGGGTTCAGGCACAGGTTCTGCGTGGAGGGCTTCATCCAAGGCTGCGGCATTCGGGAAAGTCTGAACTTCGCCATCAATCACCGCAGAGATCGGCAGTTCATCCAGTTCCTCATCGGTCAGTTCAGGCTCATCCGGCTCCTTCTGCCGCAGTCCCTCCTCAAACTGCTGCCGGTTGATGACCTCGTTATCCCAAGAATGACCGTGCGCACTGGTGTCGATGCGCACATCGGTTTCACCAACATAGCCGATGGTTCCTTCAATTGTTCTGGTGGGAAGGTCTACTACAACTTCGTCCCCGACCTTATAGCTGACCTCTTTTTCGGGAACCAGCTCAATGGCTGCGTCCTGCTGTTCTTCGTACAGTTCCCGGATGTGCGGCAGATGCTCGTTGCGGAAAATGGGCAGTCTGTTTTTCGTCAGCTCCATGTCCTGCAAGCTGACGGATTTGAACATAAAATTAACGTGTTCCACCCGAAAATCCCGGTCATCCAGCTTGACGATGCTGCCAATCGGTAAATAATCCGATTCCCGGAGATATTTTGTCTGGTGGTGGGAGCCATCTTCGTTCAAGCCAGCCAGATAGACGTTATTGCCCTCTGCCCACAGCTTTTTGGATTTTGCTACCCACTGCTCACTCGGAAAGCCAGTTACCTTGACCTTGCCGAGCGTATTTTCCTGTGACAGAAGATTGGTATGCAGAATCTGCTCCACAGCAACGGCATCTTTGTCATAGAACAGATAGTTGCCGTTCAGTTCAAAGCCCACAAGAGTATTAGGATACTGCTCTTTCAGGGCAGTGTACTCTGCGGCAACCGTGCCGTCCAGCATCGGGAGCTGACGCTCAGCCTCCTGTCTGACAGTACGCTGCTCTTTTTCCGCATCCGTCAGATACCGATCAGACTGAATCATCAGGTCGATATACTTTTCCACCTGTATCCAGCTCAACGGGATTTTCTGATAATCCGGGTAGTGGACAAATTCCAAGCCTTTTCCATCGTAATTCACAAATCCGCTACTGCCATCCAGATAATCGTGGGAATGACCGCCGATGCCGTACTCCTTTGCCAGTGCCTTGGCACGGAGCTTTTTGTCAGGCTGGGTCTGGTACAGCTCAATAATTCGCTGCTTGCCATCCTGAAAGCCGGAGCCGTGTTTGCGCAGTTCATGTTCGATCTCTGCCTGTGACAAGGAAAAAGCGGAGGACGATTTCTCGTTCTCCGCTCGGTCGATTGCTTCAATTTGCTGGGCTTCGGTAGGGATGCTGAGATTGAAAAAACTCAGTTGTAAATCAGTTCCATCAGGATCACTTCTTCCACCTGTGCTTTCAGGCTGTTCATGTGTTGCACCCACATCAGTTGGTTCTTCGCTTTGTCCGGGGCTGGGTTCTGCTTCAGCAGTTCGGTCATCATCTGCTGCTTCTGGTTCTCCGCTGCCTGCTCCACTTCCAGCAGGTGCGGATGCAGCTTCCCGGTCAGCAGCATCGAGTTGTACAGCACCGGGCGATTCTCCATCAGGTACATCCGGCGCATCCGTCCGTACCGGCCCAGCGGCTTCTGCGGCTGGTTCAAGGTCAGGTTCGGGAGCTGGTAATCCCCGACGGTCGAGTAGGTCACGTTCCTGTTCATCATATTCATGCTGGCTCCTTTCTACATTGCGGCGGCGGATGGTCGTTTTGACAGTGCGCTCGATATTCCGTAGCACATCCCGGCTGCAATCGCTGACTGCCGCACCCAGTGCATAGACTGCATCCGGGGTCGAGAAATCATAAATTGCCTGAAAATCATCCCGGTCAAAATAACCCTCCGGTTCAAAACCGCACCGTTCCAAGATGGTGTACATGATGCTGATTGCGGCGGCACTCTTGAACTGGAGTTCCTGTCCGGCTTCATCATAATCCATCAGGAACGAACCGTCAACGATGCCGAGAATGTCGGAGCTGTTGTTATCCCAGTAGGATTCTGCCAGCTTTCCGGCAATGTCCGCAATCTGCTGACTGAGCCGTTCGTGGTGAATACCGTATTCCCGCGCCAGCATTTCCGATACCGGCTGGAACAGGTCATCGTTAAGTTGCCACACCTCCGGGTCACGGGAATTGCGCCGCACCCCGGTATCGCTCACATCAAAGACATAGTGCAACCGGGGTACACTGCTGGACTGGTCGAGCAGGGCGATACCCTTAGACCCTCTGCGCACATAGCGGTTCATACGGTTGTTCCAGATGTCAAAACTCGCACAGGCAGTCGCATCAGGACGCTGGGCGTAGATCATCAGCTGGTCGGCAAAGCTGTACTTATACAACCGGGATGCCGTAGTCAAATAATCCGTCCAGTGTTCCCAATACCGGGTCAGACCGTTTGCCGTGCGCTGGGCAAGGGCAAGGTATTCTTCGGTTTTGCTTGGCATAGCGTTCCTCCCTTCAATCTCGTTGTAAACAAAAAAGCGAGCGGCCTTTTCAGGTCACTCGCTTATGGAATCTATGGCGTTTTATTCGTATCGTGCGGCAAACTTTTCTGCCATCTCCAGCAGACGTTCAAAGGTCTGCGTTTCTTCCGGTTGCTCGATCAGTTTTGCAAGGAGCGCACGGAACACGTCGGTGCTGTCCTCATACAATCCTTTTGCGATAGTGTCAATGTGTTCATGTAGTTTTTTGACAGCATCACCGGAGGGTTTGGATTTCGCAAGCAGGTTGGTCAGATAACTGAGATAAGGATAGGTGGAATCATCAGTGATGATCTCGTTGGTCTCCTCGATGATCTTCTGGTTATCTTCGGGGGTCATATCACCCTTTTCTTCCCATATATCACGAGAAGAAGTGCGGCCTTTCAGAAAAGTGGCAAAGAGCAGGCGGTCAAGGGGAGAGCGTTTTGTGGTGTCCATTGGCAAGCCTCGCTTTCTATTTCTAATATTAAAACTGGTTTTAGTATAGCATGAATATGCAAGTTATATCAAGCACCTAACTTTAAGGGGGTCAATAGATGTTTTCAACTCGCAAAGGTATTTGGATCAAAAGACATCCCATTGCGCTTTTTCGGTTTTTGAATAAAATGTGGAAAGATAGTATTACCTAGATCTGCAGTACCATGGAGTTGCGCCAGAAGGACTATCAAAGTCTTCATAATACACAATATTATTTCGATGTGCAATTTCATTTTTTATCGACGCTGAGGTCGGATTGCAAAAATGAAAGTCCTCAAATTGTGTCAAAGGTAAATCTAGGAGACGTGTTATTCGGCTAATGGCACAGCGGTCTTGATCTCCATAATAAGAAAATCGCCACTTTGCGGTAGGGAATTTGTCACAAATATACTGAATATATGGGTCGTCAACCTCGCCAAATGAAAACCCATATGTACAAATGCAGTCGGGAGTATCTATTGTACCTAAAAAGTTATTTAGACGCATCAATCCCAAATCAATAGGTTTTTTTAATTTATTCAGTATTGCTTTTTCGAAAGAAAACTCAACAATCCTGTTGCGAGTTGCCTGATAAAACTCTCCATACGGTTCGTTACGCAACTGCTCAATCTGCTTGCTTAGACGATTTATAGCGTCCTCATTTCCGTGTCCAATAATTAAGTCGTTGTAGTTATTTAAAACCGATGAAGTGCCATGGATATGTAGAACATTTTCCGCTTCCGTGTGATATACATTTTCAAGAGTGTGAGTGTAATTAAAAGAAACAAAAGAATCTTCGTTGGAAAAAGGCAGTGCATATCCGTTTGTGCGCGATATAATATATTGGAAATTGTCCGTGGTATCAATAGCGGAAATCCATTCGTTCAACTTTCTTTTTAGGTCGTTTGTTCGATCTCTGTTTGGTGCATCTAAAGTGACGGCTTCAGGTGTTTCCAATCCTAAGTCATCTAAGAGAGTATGTTCCACCCATTCAGGAGAAAGGTCTCCGAGGTTTTCTTCAAATTTGCTCCAAAAGTTTTTTTGAGCAACACGACACTCGCCAACATTGGTATGTCCATCCACGAGCCTTACAGGAAAATCGTACATTTCTGATAATTCAGTGTACAGCCCTTCATCGGTAGTCAACATATAACAAGCAAAATCATAGTAGCTGGTTGGAAGCCCATGGTACAGGTCAAAACCATTTCCAATAATGTTCAATGTGGCCATCTGTGGCTCCTCCTAAATTTTATATGAACAGCGTATCATATATCAGAAGATAGCGCAAGAAGATTAATGGTGATTGAATGTACGCCGCCCGCAGACGGCAAAAATCAGTTGTTTCAAACTAATGCACCAACAACTTTGGCGTTGGATGGAATCGAAAAAACGAAATACAACCGTTTTCCACTTTGAAATCGGCAGGAAGTTTTCGCCAGCGAATATTCTTCTTGACAGCAGACGGAATATAGTTTAACGCCTGTTCATAGGAAGAGGTAAGGTAAAAACCTTTGCCAAAATCCAATGCACGTTTACTATATTTCAAATCAATCGAAGATATTTCGGCATAGCTCCCATGATAAAGGAACAGCCCTTCTGTCAGCTTTTGCATACATTTACCCCATTAGCTTTGAGGATCTCTTCGACATCTTCAAGCGCACAAGCGTAGCTGCTTACATGAAGAAGTTCATAGCATTCATCGATAAATCCGAGGATATCGTACTTCTTAAACAGTTCGGCACATTCTTTGGGTGACATTTTCCATTTTGTTTGTGCCATACGAAAAATCCAGCACTGCATATCAGCAATACTGATCTGACGTTCACTCATAAAGCAGCCTCCCTTCAATTGCTTTCCTTAATGTAAGTATAGCTCATTTTGCATTTCATAGCAACGGAAGAATTATGAACATCCTGAAAAGGAATGGTTGAAACCCTATGTACGCCGCCCGCAGGCGGCAAAAATCAGTCCGGGGGAATTTCCAATTCAGCAAACTCAGCATCGGTCAGCAGTTTCAGCTTTTCGATAACACCCTCCGACAGTTCCCGCAGGGCGGTTTCATCGGGCATCAGGTAGCACTGCATGAGCTGCAGTTCGTGCACCAGCCCCAGCCGGGTGCCGGTGTTGTAAAGCATCATCAGCATGAGTTCTTCATGGTTAAAGTTCATGGCTGCTCCTTTCTTTTTTGCATCCACTGGGGTTGCACTCCGGGGCATCGCACTTCTCTTTGAGCGTTTGCAAAACCGAGGTACGTTCCGGCTTTTTATCCAGAAACCCCGGCAGTTCCTTGAAGCCGATGCTGTCCACATAATGCGCTGAAATCTTCCCATCCTGATTCAGCATGATCACATCGCTGACCGACAAGCTGTGCCCATGGTAATCCGTCGGGCGGGCGAAGTTGAATTTCTGGTACAGTTGTTCCAGCAGCTCCGCTTGCGGAACGCTGCGCTTTCCTTCCGGGAGGTTGCCCCTGTACAGGATCTCGTAATTCTCGATGGACGGAGCGATGTTCTGCTTATTCAGATAGCGCATGGCGGCAAAGCGGAGCGCAGGGTCTGCATCCTGATGCAGCTGCATGACCAGATAACAGTCGTGGCCGCTCTGCTGGAATTGCTTCATCCGATACGACTGGATCTCATTTCGGTCTGCGAGCTTCTGGGCAAACTCCTCTTGCGTGAGCGGGATGCAGTCCTTGTTCCGTAGGTTGTGGCTGTACAGAATCTCGTCCCGCACCTCCTCGATCATCAGTTCGGGTGCATCAATTTTCCCACGCTCCAACAGGCAGCAGTCGCCCTGATAGAGAGCGTAATCCCACGAGCCATTATCTGCCTGCACGGTGAGATAATAGTCATATTCCAGATTCCACGCCCGCTGCTCCTGCTGTGTCAGCGGCTCCGGCTCCACGATGGCATGGCTGCGTGCCATGCGCTCTGCAAATTCGCAGATGTGCTGCACAGAGGAACCAATCTTCATGTGGTAATCATCGAGATATTCGACCTTCTCGGAACGCTGGTGCCCATCCGGGTAGGTCATCTGCACAACGCCGCCGTCCGGCACCCGAAACAGTTCGTTATACATCGGGTCAATGAACCGCACATCATTGTCCGGCAGAGAACGCGGAGCAAGATTCCTGCGCCTGCGAACTCCAGAGCGAAACTTCTCCAAGGTGGTAACGGCAACGTTCTGAATCCTCCCCACAGGCTCATCCTGATGCTCTGCCAGATAGTACGCACGGGCGGTCTCAATGCGCCGCTGGGTGTTGCCCAGAGCTTCCGGTGGAATCTGCCCTTCCTCCACCGGAAGCGGGCTGTTTTTGTCAAAGACCTCGTACCCGACACCTTGGAGATTTTCCCGCAGATGCAGATACGTCTGCTCGTTGAGGAGGTAGACCGCCTCGTTGTCCTTTATCACAGCGTCATCCTTCATCAGCAGCCCCCTTCAAATTCCAGAGAAAACTTACTGCGGCCATCCGCTTCACAGGACAGCAGCACGGTGGCGTTGTAGGTCTTGCCCTTGGCACTCTTGCAGTCCTTCAGCCGGACTCGACCATCCCGCAGCAGCTTGTCTGCCACATGAGCGTCCAGACGCTTTCCCAGACGCTTAAAGAACGCATTGTCCTTCCACAGCACGAAACGGCACTCCCTGTTCTCACAGAACCAGCCCTTTTCACGCTCCACGACAGACTTACCGCAGTTCGGGCAGACACCAATAATTTTGTTTTTCATAAGCGCATTCGCTCCTTTCGCAGCCTCGGTGGTCGTTACCAGCGAGGAAATCATCTCTTTGATTTCAGTCATAAAAGTTTCCGGCTCCATTTCGCTGCGCTCGATTTGCAGCAGTTTTGTTTCCCAGTCGGCGGTCATTTCCGGGGACTGAATTTCTTCGGGCATTACGGTAATAAGGGCTTTGCCCTTGTCGGTAGGCAGCAGCACCTTGGTTTTCTTGTTGCCCTTGCGTTCCAGAAAACCCTTCTGCACCAGCTTTTCGATGGTGGCAGCTCTGGTTGCTGGAGTGCCGATGCCCCGACGTTCACCCCCCTCCGGCATACTGTCCGCACCCGCTGCCTGCATAGCTGACAGGAGGGTATCTTCCGTGTAGGATTTCGGCGGGGACGTTTGACCTTCCTTCAGTTCAGCACCGGCAACGCTGCACTGGCTCTGCTCCTGCACATCGGGCAGAGCAGCCACTTCTTTCTGCTTGCCCAGCAGTTCGCCCAGCATTTTCCGCTCCATAGCTTTCCACCCATCGGACAACACCACCTTGCCCTTTGCGGAGAATTCCTCTCCGGCGCAGATAGTGGTGAGCGTGATTTCTGCATAGCGGTGCGGCTCACCCACGGCGCAGAGCAGCCGTGCGGCAATCAGCCGCAAGACATTCCGCTCTCCAGCAGGGAGGGCGGCAAGGTCTGCTTTTGCCATGCTTTTCGTAGGCAGCAGCGCATGGTGGTCGGTGACTTTGCTGCCATCGATGACCTGCTGCACATGGATGGGAAACGACTCTTCCACAGTAAACGCCCTGCCCGTATCTGTCACCAGCCCCGGAAGGGATGCCGCCATATCCTCCGTCAAAAACCGGCTGTCCGTGCGGGGGTAGGTGATGAGCCTTTTTTCGTAAAGACTTTGGGCATAATCCAAGGTCTGCTGTGCCGTAAATCCCAGCAGACGGTTTGCATCCCGTTGCAATGCGGTAAGGTCATAGAGCTGCGGCGGATTTTCGGACTTTTCCTTGCGTTCCATCTTCTGTACCGTGACGCGCCCCTCCTTTCGGCATTTGGAAAGCAGCAGTTCGGCATCCGCTTTCTGTGCAAACCGCTTGCTGGATGCGGTGCCGCCGTCTGCAAGGTTCAAGGCAACCGTGTAGAATTTCTCCGGCACAAAAGCAGAAATTGCAGCTTCCCGCAGTACCGTCATGGCAAGCACCGGGGTCATAACACGCCCTACCGCCAGCGGTTGACCGTACAGACACGAAAAAAGCCGGGACGCATTGATGCCGACCATCCAATCGGCGCGTTCCCGGCAAAGTGCTGCATTGTACAGCGCATCGTATTCAGTTGACGGTTTGAGGTGGGCAAAGCCCTCCCGGATAGCGTTTTCCTCCATGCTGGACAGCCATAGGCGAGAAACAGGCTTCTTACATCCAGCCTGTTCATAGACCAGCCGGAAGATCAGTTCTCCCTCGCGCCCTGCGTCGGTTGCGGCGGTCACACTATCTACATCCGGGCGGTTCATCAGCTTTTTCAGGATGCCGAACTGCTTTTTGGTGGACGCAGACACAAGGTACAGCCACCTATCCGGCAGGATGGGCAGGTCTGCGATGCTCCACTTGACGTACTTGGCATCATAAACATTGGGCGGTGCCAGTTCCACCAGATGACCGATACACCAACTGACGAGATAGCCGTTGCCCTCAAGGTAGCCATCCTGACGATTGGTGGCACCGAGGACTTTGGCGTAGGACATCGCCACCGAGGGTTTCTCGCTGACCACAAGTTGATAAGACAATAAACATCCCCCCTAAAACTCAAAATTTATGTAGCCACAACAAATGCCGGTTGACTTTTGGAAAGTTTGAGCATATACTATATACAGTGATCGTGCTGTGGATACTTGTGAGGCCCACAGCCTAGAAGGAGGTTCCTAGCAATAGGAGCCTCCTTTCTTTATAGAGTGCTTTGTGAGGATGGAAAAATGCCGAAGCCGTTTTTGACGTATGAGCAGCAGCTTATCAAGTTGCGCGATGAAAAACACATTGTAATCACGGATGAAACCAAAACTCTTTGCAAACTGCAACAGGTCGGCTATTATTCGCTTGTTAGTGGGTACAAGCATCTTTTTCGCATTCCCGCGCAAAAGATTTACAAGAATGGAACGGCTTTTGAAGAACTTGTGTCTTTGTATGAGTTTGACGAAGCTCTGCGAGAGCTATTTCTTCATTATCTTCTGCACATTGAGCGGCATATCCGTTCTTTGCTTTCCTATTATTTTACGGAGAAGTACGGAGAAGCCCAAAGCACATATCTTCTGAAAACGAACTATAACTATGTGCGGAAACACCAACAAGGCATTGACCGATTGGTGTATGAACTGCAAAAGCTGACTCTGACAACGCAGCACTCCTACATAGCCTACCAGCGAAATACCTATCACAACGTTCCGCTTTGGGTTTTGGTAAACGCTCTGACGTTTGGCACACTCTCCAAGATGTACTTTTTCTTTCCGCTCGGCTTGCAGAGCAAGGTAAGCAAAAATTTCGCTCATGTAAATGAAAAACAGTTGGGTCAGTTCCTTACAGTTATGACCAAGTTCAGAAATGTTTGTGCGCATAATGAACGGCTTTTTTCGTATCGCTCCAAGGATGCGATTCCTGATATGGCACTTCATTCTAAACTAGGCATTCCCAAAGAACGCAGTCTGTATCAATGTGGTAAAAATGACTTGTTCGCTGTTGTGATTGCTTTCCGATACCTTTTGCCAAAGCAGGAATTTCTGAAATTCAAGCGTACATTGACGGTACAAATCGACAGCTTTCTAAAATCCACCACGCATATTTCAGAAGAAGAACTGCTCCGTGCAATGGGATTCCCTGCAAATTGGAAGAAAATCAGCCTTTATCGAATTTAATTATGTAAGGCGGCAAACGCCGCCAATAGAATTATTCTTCTGTGTCATCCTCCTCGCCGGTCTCCTCCGGTCCGTCCTCCACAGGAATCTCAAAATCGCCCCTGTCCTCGGTATAGTTTGCATCGGGGTCAAGGGCTTCTTTTTCTGCCTGCTTTTTCTGCTTCTGCTTCGCAAAAACGTAGAAGCCGCCGCCTGCCGCCAGCGCAATCAGCACGACCACACCCAGAAAGCCGGATGCGATCTTTGTGACCTTGTTTTCCTTGGGCTGTTCCGTGCCGGATGCTGCCGCTTCTTCGGCGGCTTTCTTGGCTTCTTCCTCGGCTTTCAGCTTGTCCTGTTCTGCTGCTTCCTTTTCAGCGGTATAAGCATCCGCATCTTTTTCCTCCATCAGAGTCAAAAGGTCGGCTTCATCCACCAGATTCATGAAGTGGACGGTCTGCTGTCCCTTGGCATTACGGTCAATGACCAGATAAAAAGTCGCACCCGACTTGCTGACCAGCGTGATGAACTGCTGCCCGCTGCCATCGGAATAGTTGGTGTGGTAGTCGTCTACCAACGTCAAATTGCCTTCCGGGGTCAAGGCACCGGTTTCCTCATCGGTCACGGTGACAGTCTCTTCCTCATCGGTGGTAGAAGTCAGGACGGGCTGTTCCACTTCCTCCACAGGCTCACCGTCATAGGCAAAAGCAGGAGCAGCCATGCCAGCGCACAGTGCCACCGACAGCACCAGCGCACAAACCTTATTCATCATCTTCATTATCAGAATCCTCCTTGTTGAATGTTGCACCAACTGCGGACAGCGCAGCCGGGTTCGGGGTAGTGTTTGCAGACTGCCGCAGCAGCGCAGCCAGCTGTTCCGGCGTGACCTTTGCCGTCCGAACCATCTCGTTCACTTCGGCGGCTTCCGCTTCCTGAATCCGCCGCTCAAGACTTTCGATGCGGTTGTTGATCTTGATGCGCCGTTCCTTCTCTTTTTCCAGAGAAGCGCGCAGCTTATCGAGTTTTTCGCTCATTTCTTCCTCCAATCATTTTGAGAGTCGCCCAAAACCGGACAGATATTTCTGCCAGTAGGACGAATGAATATCGGCATACTTTATGGGGTCTCCAGCGCTGACCATCATGCCGTTGCCAAGGTAGATGCCCACATGACTTTTTCCGGGGGTATCATACGTTCCCTCGAAGAAAACAAGATCACCGGGCTTTGCTTCGGCTTCGGAAATGTGCTGGCTTTTCTGCCAAAGACCGTTGGCTGTGGTGCGCCCTACATCATAGCCGTTCTGGTTGTACACCCAACAGACATAACCTGAACAGTCGAAGCCGGTTTCCGGGGTGGAGCCGCCCCACACATAGGGTGTGCCCACATACTTTTGGACTTCCTTGTAGATGGCGGCAAATTCCTCGTCCGTCAGGGCTTCTGCCGGAACCTGATAGTCGATGCCCGGTGTGCCGGAGCCATCGGAGCCACCGGGCGGCAGACCGCCGTTAAACAGGTAAGGTCTGCCACCCAAGGTATCTTGAAAAATTTCGTACCGTTTCCATTGGTCGTTGTTCAGTTCCTCCCGGATAACGACCTCCAGCCCTTTATTCACCAGCTTTGTGTGAAAAATTCGATACTCATAGGGGACTTGCACGGTGTAGGGGATGCCAGTAAAAATGTCGATCATCACTACCGTGCGG
>SKFA01000095.1_pt1 | contig 72230 bp, 74 predicted proteins | sample 4820291 | NCBI WGS metagenome assembly SKFA01 (sample SAMN11008795, study PRJNA524170) | human gut metagenome | isolation source: fecal sample from pouch patient p30 | place: Israel: Tel-Aviv | reverse complement strand
AGAACGTCGTGAGACAGTTCGGTCCCTATCCGGCGTGGGCGTAGGATATTTGAGAGGAGCTGCCCTTAGTACGAGAGGACCGGGGTGGACTGGCCGCTGGTGGATCTGTTGTATTACCAAATGCATGGCAGAGTAGCCAAGCCGGGACGGGATAAACGCTGAAGGCATCTAAGCGTGAAGCCCCCCTCAAGATGAGATATCCCATAACGTCAAGTTAGTAAGACCCCTTGAAGACGACGAGGTAGATAGGGCAGAGGTGGAAGTGTGGTAACACATGGAGCTGACTGTTACTAATAGGTCGAGGGCATAACCAAGCAAGGTGATAGGAAAAAGGATGATTCTTTGTATGCAGTTTTGAAGGTACAGGATATATAGATGGAATGAGAGAGCAGCACCGATAGGTGTTGTTTTTTTGTGTTGTTACTGTTTCCACGAATCTTTTGCTTTAAAATGACGAAATTTGGCGATAAGAAGACGGTGACTGGGATGTATATTAATGCTATAATGAAGAAAAATAAGAAAAGGAGTAGAGAACTTATGAAGAATATGGGGAAAAAGATACGCTACATAGCATTTTTTATCGGAGTATGTGTCTTGCTTGCAGGATGTGGGAAGAAATTTGATGCCAGTGGTTATACCAAGGCAGTTTTGGATGTAAGTTATAAAAACGAAATTCAGAAGTATGTAGAATTAACAGGGGCGGATGAAAAGGAAGCGGATAAAATATTTGAAGATAATCTTCAAAACAACATGGATATAATGCTACAAGAATTTTCCGGCTATGAATTGCCGGATGAGTTGGAAGAAAAGTATCGAAAGTTGTTTAGCGATATGATGAAGCAAGTAAAATATACAGTTGCAGAGGCAAAAGAAGTAGAAAACAAAAATTTCACGGTAGATGTAAAAGTAGAGCCTATGTTAATCTTTAATGATACCTATCAGGAGCTTCAGAAACAGACAGAAGATTATGCTACTCAGGTTAGTAATGAAGTGATGAATGGAGCATCCTTACCGTCTGAGACAGATATGCAGACACATGTTTTTGAAATTTATCATGATATTTTGCGGAATTATCTGGATCAGGGGATGAAATACGGGGATCCGGAGACGATTACAGTACATGTAAACAAGGATGATAAAAATGTATATACTATTGCTGATGAAGACATTTCTAAAATAGATGGGAAAGTGATGGCAATGGATGTAATTGAACAATAAAAACAGAGTGCACCTGACTTTTTGGGTGCACTGTTTGTTTGTAAATGATGTTAGAAATAAAATATTTTGAATTGTAGAAAAAATTCAAAAATTTTCTTGACAAACAGAGGAATAACAGGTATACTTAACAAGTATTCAAGAGATACATCATATAGGGGATTGGTCAAATGGTATGATAGGGGTCTCCAAAACCTTTGGTGGGAGTTCGATTCTCTCATCCCCTGTTCTTAGGAAGTCGTGAAAAGTTCTAGAAATAGAAGGTTTTACGGCTTTTATTTATTATCAAAAATATAGAGGCAATCAAAGTTCCTCTTGAACAGACCAACGATAAAAAGTTTTGACTTTTTTTTAAACATGTGATAAAATTTGTAAGGTTAAAATAAAGTGTGAATGATAAGTACATTTGCACTTTTTTTATGCCTTGAGAACAAAAGAGTGAAAGATACAAAAGAGAGGAGAAGAATTTTGCTTACGATTACAGATTATGTGAAAGCAAAGACTTTGGAAGAAGCTTACGAATTGAACCAGGCGAGAAACAGCCGTGTAATGGGCGGAATGATGTGGATGCGTCTTGGAAATGCGAGAGTAAAGACAGTAATCGATCTGTCAGAGCTTGGTCTTGATCAGATTGAAGAGACAGACCATGTATTTAAAATCGGGGCGATGTGTACTTTGAGACAGCTGGAGTTGCATCAGGGATTACGTGAAATGTATGGCAACGGAATTGCAGAGTGTGTCCGCCACATTGTTGGAGTGCAGTTTCGAAATCAGGCGACAGTCGGCGGAAGTATCTATGGAAGATTTGGATTTTCAGATGTACTGACGGCATTATTGGCTTTGGATACATTTGTGGAGTTGTATAATGGAGGAATTATCCGACTTTCGGAATTTGTAAATCGTAAAAAAGATAAGGATCTTCTTCTCTCTATTATAATAAGAAAAAGCAAGCGTTCCTTCCGTTATGATTCAGTACGGCAAACCAAAACAGATTTTCCGGTGATCGCATGTTCTGTTGTCACTGGAATGGTCAACGGAGTAGAGTCCTGGTACTTTTCAGTGGGAGCAAGACCGATGAAAGCAGCACTGTTGGAAAAGCAGTGGGAGATTCCGGCAGATATTTCAGAAGAAGAAATCCGGGAATATGCAAAAATAGTAGCTTCAGAATTTGAGTATGGAACCAATATGAGAGGAAGTGCAAAGTATCGTCAGCATCTGGCAGAGGTACTGATCTTCAGAGAAATGCGTTCAATCATCACGGAGGGAAGAGCATGGAAGTAAGGTTTAAATTAAATGGAAAACAGGTATCGGCAGAGGTATCCGGAGATACCATACTTCTGGATGTATTGAGAAATTTAGGATGCTACAGTGTGAAATGTGGATGTGAGACAACAAACTGCGGACTTTGTACAGTCTGGATCAATGGAAAATCCAGACTTTCCTGCTCGATTCTGGCAGCAGGGATAGAGGGGCAGGAAGTGACGACTCTGGAAGGGCTGAAAGAGGAAGCAGAAGAGTTTGGTGCGTTTCTTGCACAGGAAGGTGCAGAACAGTGTGGATTTTGCTCTCCGGGATTCATTATGAATGTGCTGGCAATGGTGCGTGAGTTGGAGAATCCGACAATTGAGGAGATCAAAGAATATTTATCCGGCAATCTGTGCAGATGTACCGGATATATGGGACAGCTTCGAGCAATCCGGAAATATATGGCAGTGAAAAAGCAGAGTGAGAAAGAGAAGGAGGTGCAGGCATGGGGAACAGAGTGGTAAGTCAGGCAATTCCCAAGGTAGATTATAAAGCGCTGGTGACAGGAAAAGCAGTGTATACCGACGATCTGGCTGCAAAAGACAGTCTTGTTGTCAAAGTACTCAGAAGTCCGTATGCACATGCACTGATTGAGGACATCAATCTGACAAGAGCAGAACTGGTTCCGGATATTGAATGTATTCTGACATACAAAGATTGTCCGGACAAGCGGTTTACGATGGCGGGACAAACATATCCGGAGCCGAGTCCTTATGACAGACTGATTCTGGATCAGAGAGTCCGTTTTGTAGGAGATGCAGTTGCGATCGTTGCCGGACGGACAAAAGAAGCGGTAAATAAGGCGTTAAAATTGATCAAAGTAAAGTATGAGGTATTAGAGCCTGTACTTGATTTTCATAAAGCCAAAGACAATCCGATTCTGGTGCATCCGGAAGAAAACTGGAAGAGTCTGTGTCCGGTAGGGGCAGACAACAAGAGAAATCTCTGTGCACATGACAGCTGTGAAGAGGGAGATATAGAAGCGGTTCTGGCAAACTGTGAGTATATCATTGATCAGGTGTATCATACAAAGGCAAACCAGCAGGCAATGATGGAAACATTCAGAACATATACATATCTGGATACGTATGGAAGACTGAATGTCCTTTCGTCCACACAGGTTCCGTTCCATGTACGGCGGATTCTTGCAAATGCATTGGATATTCCAAAGTCGAAGATTCGTGTAATCAAGCCAAGGATCGGAGGCGGTTTCGGGGCAAAACAGTCTGTTGTTTCAGAAGTTTATCCGGCACTGGTAACATGGAAAACGGGAAAACCGGCAAAGATGATTTTTACAAGAGAAGAATCTATGATTGCATCCTCTCCGCGGCATGAGATGGAGGTTCATGTCCGTCTTGGAGCTGATAAAGACGGAATTATTCAGGGAATCGATGTCTATACACTTTCCAATACAGGCGCGTTTGGGGAACACGGACCGACAACAGTCGGACTTTCCGGTCACAAATCGATTCCTCTGTACGGGAAGGCGAAAGCATTCCGTTTTGCCTATGATGTGGTATACACGAATGTAATGTCAGCCGGTGCTTATCGTGGATATGGTGCAACACAGGGATTGTTTGCAGTAGAGTCTGCAGTCAATGAGCTGGCAGAAAAAATGAATATGGATCCGGTCACGCTGCGTGAGAAAAATATGGTTCGTCAGGGGCAGGTAATGCCTGCATATTACGGGGAGACGGCAAACAGCTGTGCTCTGGACCGGTGTATGGAAAAGGCAAAAGAAATGATGAAATGGGATGAAAAATTCCCGAGCCGTGACATGGGAAATGGAAAAGTCAGAGGTGTCGGTGTGGCAATGGCAATGCAGGGATCAGGTATTTCCGCTGTAGATACAGCATCTGTTGGAATTAAAGTGAACGATGATGGATTCTACAGTCTCTTGATTGGTGCTTCAGATATGGGAACAGGGTGTGACACGATTTTGTCACAGATGGCAGCAGAATGTCTGGATTGTGAAATGGATGAGATCATTGTTCATGGAGTAGATACAGACTCTTCTCCTTATGATACAGGTTCCTATGCATCAAGTACTACATATGTGACAGGAATGGCAGTCGTACGTACCTGTGAAACACTAAAAGACAAACTTTGCGAAAAAGGTGCACAGTACCTGGAATGTGATGTGGACGATGTGGATTTTGACGGACAGTGTGTTGTGAATATCAAAACAGGTGCATCCATTTCGAGAGCGGAAATCGGAAACCGTGTGATGTGCAACAATGAAGAGGCGCTCTATGCCAGTGAGGCATACAGCTCACCGGTTTCACCGCCGCCGTTTATGGTCGGAATGGCGGAAGTGGAGATTGACAAAGAAACCGGAGAACTGGAATTGATTGATTATGTGGCAGTAGTAGATTGTGGAACGGTAGTGAATCCAAGTCTGGCGAGAGTACAGACAGAGGGAGGACTTGCACAGGGAATCGGAATGGCCATGTATGAAGATGTCATCTATAATGCAAAAGGAAAAAATTACAGCAATTCCTTTATGCAGTATAAAATCCCAAGCCGTCTGGATGTGGGCAATATCCGGGTGGAATTTGAAAGCAGCTACGAGCCGACAGGTCCGTTTGGAGCGAAATCAATAGGCGAGATCGTGATCAATACGCCGTCCCCTGCGATTGCAAGTGCAGTCAGCCATGCGGTCGGAGTAAAAGTGAGAGAACTTCCAATTACCGCAGAAAAAGTGTTCTGGGGGATGCAGGAAGAAGATTAAGAAAAATCTTCATGTCCGATGAAAATTGGATGTGGAGATTTTTTAGAAAGTGACTTTGTGAAAGAGTAACAAAAACAAGAAAAATAGAAAAAACAGCTGTACTGCTCTACAGAAGCATGTTATAATCATCTACATCAATAAGAACAAATCTGGTAAATTCTTATTCTTATTAATCTGCATACATTTCTTAATGTTGTAAAAATCTCAGTCAAATAAACAATGCATTGCTTATGAAAATATGTTTCCAAAAAATAATATAAAGATAAAAGAAGGAGTTTATTGTATGGGTATGACAAATGAACAATTGCTGCAGTCTATCACCACGGTTATCGTAGACCGTTTTGATATGCTGGATGGAAGAATCGAGAGGTTGGAACAGCGGGTAGATAAAATGGACACCGAGTTCCGACAGAAATTTGAACAAATAGATCAGAAGTTTGAACAGATAGGCCAGAAATTCGAACAGATAGACCGGAAGTTCGAGCAGATAGACCGGAAGTTCGAGCAGATAGACCGGAAGTTCGAGCAGATAGACCGGAAGTTCGAGCAGATAGATCAGAAGTTCGAACAGATAGCCCGGAAGTTCGAACAGATAGGCCAGAAATTCGAACAGATAGACCGGAAGTTTGAGCAAATAGATCAGAAGTTCGAACAGATAGATCGAAGATTAGAGGATATGAACCAAAGACTAGAGGGTACGAATCGAAGATTAGATGGTGTGGAGCAAAAATTAAAGGATATGGAGCATACGATCATAGAAGTGGAAAGCAATGTCCTGTCAGAATTGGATACAGTGCAGGAACATGCGAACAATCGATCTGAGCGTATTGAAAACCGTTTGGTGTGTCTTGAACGCAATGGCAATAGTGCGCCAAATTGCGCACTTGCTTTGCGGACAGAAAAGTTGGAAGAGCGAGTAGAAGCTTTAGAACGAAAGGTATCATGGGGATAAGTTTATTTGCTGTTCTGTTTCTGATAAGCAATTCGGCTTGAGCCATCTTCTGTCAGGATGATTCCGCATTTTTTGAAATCCAGCTTAGCGAGAAGACTCTGCATGACGAGATTATCCTGATGGGTATCAATTTTCAGATTTTGACATTGTGAGAATGCCCAGTTTAAACAAAAAGAAGCTGCACCTTTTACTGTACCGTCAGAAGCGATTCTGTGAACAACTCCGTAAGGTGCGTCATTTAACCAGTTCCCGTCATAGATTGCGGTATAAGTGGCATCATTTTCAAATGCATAGTAAAAAACAGCAATCACACAATTGTGTTCTTCGCAGATATAGGCGTTGCCCATTTGGATATCATGTTCTATCATATCAACAGGAGGATATGTGGTTCCCCATTGAGTCGGATTTCCATGAGACGCCATAAAAGAACGGGCATGTTCATAAATGCGAAGGATAGAATCTAAATCTTTTAAAGTAGCAATTCTGATTTTCATAAGTGCAATTTCCTTTCCTTGATATATTAGATTTTATTGTAAGTGATAAGAAGAAAAAATGCAAATTGAAGAAAAAAATAGGGGGGGGGTAAAAATGATGGTAGAAGCTGGAGAATGTGAAAAAAATATGGAAAAATTTTGAATAAAATGGATGTAAAGTGTTGAGACAAACTGTGCTAAGAGGAATACCATGATAATACCAAACAGAGGGATTATTAGGCTTACCATGCCTAAGTTTATACACGTTTGGGAGTATAAATATAGGCACGACTAGAATTTGTAGCTTAGAAAATGAAAGGGGAAAAGTCGTAATTGTACTGTTGGGGTAAAACTTATTAATTAAGAGAATGTTTAGGAGGAAAGAAACATGTATAGGAAAAAGTTAATGCGCGCATGCTTAACAGGACTTATGGTTGTGACTGTTGCAACAGCAAATGTAGCGCCAGTATTTGCAGCTGAAGCACCAGCAGGAACAGAGACGACAACCTCAAAAGCATCTGTTGTAAAAGCACAGTTTGTAGATGCAGCAGGAACAGTCGTAGCAGGTGGAGACTACTTTGTAGATGCAGATGGAGATGGAGTTTTCAATGTGAGTGAACTTCCAGTACCAGAAGGATACAAAGCAGAGACAGTTGGAGATTTCTTTACAAAAGATTACGCAGACACAGCACTCCAGGTAACGGTTGACAAAATTGCAAAAGCATCTATTATTAACGTACAGTTTATGGACGGAAATAAAGTCGTAGCAGGTGGAGACTATTTTGTAGATGCAGATGGAGATGGAATTTTTAATCTTAGTGAACTTCCGGTGCCAGAAGGATATGAATTGTCTTTGGCAGGTGATCAGTTCGTAAAAGATTATGCAGGAAAAACAACACAGTTGAAAGTGAAAGCGGTAAAGGCTGCAACTATGAAGGTGGTGTACAAAGATCAGACAACACAGGAAGTAGTTGGAGAAGAAACATTAACAGGTTCACGTCAGGATGCAGATGGAAATTATGTATTTGATGCAGCAGTTGATTTTAATATTCCATTTGGATACCAGCTGGCAGTAGATTATCCTGTAGAGACATTGAAAGCGGGAGAAACTAAAACAACAGAATGTCTGGTAACAGCAAGAGAAACTGTTCTTCATATTACATTTGAAACACAGGATGGAGAAGTAGTAGGAACAAAGACAGTATCTACAACATCTCAGGGAGCAGACGGAGAGTGTTGGACATTCATGCTGGGAACAGATTTTGACCTTCCAGAAGGATATAAACTGGCAGAAGGAGTGGATCAGATCACAAACATCCAAATTCCATTTGGATCCACAGGCGGATTTACAATGATTGTAGAAAAAGAAGATAAATCTTCTATCGTAAAAGCACAGTTTGTAGATGAAGCAGGTGTAGTACTTGCAGGCGGAGACTATTTTGTAGATGTAGACGGAGATGGAATCTTCAATCATACAGAAGTATTAGAGTGGGTACCGGAAGGATATGAGCTGGCAACACTTGGAGATTTCCAGGTAGAGTTTTATAAAGAAACTCCATTGCAGTTTAGTGTGACAAAGATTGCAGAAGAGCCAGAGAAACCAGATCCGGAAGATCCAAACAAACCAGAGAAACCAGAAGATCCTGACAAAGAAGATACAGGAAAAGAAGACACAAATAAAAAAGACGACAAAAAAGAGGATACTAAGAAAGAAGATAAGAAGAAAACTTCTCCAAAGACTGGAGATGAGACAAGTGCAGCAACTGCAGCATTACCTGTAGGTGTGAGCCTTGCAGCAATTCTTGCAGTATTAGTGAAAAAATTTAAATAATCTGAAAAACGCATAGACGGATTTAGGTTATAAAAAATGGAAATATTGCCAAAAATGCATTGCGTTTTTGGCAATATTTTTCTATGGGGAGTACATGAAAGATAGGGGGATAAGCCAAGTGGCGAAAGGAACAAGGATTACAATGAGAAAATACATAAAATTGGTATTGATGATATGTATATTGGGAATTCTGACATGTGGATGTGGGAAAAAAGATAAGGAAGAAAAAACAGTACCGTTGACGATATATGAACAGCTGAAAGTTACAGAGGAGTCCCTTCCAGATGAAGAAACAAAAGTAATACAAAAAGGTGTCAATAGTTGGGCAAAAGCATTTTTGGCGGTAAATAGTGATGCTCAAGATAAAGAAATAACAGATCAGAGTTTGTATCAAAGTATTGCAAATACAGAACATAGAAGATTATTAAAAGAAGAAAGAGATGCTTTTTATAAAGAAAGCGTGGTTAATATCAATGAAGTGTCTACACAAGTAAAAAGTGCAAAGAAAGCGCAATATGGTAAAACAGATGTAGGTGTTGTGGAATGTGATATAGATGTGAAAGGCACAAGAAATGACCAGGCATTTGAAAAGATATATACTATGCAGATGGTAGTCAATTATCAGACAAATGTTGTATCAGTGTATGAGGTTGAGGATATTACTTGGGAATAAGAAATACCGGTAAAGGGATATCAGTTTTGGAGAGATATCAGGTTACCGGTATTTTTTTATGACAAAGAATATAAAAAATGCAGCAATTTTTCATAGAATATTGGAAAGTATTGACAAAAAAAGGATTCGAATATACACTAGAAGTGTTTAGGTAGCAAACGTTACGGAAATTTGAAATGGTTTGTTATTTAAGGGGAAACTAAAAGTTATAATAGGAGGAAAGTAGTATGTACAGGAAAAAATTAATGCGCGTATGCCTGACGGGTGTTATGGTTGTTTCAATTGCAACAGCGAACGTTGCACCAGTGTTTGCAGCAGAGCCAGTGGAAAAGGTGGAGACGGAGAGCGATAGTTGGGATAGTATTTCTGGTGAAATTAATTTTAGAGATACAGACAACAATGAATCTATCTTTGTGCAATTTAACAATGAAAAAGTGGAGGATTATCGTTGGGGTGATGATCCGAAAGATACATATGAAGTATTGCCGGCAGAAACTGTGAAAAAATATCTTCCAGAAGGATATGAATTGGTAGAAGGTATCTATTCGGTAGCAGGTGGAGAGACACAGGATTCTTATTTTGTATATGCCGAGGTAAAGAAAGTACTTGTCGAAGAAACACAGGATGTGAAAATCAATTATTATGATGAAGCAGCAGGAAAACAGGTAGCAGAAGTGCCGGTACAGGTATCAATTGATACATCGTGTGTAAATATGGCAATCCTGACAAGATATCTTCCAGAAGGATATACAATCGAAGGTACAGACTGTATCATCAGAGACGGATACGTATATGTTTCTGTAAAGAAAGATGTGGAGATCAGAGAAGCAGTGCTTCACATTACATTTGAAACTCCGAACGGAGAAGTTGTTACAACAGAAACAGTAACAGCAGAAGGCGCTGATGGAGAAGACGCGGTATTCAGACTTGGTGTAGACTTCGATCTTCCAACAGGATACAAGCTGTCCAACGACAGAGATCAGGTAACAGAAATCAAAATTCCATTTGGATCCACAGGCGGACATACAATGGTTGTAGAGAAAGGTGACCTTTCTTCCATCGTAAAAATCCAGTTTGTAGATGCTGAGAATAATGATGAAGTGGTAGCAGGTGGAGATTACTTTGTTGATGGAGACGGAGACGGAATCTTCCACACAAGAGAGATCACAGAGTGGGTACCGGAAGGATATGAGTTACAGGAAGTTGGAGATTTCCAGGTAGAGCTGTACAAAGAGACACCATTACAGCTGAGTGTAACAAAGATCAAAGAGGATAAACCAGAAACTCCGGATCCAGAGGAGCCAAACAAACCGGAAAAACCAGAGACTCCAGATCAGGAGAAACCAGAAAAACCAAATAAAGAAGACGATAAAAAAGAAGACAAAAAAGACGAGAAGAAGAATTCTCCAAAAACAGGAGATGAGACAAATGCAGCAGCTGCAGCATTACCGGCAGGTGTCAGTCTTGCAGCAATCCTTGCAGTATTAGTAAAAAAATTCAAATAATCTGAAAAACGAATAGACGGTTTTCGGTTATAAGAAATGAGAATATTGCCAAAAATGCATCGCATTTTTGGCAATATTTTTTTGAAATTTTCAGATTGTACTAAATCAAATACAAACGAGAATCATTCCTGTTTTCTCTTGTCTTTCTTTTAACATAATGGTATACTAAAGCTCGTAAGAAAGAGAAAATTATTCATGTACATTGAAGGAGGATTTTAAACGATGGCACAGTTTGAACAGTGGTCAGGATTTAACGGAAGACTCTGGAAAGAGGAAGTTAACGTTCGTGACTTCATCCAGAACAACTACACACCATATGAAGGTGATGAATCTTTCCTGGTTGGACCTACAGAGGCAACTGACAAATTATGGGGAGAGCTTCAGAAACTGCAGAAAGAAGAGCGTGCAAAAGGCGGCGTTCTGGATATGGAGACAGAAGTAGTTTCTGGACTGACAGCATATGGCCCGGGATATATTAACGAAGAAATGAAAGATTTAGAGCAGGTTGTTGGTCTTCAGACAGACAAACCGCTGAAGAGAGCATTTATGCCATACGGTGGTATTAAAATGGCTGAGCAGGCTTGTACAACATACGGATATGAGCCAAGCCCGAAACTGCACGAGATCTTCACAAAATATCATAAAACACACAATCAGGGAGTATTCGATATCTACACACCTGAGATGAAAAAAGCCCGTCACAGCAAGATCATCACAGGACTTCCGGACACATACGGAAGAGGACGTATCGTAGGTGACTACCGTCGTGTAGCTCTTTACGGAATCGATTACCTGATCGAGCAGAAACAGAATGATTTTATCGAGGGTGAAAGACACGGAATGAAAGGAACAGATTTCCGTCTTCGTGAAGAAATCGCTGATCAGATTAAAGCATTAAAAGAAATGAAAGAAATGGCAGCTGTTTACGGATTTGATATTTCCAAACCAGCTACAAATGCAAAAGAAGCTGTACAGTGGCTGTACTTCGGATACCTTGCAGCAATCAAGACTCAGAACGGTGCTGCGATGAGTGTTGGACGTATTTCTACATTCCTTGACATTTATATTGAAAGAGACTTAAAGAACGGAACATTGACAGAGTCAGAGGCTCAGGAGCTGATCGACCACATCGTTATGAAGTTCAGAATGGTTAAATTCGCCAGAGTTCCATCTTACAACGAACTGTTCTCAGGAGACCCGGTATGGGCTACACTGGAAATGGGTGGTATCGGAATGGACGGACGTTCTATGGTTACAAAGAGCGACTATCGTTTCCTTCACACACTGGAGAACATGGGACCTTCACCAGAGCCGAACCTGACAGTATTATATTCTTCTAATCTGCCAGAGAACTTCAAGAAATATTCTTCTTATATTTCTATCAAGACAAGTTCTGTACAGTACGAGAACGATGATGTAATGCGTCCGGTATGGGGAGATGACTATTCTATCTGCTGCTGCGTATCTGCAACACAGACAGGAAAAGAGATCCAGTTCTTCGGAGCACGTGCAAACCTTGCAAAATGTCTGCTTTACGCAATCAACGGTGGTGTTGATGAGAAGACAAAAACACAGGTTGCTCCAAAATACAGCCCAATCACATCAGAGTATCTTGACTATGATGAAGTAATGGACAAATATGACCAGATGATGGAATGGCTGTCTAAACTGTATGTAGATACATTGAACATGATCCACTACATGCACGACAAATACTACTATGAAGCAGCAGAGATGGCTCTGATCGATACAAATGTAAGACGTACATTCGCCACAGGTATCGCTGGATTCTCTCACGTAGTAGACTCCTTAAGTGCGATCAAATATGCAAAAGTTAAAGTAATCCGTGACGAAAACGGACTTGCTGTTGACTACGAGACAGAGGGAGACTTCCCAAGATACGGTAACGATGATGACCGTGCTGACGAGATTGCTGTATGGCTGTTAAGAACATTCATGAGCAAACTGAAAAAATGCCACACATACAGAGACTCTGAGCCAACAACATCTATCCTTACAATTACATCTAACGTTGTATATGGTAAGGCTACAGGATCTCTTCCAGACGGAAGAAAAGCTGGGGAACCACTTTCACCAGGAGCAAACCCATCTTACGGTGCAGAGCAGAATGGTCTGTTAGCTTCTCTGAACTCAGTTGCAAAACTTCCATACGAAGAAGCACTGGACGGAATTTCTAATACACAGACAATCAGCCCTGGAGCACTTGGACATGATGACGATGAGAGAAAAGTAAATCTGGCTAACGTAATGGACGGATACTTTGATCAGGGAGCACATCACCTGAACGTAAACGTATTCGGAACAGAGAAACTCATCGATGCTATGGAGCACCCAGAGAAAGAAGAATATGCAAACTTCACAATCCGTGTATCAGGATACGCTGTTAAATTCATCGACCTGACACGTGAGCAGCAGTTAGACGTAATTGCAAGAACATGCCATAAAGCACTGTAATTTGTAATTCACAGGGACGTAGTACAAACAGGATGCTACGTCCCTTTTTAAATATCAAGAGAAAGGGAATCAAGCAAATGAAAGGATATATACACTCAACAGAGAGTTTTGGATCCGTAGACGGACCGGGAGTCCGTTTTCTTATTTTTGTGAGCGGATGTCCAATGCGCTGTCAGTTCTGCCATAATCCGGATACATGGAGTATGAAGACAGGAACGCAGATGTCAGCAGATGAATTGTTGGACAAAGCATGGAAATACCGCAGTTATTGGGGAAAATCCGGTGGAATTACAGTCAGCGGAGGCGAGCCGCTTTTGCAGATCGACTTTTTATTGGAATTGTTTAAGAAAGCAAAAGAAAAAGGAATCCACACAACAATCGATACAAGTGGAGCACCTTTTACAAGAGAAGAACCGTTTTTTAGTAAGTTTGAGGAACTGATGAAATATACAGATCTGCTTCTTTTGGATATCAAACATATTGACGATGAGCAGCACAAGATTTTGACTGGTCATACGAATCAGAATATTCTGGATTTGGCGAGATATTTAAGTGACATCAATAAACCGGTGTGGATTCGTCACGTACTGGTTCCGGAGAGAAGTGATAATGATGAATATCTGAAAAAGCTGGATGCATTCATTCAGACACTCTCCAATGTAGAGAAAGTGGAAGTACTTCCGTACCATACATTGGGAGAGTATAAGTGGAAAGAACTGGGGATGGAATATCCGCTGGAGGGGATCGAGCCTCCTACAGAAGAGCGGATCCGCAATGCGAATGAATTGCTTCATACAGGAAAATAAAAAAGAAATCGCTCATCATCCGCCTGAGATGATGAGCGATATTTTTTATGCATTATTCTGTTTCAACAAATGCGTCTTTTCCAAGTCCGCACAGTGGACATAACCAGTCTTCCGGGATATCTTCAAAAGCTGTTCCAGCCTCTACACCGTTGTCTGGATCGCCTACTTCAGGATCATAAATGTATCCACATGCTTCACATAAATATTTTTTCATAAAAATAGTCCTCCTTTAATTTTTAACGAAAGCATTTAACATATGTATTATAACCAAAACAAAACGATAAGTCTACTAAAAAATAGAAATTTGTAATTAATTATAATAATAGTAATTGTTATTGATATAAGAAGAGCTAATAAAATAATGAAACAGTAACAGAATGGAGTAATAGGAGCATGGTAAATAGAAAACAATATTGACATCCATACAGGCTGTCCATATAATATAATTAGCAGTTGTATCAAAGGGTTCTGGTTGTTGCAGGACCCTTTCTTATATTCTGGAGGGAGAAATTTATTATGAATAAAAAAGAAGTATTAGAAATCCGTAAGCAGTTTACACCGGCAAATTGCGCGATCACAAGAATTGCCGGCTGCTATGTGGATCATGAGAAAAATAAAAAGATGGAATCAAAATCGGCATTTTTATCTTTGCCTGAGGAAGAGGCGTTTAAATATTTTGACATTTTTAAAAAGACACTTTCCGGGACGATGGGGAAAAATATGTTGAATATGGAATTCCCGATCGACCAGGAGATGCCAGGCGGGACACAGGAATTTTTAATGAAACTAAAAGCCAGTAAGCTGGAAGATGACATGCTCCTGGAAGAATTTTATGACAAAGTAATCGCTACATATGAGTATGCGGAGAATTATTATATTATTTTAATCCATGCAATGTATGATGTGCCGGGCAGATCGTCTGACAATATGGAGATGTTTGACGCATCCGATGAAGTGTATGAGTATTTGGTGTGCAGTATCTGTCCGGTTTCGTTGTCAAAGGCAGGATTAAGTTACAATGCAGAGAGCAATTGTATTCAGGATCGTATCCGGGACTGGGTGGTAGATATGCCGGACAAGGGATTTTTGTTTCCGGCTTTTAATGACAGAAGCACGGATATTCATGGAGTACTCTATTATACGAAGAAATCAGAGGATTTGCAGCCGGAGTTGATTGAGCAGCTGCTGGGAGCAAAGATGCCGATGTCAGCCAACACGCAGAAGGAGACATTTCAGATGCTGATCGAGGATACTCTGGGAGAAGACGGAGATTATGAGACGATCCGCAATATCCATGATACTTTGAATGACATGATTGAGGAACATAAAGAAGAACCGGAACCGCTGCAGTTGGATAAGACCGATGTACGCAAGGTATTTGAAAAGAGCGGCGTTTCTTCGGAAAAAATGGAGTGTTTTGATCAAAATTATGAAGAGACAGCAGGGGAAAAGACTTCTCTTCTTGCAACCAATATTACGGAGACAAAAAAGTTTCAGATTGAAACGCCGGATATTGTGATTAAAGTCAATCCGGAACGGGCGGATCTGATCGAAACGAGAGTGATAGATGGAAGGCAGTGTCTGGTCATTGCTGTAGATGATCATATTGAAGTTAATGGAGTAAATGTAAGGACTCTGAAGCGCAAAAAAAGCACAGAAGAAGAGGAATAAAATAGAACATAACGGGATTTTTATCTGGCGGTCTCAGATGTTGATCAGAGACTGCTTTTTTACGAAATGAAAATAATTAAATATCTAACTAGTTTATTGGCATAAATATTAAAAAAATGTGAAAAATTATATTAATGCTTGATTTTTTTGGAAGATAATACTAATATATCGATTAGATATCTAACTAATTAAAAAGGAGGTATAGCAATGCGCTGTGATCTGGATAAGGTTCCAAGTGTCGGACTCTTTGGGATGGTGGTTCATCAGGGCGGACTGCGGGCACAGAAGATGTTTGACAAGTATGGGCTGAATAAGAGTCAGGCAGGCATCCTGTTTATGCTGCATCATGAGGAAGCTGTTTCTCAAAAGCCTCTTTCTCAGAAGGAGCTGGCAAAAAAGCTGAATGTGACGGCGCCGTCTATTACATCTGCGATTCAGAAGATGGAGAAGGCTGGATTTATCAAACGACAGCCGGATGAAAAGGATCAAAGGATCATGCGTCTGTATCTGGATGAAAAGGGAAAGGCCTGCATTGAACATGTAAAGGAAGTGGCCATGCAGATGGATGAAATCATGTTCCGCGGCATCAGTCAGGAAGAGAAGCTTCTTTTGCGAAGAATTATGATTCAGATTTTTGACAACTTAAAAGAAGAACCAAGGTTTCATACATCGGGAGAAAGCAAAACAGAGAGATAAGGCAGGAAAGGAGAGCGTATGAAAAATCTATTTAAATTTATCGGACATTACTGGAAAGCGGTCATCGCGATTGTTGCGATACTGGCAGTACAGGCTTATTGTGACCTGTCACTTCCAGCTTATACATCCGATATTGTCAACGTGGGAATCCAGCAGGGCGGAATTGAAGATAAAGTGCCGGCTGCGATTTCAGAAGAAGAGTGGAATAAGGTGATGTTGTTTGTATCACAAAAGGACCAGGACACGGTGAAGGATGCATATGAAAAAGACGAGAGTTCTTATGATAAGACCGCCTTCGTTTTGAAGGATTTCGTCAAGGAAGATGAGACAGCGCTGAAGAAAGTAGAAGATGTTTTAGCGCTTCCGATGATGGTAACTTCCGGTTTTGAGTCCGGAAGCAAGCAGACTCAGAAAATGGAGAAGGAACTGAAAAAACAGATTCCAAAGGAGATGCTCACAGAAGATACTACGGTGTTTGATATTTTACAGATGATGCCGCAGGAATCCAGAGAGGAACTGGTAAAAGAGATCAAAAAAGAAATGAAAGACATGCCGGATATGATTCTGGAGCAGGCAGCAGTAAGTTATGCAAGGAATGCATATCAGGATCTGGGTATGGATGTAGATCAGATGCAGTATCACTATCTGTTTACTACGGGCGGTAAGATGATCGCACTTGCGTTTCTTGGAATGGCAGCCAGTGTTTTAGTCTGTTATCTGGCTTCACGGGTGGGAGCAAGAGTCGGACGGGATCTCAGAGGAAGAGTGTTCCGAAAGGTAGTTGGATTTTCCAACAACGAATTTGATCATTTTTCGACTGCATCATTGATTACAAGGAGTACCAATGATATTCAGCAGGTACAGTTTTTGGCAGTTATGGTTCTGCGAATGGTATTGTATGCACCGATTCTCGCGTTGGGCGGTGTTTATAAGGTATTTCAGACCAATGTTTCAATGTCCTGGATCATTGCACTTGCGGTGATTTTGATCTTTTGTGTGGTGTTGGTGCTGTTTGTTGCGGCAATGCCAAAGTTCAAAACATTGCAGAAACTGGTAGACAGGCTGAATCTGGTGACAAGAGAAATTCTGACCGGGCTTTCAGTGATTCGAGCATTCAGTACAGAAAAGCATGAAGAAGAGCGGTTCGACACAGCTAACAAAAACCTGACGAGAACGAATTTGTTTGTTAACCGTGCGATGACATTTATGATGCCGACGATGATTCTGATCATGAATGGTGTTTCTGTTCTGATCGTATGGAACGGGGCACATGGAATCAGTGACGGTCAGATGCAGGTTGGAGATATGATGGCATTTATTCAGTATACGATGCAGATTATTATGGGATTCCTGATGATCTGTATGATTTCGATCATGCTTCCAAGAGCGGGAGTGTCTGCAGATCGTATTCAGGAAATTCTGACAAGTGAGACGGTGATCGATGATCCGAAAGAAGCAAAGGCATTCTGTAAAGAAGAAGCAGGTGTCCTGAAGTTTGATCATGTGTCATTCCGTTATCCGGGAGCAGACGAAGATGTACTCCATGATATTCATTTTACGGCAAGGCCGGGAGAGACGACAGCGATTATCGGAAGTACCGGAAGCGGAAAATCCACACTGGTCAATCTGATCCCGCGATTTTATGATGTGACGGAAGGAACGATCACCCTGGATGGTGTGGATATCAGAGAAGTATCCCAGCATAAGCTGCGTGATAAGATTGGATATGTTCCGCAGAAAGGTGTTCTGTTTTCCGGAGATATTGCTTCCAATATTTTGTTTGGAAATCCGGATGGAGGAGAAGCTGTGATGAAGGAAGCAGCACAGATCGCACAGGCGGAAGAGTTTATCGAAGCAAAATCAGAGAAATATCACAGTCATATAGCACAGGGCGGTTCGAATGTATCAGGAGGACAGAAGCAGAGGCTTTCCATTGCAAGAGCAATTGCAAAACGTCCAGAATTGTTTATTTTTGATGACAGCTTTTCGGCGCTTGACTATAAGACAGATGTTGCACTTAGAAAAGCGTTGAAGAAAAAGACTGCACAGAGCACGGTGCTGATCGTAGCACAGCGTATCAGCACAATCCTTCATGCAGAGCAGATTATTGTATTAGATGAAGGAAAGATCGCCGGAATCGGAACGCATAGAGAACTTTTGGATTCGTGTGAAGTGTATCGTCAGATTGCGGCTTCACAGCTTTCTGAGGAAGAGTTAGATTTGAACGGAAAGGGGGCAGAGGCAAATGCCTAGACATGGACATATGGGGCCGGGCGGCGCCAATGAGAAAGCAAAAGACTTTAAGGGAACGCTGAAAAAGCTTCTTCATTATATGAGTGTCTTTAAAGTACAGATGGCATTTATTGTGATTTTTGCAATCTGTGGAACCGTTTTTGATATTGTAGGACCGAAGATTTTAGGAAAGGCCACAACAGAGATTTATAATGGTCTGGTCAGTAAAGTGTCAGGCGGCAGTGGAATGGACTTTGGGAGAATTGGGCAGATTCTTCTGATGACATTGGGATTATATCTGATCAGCGCATTGTGTTCGTTTATCCAGGGCTATCTGATGACGGGAGTTTCCCAGAAAACAACATACCGTTTGCGTAAGGAGATTTCCGAGAAGATCAATCGGATGCCGATGAATTATTTTGATACAAAGCCGGTCGGAGAAGTACTCTCCAGAGTGACCAATGATATTGATACGCTGGGACAGAGTCTGAACCAGAGTGCGACACAGATGATCACGTCCGTGACAACATTGATCGGAGTACTGGCAATGATGCTTTCCATCAGCCCGTTGATGACATTGGCGACGCTGGTAATCCTGCCGGTCTCTATGATCCTGATTTCATTTGTGATGAAGCATTCACAGAAATATTTCCGCGGACAGCAGGAATATCTGGGAAATGTGAATGGGCAGGTGGAAGAAATCTACAGTGGACATAATATCATCAAAGCCTTCAATAAAGAGGAAGATGTGATTCGTGAGTTTGATACAACCAATGACAGGCTTTATGATTCCGCATGGCGTTCTCAGTTTTTTTCCGGGATGATGATGCCGATCATGCAGTTTATCGGAAATCTCGGATATGTGGTGGTTGCGATTCTGGGAGGATTTCTGGCGATCAGAAAGACAATTGAAGTAGGAGATATTCAGTCTTTTATTCAGTATGTGAAACGTTTTACACAGCCGATCCAGCAGATCGCACAGGTTGCGAACATGCTGCAGATGACGGCGGCGGCGTCCGAGAGAGTGTTTGAATTCCTGGAGGAAGAAGAGGAAGATCAGACTGTGGAGCATCCGGTATCGGTAGAAAATCTGGAAGGAAATGTAAGCTTTGATCATGTTCGTTTTGGATACAATGCGGATAAGATCATTGTCAATGACTTCTCAGCAGAAGTAAAAGAGGGGCAGAAAATTGCAATTGTAGGGCCGACCGGAGCAGGAAAGACGACGATGATCAAGCTTCTGATGCGGTTCTACGATGTGAACAGCGGTGCCATCAAGATTGACGGACATGACGTCAGGGATTTCAACAGAAGTGAACTGCGTGAGATGTTCGGAATGGTGCTGCAGGATACCTGGCTGTTCAATGGAAGTATCCGGGACAATATCAAATACGGAAAACTAGATGCAACGGATGAAGAAGTGATCCAGGCAGCCAAGGCAGCTCATGTGCATCAGTTTGTGAAGACACTTCCGGGCGGATATGATATGGAACTGAATGAAGAAGCAAACAATGTGTCTCAGGGACAGAAACAGCTGTTGACGATCGCGAGGGCAATTCTGGCAGATCCGAAGATCCTGATTCTGGATGAGGCGACAAGTTCTGTAGATACAAGGACAGAGGTATTGATCCAGAAGGCCATGGATAACCTGATGAAGGGACGTACCAGCTTTGTAATCGCTCATCGTCTGTCAACGATCCGGGATGCAGATATGATCCTTGTTATGAAAGACGGAGATATCGTAGAGCAGGGAAATCACGAAGAACTTCTGGCAAAAGGCGGATTCTATGCGGATCTGTATAACTCACAGTTTGAGAAAACAACGGAAGTGGCATAATATAAGAACCGGCAGGAGAGGAGACTTTCCTGTCGGTTTTGTGTTTCGTGAAAAAATATGTTATACTAAAAAATATGACAAAAAAGGGGGCAAAAGAGTATGCCGTTGACACATTTTGATGCGGAGGGAAAAGCCCGCATGGTAGACGTGACAGAGAAAAAAGAGACGGTAAGAGAAGCAACAGCAACCGGAAAGATCAAAGTCAGCCGGGACGTGTATGATGCGATTGAAGCCGGAACGGTCGGAAAAGGCGATGTGCTTTCTGTGGCGACCACAGCCGGGATCATGGGTGTGAAACGGACGGCGGATCTGATTCCGATGTGTCATATCCTGCCGATCACGAACTGTAAGATCCGTTTTGAAAAGGATCCAAAAAATCTGGAGATCACCTGTTTTTGTACGGTAAAAGTGACCGGAAAGACCGGAGTGGAGATGGAGGCGCTGACAGGTGTCAGTGTGGTGCTTCTGACGATTTATGATATGTGTAAGGCTCTGGATAAATTTATGGAGATACAGGATATTTATCTTTGTAAAAAGACTGGAGGAAAGAGCGGAGAAATCGTAAATCCGAGAATGGAAGACAGAGGAGAAGAGGGAAGATGAAGGCAGCAGTTGTGACATTGAGCGACAGGGGATTCCGAAACGAACGGGAAGATAAAAGCGGAGAGCTGGTACAGATGATGTTGAAAGAAGCCGGATATGAAGTGGCGGAATACAGGTTACTTCCGGATGAGCAGGCGCAGATTGAGACGGTATTAAAAGAGTTGAGTGATGAGAAAGAGATGGATCTGATACTCACGACAGGAGGAACCGGGTTTTCGCAAAGAGACTGTACACCGGAAGCAACGCTGAATGTAGCTACCAGAAATGCGCCGGGGATTGCAGAAGCAATGCGGTATGCGTCACTGGCTATTACCCCCAGAGCGATGTTGAGCCGCGGGGCATCGGTGATTCGAAATCAGACACTGATCATTAACCTTCCGGGTAGTCCGAAAGCGGTGAAAGAAAATCTGGAGTATATTTTGCCTACACTGTCACATGGACTGGAAATTTTAAAAGGAGTGACAGGAGAATGCGGGATCAGTTTGAAAGAAACATAAATTATATGAGAGTGTCTGTCACAGACCGATGTAATCTGCGCTGCGTGTATTGCATGCCAAAAGATGGCGTTCAGCAGATTTCTCACGATGAGATCCTTACGTTTGATGAGATCGCAAGGGTGTGCCGGATCGGGGCAGAACTTGGGATTTCCAGGATCAAGCTGACAGGCGGCGAACCGCTGGTGCGAAAGGGGATTGAAGACCTTGCAGAGATGATCTGCCGGATTCCGGGAATCGAGCAGGTGACGCTGACGACAAACGGAATCCTGTTAAAAGACAAATTGCCTGCACTCAAAAAGGCTGGAATTTCTGCGGTTAACATCAGTCTCGATACGATGGACAGAGCGCAGTACCAGGAATTGACAGGAAAGGACTGTTTGTTGCAGGTAACGGAAGGCATTCGGGCGGCACTGGAGCAGGGGATGCGTGTGAAAATAAACTGCGTGGCGCTGAATGAATGTAATGAGTCTCAGTGGGGAAAGCTTGCAGCATTGGCAAAAGAGTATCCGCTGGATGTGCGTTTTATTGAAATGATGCCGATTGGTCTTGGAAAAGCTTATCAGGGAAGTATGCAGGAAGTGATACAGAAGAACCTGGAAAACATATATGGTGCAGCAAAGCCGGATTCAGGGGGAGTGCGTGGAAATGGTCCGGCAGTATACTGGGAGTTTCCGGGGATTCAGGGAAAGATTGGATTTATCAGTGCAATCTCCCATAAGTTCTGCAGAGACTGCAACCGGATTCGGATGACAGCTGAAGGTTTTGTGAAGCCCTGTCTGCAGTTCGCACAGGGAGTGGATATGAGATCCCTTTTAAGAGGGCAAAGGGATGATGAAGAACTGAAGCAGGTATTCGAGCAGTTGATTTATGAAAAGCCGCGCTGCCATCAGTTTGAAACAGAAAAAGCGGACGAAAGTCTCGAACAGCGCGAGATGTCAAAAATCGGAGGATAGGTTGAAATGGGAATTGTAAGAGCAGTGTGTACGAGTCCGGCAAAGGGAACGCAGAAGACGAACGTGAAAAGTGCGGAATTTCTAGAAGATTTTGGAATCAAAGAGGATGCCCATGCGGGAAAGTGGCATCGTCAGATCAGTCTTCTTTCCTATGAAAAGATCGAGGCGTTTCGGGCAAGAGGAGCAGAGGTTGCAGATGGTGCATTTGGAGAAAATCTGGTGGTAGAGGGATTTGACTTTAAAAATCTTCCGGTGGGAACCAGGTTTCAGTGCAATGAAGTTATTTTAGAGATGACACAGATTGGAAAGGAATGTCATCACGGATGTGAGATTTTTCAGAAGATGGGAGACTGTATCATGCCAAGGGAAGGTGTATTTGCAAGGGTCATCCACGGCGGACGGATTTCCTGCGGGGATGAGATGTACATGTTGGGTCAAGGTGAGCAGTAACCATTTCGATATGAAGTGAGAGAAGATTTTCTTGCAGAAATAAAGGAAACGTAATATAGTGTAAAAAGCAAAAGTAAACGGAGGAACAAACATGAAATGGAATAAATTTCGTCTGACAACAACAACAGAGGCGGAGGATATTGTCAGCAGTATGCTTATGGATCTGGGAATCCAGGGGGTCGAGATTGAAGATAAAGTTCCGCTGACACAGTCGGATAAAGAGCAGATGTTCGTTGATATCCTGCCGGAGACAGAGGCAGATGACGGTGTGGCATACCTGAGTTTTTATCTGGAGGAGGATGAAGATAAAGAGAAGGTACTTGCTGATGTGCGTGCAGAATTACAGGATATGGCATCCTATTTGAACGTGGGTGCGTGTACGATCGAAGAGTCTCAGACAGAGGATGTGGACTGGGTAAATAACTGGAAGCAGTATTTTCATCAGTTCTATGTGGATGACATTCTGATCATCCCATCCTGGGAGGAAGTAAAGCCGGAAGACAGTGATAAAATGGTGATCCATATTGATCCGGGGACTGCATTCGGAACAGGAATGCATGAGACAACCCAGCTTTGTATCCGGCAGATCCGCAAATATACAACGCCGGAGACAACAATCCTTGATGTGGGATGCGGAAGCGGTATTCTGGGAATGCTGGCTTTGAAATTCGGCGCAAAATATTCCGTCGGAACAGATCTGGATCCATGTGCAATCGAGGCAACTTATGAGAACATGGAAGTCAACGGAATCAGTAAAGAGATGTACGAAGTGATGATCGGAAATATCATTGATGACAAAGACGTGCAGGACAAAGTTGGTTATGGAAAATATGACATTGTCGTTGCAAATATTCTGGCAGATGTTTTGGTCGCACTGACACCGGTGATCGTGGATCAGCTCAAAGACGGTGGAATCTACATCACCAGCGGAATTATTGATGACAAAGAAGAGACAGTGGTAGAGGCAGTTAAAGCAGCAGGTCTGGAAGTCCTGGAAGTGACGTATCAGGGCGAGTGGGTTTCTGTGACGGCGAGAAAGAACGGATAAGGAAGGATTAAGATCCATGCAGAATTTTTTTGTATATGACTCTCAGGTGCAGGGGGAAAACATTTATATAGAGGGAACCGATGTAAACCACATCGTACATGTTCTTCGTATGAAGGTTGGAGAGGAAGTCAGTGTACACGATGATGTGAACCGGAAATACCTGTGCCGGATCGAGAAACTGCTGGAAGAAAGAGTGGTGCTTTCGATTGTGGAGCAGCAGGAATCGGACACGGAACTTTCCTGCCCGATCTATCTGTTCCAGGGTCTTCCAAAGGGAGATAAGATGGAATGGATCATTCAGAAGTGCGTAGAGCTTGGAGTACACGCAATCGTGCCGGTTGCGACGAAGCGGGCGGTTGTAAAGCTGGACGAGAAGAAAGCGCAGAAAAAAGTGAACAGATGGAATGCCATCGCAGAGAGTGCGGCGAAGCAGTCCGGAAGAGGGATCGTTCCGGAAGTACTTCCGGTGATGAAATGGAAGGAGGCGCTGGAATACGCGCGTCAGCTGGATGTTAAGATGATCCCTTATGAGAAGGCAGCAGGGATAAACGCGACAAAGCAGCTGATCGGCTCTGTTTCTTTTGGACAGTCAGTCGGGATTTTTATCGGTCCGGAAGGCGGCTTTGAAGAGGCAGAAGTGGAAGCTGCAAAAGCGATGGGAGCAGTCCCGGTGACTCTGGGAAAAAGGATCTTACGAACAGAGACGGCCGGAATGACGATCCTGTCAATTCTGATGTATCATCTGGAAAGAGAGTAACATAGTTTAATATTGAGAAGAAGTGAAAAGGAAGGTATCATGGAAGTATATTTGGACAATTCGGCGACTACCAGATGTTACACAGAGGTGGGAGAACTGGTATATAAAGTGATGTGTCAGGACTATGGAAATCCGTCTTCCATGCACCGTAAAGGTGTGGATGCGGAGCATTATATCAAGGATGCAAAAGAAATTCTGGCAAAAATTCTGAAGGTCAATGCAAAAGAAATTTATTTTACGTCCGGCGGTACAGAAAGTGACAATCTGGCGATCATTGGAACAGCAAAAGCAAACAAAAGAAGAGGAAATCATCTGATCACATCATCTATTGAGCATCCGGCGATTTTGAATACGATGCGTTATCTGGAAGAGGAAGAAGGCTTTCGTGTGACCTATCTTCCGGTGGACAGCATGGGACGCATCAAGCTGGAAGCTCTGAAAGAGGCGTTGTGTGACGAGACAATTCTGGTTTCCGTCATGTATGTGAATAACGAAGTAGGAGCAGTGCAGCCGATCGATGAAGCTGTCCGGATCGTGAAGGAATATAATCCGGATATTCTGTTCCATTCGGATGCCGTACAGGGATTCGGAAAGTATAAGATTTATCCGAAGCGTCAGAAGATCGATCTGCTGACAGGAAGCGGACATAAGATCCACGGACCGAAAGGAACTGGATTTTTATATGTCAGTGAGAAAGTTAAGATCAAACCAATCGTGTTTGGCGGAGAACAGCAGAAAAATGTCCGTTCCGGTACAGAGAACGTTCCGGGGATTGCAGGACTCGGGTTAGCGGCAAAGATGATCTACCATGATCTGGATATGAAGACTGCACTGATGCGGGAACTCAAAGAGTATTTTATTGAAGGAATCGCGAAGATTGAAAATACAACCGTTCACGGGATGACCGATGAAAACAGTGCACCGCATATCATCAGTGTGGGATTTGCAGGGATTCGAAGTGAAGTGCTTCTGCATACGCTGGAAGAGAAAGGAATTTACGTATCCTCAGGTTCTGCATGTGCGTCCAACCATCCGGCAATCAGCGGGGTGTTAAAGGGCATCGGAGCCGGAAAAGAGTATCTGGATGCGACGATCCGTTTCAGCATGTCTGAATTTACAACCAGAGAAGAAATTGACTATACATTGGAAACGCTATATAATTGTGTACCGATGCTGAGAAGATATACAAGACATTGATGCTTGATAAAGAGTCCAAAAGAAAAGGATAAATAAAGGAGAATATCATGAGATTTCATTCATTTTTGATTAAATACGGAGAAATCGGGATCAAAGGAAAGAACCGGTATCTGTTTGAAGACGCTCTGGTGCGTCAGATCCGTTTTGCATTGAAGGATGTGGACGGAGAATTTAATGTACACAAAGCACAGGGGAGAGTGTATGTGGACTGTGAAGGCGAATACGATTACGAAGAGACTGTGGAAAGTTTGAAACGAGTGTTTGGTATCGTAGGAATCTGCCCGGTTGTGCGTCTGCAGGACAATGGATTTGAACAGCTGAAAAAAGATGTGGAAAAATATATCGGAGAAGTGTACCCTGAGAAAAACCAGACATTTAAGATTGAAGCAAGAAGAAGCAGAAAGTCTTATCCGTTGAATTCTATGGAATTGAACTGTGAGTTGGGCGGTGTGATCCTGGATGCGTACCCGGAGATGAAAGTAGACGTACACAATCCGCAGATTCGTCTGAATGTGGAAGTACGGGAAGAGATTTATCTGTACTCAGAGATTATTCCGGGGCCGGGCGGAATGCCGGTAGGAACTAACGGAAGTGCCATGCTCCTGCTCTCCGGTGGTATCGACAGCCCGGTTGCCGGATATATGATCGCAAAACGCGGTGTCGCTCTGGAAGCAACGTATTTCCATGCACCACCGTATACGAGTGAACGTGCAAAAGAAAAAGTGGTGGATCTGGCAAGACTGGTTTCCAGGTATTCCGGCCCGATCAAGCTCAACGTAGTCAACTTTACAGACATTCAGCTGTATATCTATGAGAAGTGTCCGCATGAAGAACTGACGATTATTATGCGAAGATACATGATGAAGATCGCGGAGCATTTTGCAAAACAGGATGGCTGCCTGGGACTGATCACCGGAGAAAGTATCGGACAGGTTGCGAGCCAGACGATGCAGAGCCTTATGGCAACCAATGCAGCATGTACGCTTCCGGTCTACCGTCCGCTGATTGGATTTGATAAAAAAGAAATCGTGGATATTTCTGAAAAGATTGATACGTACGAGACATCGATCCAGCCGTATGAAGACTGCTGTACGATTTTTGTTGCCAAGCATCCGGTGACAAAACCGAATCTGGAGCGTATTGAGAAATCCGAGAGAAATCTGGATGAGAAGATTGATGAGCTGATGCAGACAGCAATCGATACGGTTGAAACGATCATGGTAAAATAGGACAATAAAAAGGCTGCCTCATAAAGAGACAGCCTAAAAATAAATGATTCCATTATTTGATGATGTAAGAATCCAGTGCAGCTAAGATGTCATCCAGATTAGAATCAGCGTGGATATTCAGATCGATCGGTTTAGAAAGATCCAAACTGAAAATTCCCATAATTGATTTGGCATCTATCACATATCTTCCGGACACTAAATCAAAATCGTTGTCATATTTTGTGATTTCGTTTACAAATGATTTTACTTTGTCGATTGAGTTTAAAGAAATCTGTACTGTTTTCATTATAAAAGTCCCTCCTTGATATACAATGCTTCGAGTATCTGTACTCTAGGTATATTCTACGAGAAGTAACTGCAAAAGTCAAGGAACAAACAGGAAAAACAAGGAAAACCAGGAGAATATTTTTATGAAAAAAGTCGCGTTACACAATCTGGGATGTAAGGTAAATGCATATGAGACAGAAGCCATGCAGGAAATGCTGGAACATGCCGGATATGAGATCGTTCCGTTTCAGGAAGGAGCGGACATTTATGTGATCAATACATGCACAGTGACCAATATTGCGGACCGCAAATCAAGACAGATGCTGCATCGGGCAAGAAAGATGAATCCGGATGCTGTTGTGGTCGCAGCCGGCTGTTATGTGCAGGCACAGGCTGAAAAGCAGGTGATCGATCCATGTATTGATATTGTACTCGGAAACAATAAAAAGCAGGATCTTCTGACAGCGCTGCAGGCATATGAAGAAGCACACGGTGATTTGCGGGAAGTGATCGATATCAATCATACAAAAGAATATGAGAATCTGCATCTGACAAAACAGGGGGAGCATACGAGAGCATATATCAAGGTGCAGGATGGCTGCAACCAGTTTTGTTCTTACTGTATTATCCCGTATGCGAGAGGAAGAGTCAGAAGCAGGGCAAAAGAAGATGTAGTAGCAGAAGTGACAGATCTGGCGAAAAACGGATACCAGGAAGTCGTGCTGACGGGAATTCATCTGAGCTCCTATGGCATTGATTTTGAAAATGAAGACAATCTGCTCAGTCTGATTCGTGCAGTGCATGAGATTGAAGGAATCAAAAGGATTCGTCTGGGATCTCTGGAACCAAGGATCATCACAGAAGAGTTTGTACAGGCGATCGCAGCGCTTCCGAAGATGTGCCCGCACTTCCATCTGTCATTGCAGAGTGGCTGCAATGAAACCTTAAAGAGGATGAACCGCAGATATACAAGTGAAGAGTTTTATGAAAAGTGTGAGATATTAAGAAAGTATTTTGAAAAACCGGCGCTGACAACAGATGTGATCGTGGGATTTCCGCAGGAAACAGAGGAAGAATTTGAAACAACGTATGAATTTCTGAAAAAGATCTGCTTCTATGAGACTCATATTTTCAAATATTCCAAACGAGAAGGCACGAAAGCGGCAGTGATGCAGGGACAGATCCCGGAGCAGATCAAGGCAAAAAGAAGCGCCAGACTGATCGAACTGGGGGAGAAAAACCGCAGAGCATATGAAGAATCGTTCCTTGGAAAAACAGTGGAAGTGCTGGTGGAAGAAAAATCGGATGTGAACGGAAAAGAAATGTGGACAGGGCACACAAAAGAGTATATGAAAATTGCACTAGAGTCAGAGAAAAATCTTCAGAATTGTATTCTAAACGTGCAAATTAAAGATGGCCGGGAAATTATTCATTGAATTTTAAAATAGATTATATTAGAATGATAAGTAGGATACTAACGCAATTATGCTGATTCCGGGGAATCAGATCTGCGCGTGAATAAAAGAAAAATGGAGGAGATACGATGAGCGATTTGAGTAATACACAGTTCTTTCAGGTAGAACCGGGACCACAGATTTCTGCAAAAGATATTCTGGAAATCGTGTATAAGGCACTGAAAGAAAAAGGATACAACCCGGTTAACCAGATCGTGGGATACATTATGTCAGGAGATCCTACTTACATTACCAGCTATAATGGAGCAAGAAGCCTGATTATGAAGGTGGAAAGGGATGAATTGGTCGAAGAACTGTTAAAAGCGTATATCGAGCATAATTCATGGGAATAATCGACTATGCGGATCATGGGACTGGATTATGGCACGAAGACTGTAGGGGTTGCGATCAGCGATGCTCTTGGTCTGACTGCGCAGGGGATAGAGACCATTCAGAGAAAAGAGGAAAACAAGCTGCGCCGTACACTCGCCCGGATTGAAGAGCTGGTAAGGGAATATGAAGTGGATACGATCGTGCTTGGTTTTCCGAAGCATATGAATAACGATGTGGGTGAACGTGCAAAAAAGTCTCTGGAATTCAAAGAGATGCTGGTGCGCAGGACAGGACTTGATGTGGTGATGTGGGACGAGCGGCTTACTACCGTGGAGGCAGAGCGTACATTGATCGAGAGTCAGGTGCGGCGCGAGAACAGAAAGCAGTATATTGACAAGATCGCAGCTGTTTTTATCCTGCAGGGATATCTGGATTCGATTTATTTGAAAAAGAAAGCCGAAGAGGAAAACTAGAAGCTGCTCACAGGAGGAAGAACGCATGGAAAAGATTAAGTTTTGTTTTGACGAGTCGGGAGACAGCGTTGAATTTTTTGTACTGGAACAGACAAAGATCAACGGGGCATCCTATATTCTTGTGACAGATTCACAGGAGGATGACGCGGAGTGTCTGATCTTAAAAGAAGGTGAATCTCAGGACGCGAAAGAGAGTGTCTATGAGATCGTAGAGGACGACGTAGAATTACAGGCGGTTTCCAAAGTATTTGAGGAACTGCTGGAAGATGTAGAGATTGAAATGTAACTTAGAATATTACTTTACCGCAGGGGACGTGGAGGATGACAGTAGAACAGGAAAAAGTACAGGGGATGCTCAAGGAAAAGCTCAGAGAAAAAGGCTGGAAAGTGACCAGACAGAGACTTTCTATTTTGCAGACCCTGGCAGAACATAAAGGGCAGCATCTGGCGGCGGAAGACATTTTTGAGCTGATGAAGGATGAATATCCGGAAATGGGGCTTGCTACCGTGTACCGTACGCTGCAGCTTTTGTATGAGATTCAGCTGATCGACCGGATTCATTTCAATGATGGATGTATCCGGTATGAGATTGGTCATATATTTGACGGAGACTCCAAACACAGTCATCATCATCTGATCTGCAGAACATGTGGGCGTGTGATGCCGTTTGAAGATGATTTTCTGGAGGATCTGGAGGCACAGATCGAAGCCGATACCGGTTTTCATGTGTTGGATCATGAACTGAAATTTTATGGTCAGTGTAAGGAATGTGCCGAAGCTTCCATGCGGAAAGAGAATACATAAAAAACTCATGGAGGTGTATATTTTTGAAAAAAGAAAATCGTGGAAAATTAAAAATCATTCCTTTGGGAGGTCTTGAGCAGATCGGTATGAATATTACTGCTTTCGAATATGAAGACAGTATCATTGTGGTAGACTGCGGACTTGCATTCCCGGAGGATGACATGCTCGGAATCGATCTGGTCATTCCGGATGTGACTTATCTGAAGGATAATATATCCAAAGTAAAAGGATTTGTGATCACCCATGGTCATGAAGATCATATCGGAGCTTTGCCGTATGTACTTAAGGAGATCAATCTTCCAATCTATACTACAAAGCTGACAATGGGAATCATCGAGAACAAGTTAAAAGAGCATAATCTGCTCCGTACGACAAAGAGAAAAGTGGTGCGTCATGGACAGTCCATCAATCTTGGACAGTTCCGAATTGAATTTATCAAGACGAACCACAGTATTCAGGATGCTTCCGCACTGGCGATCTATTCACCGGCAGGAACTGTTGTGCATACCGGAGACTTCAAGGTGGATTATACACCGGTATTCGGAGATGCCATTGATCTGCAGCGTTTTGCGGAGATCGGAAAGAAAGGTGTGCTGGCTCTGATGTCAGACAGCACGAATGCAGAGCGGAAAGGATTTACCCAGTCAGAGCGTACGGTGGGAATTACGTTTGATCATATTTTTGCAGAGCATCAGAACACAAGAATCATCATCGCGACATTTGCATCGAACGTAGACCGTGTGCAGCAGATCATCAACTCTGCGTATAAGTACGGAAGAAAAGTTGTGGTAGAAGGACGCAGCATGGTAAATATCATTACGACAGCATCTGAGCTTGGGTATCTGAATGTTCCGGAGAATACACTGATCGAGATCGATCAGTTGAAGAACTATCCACCGGAGAAGACCGTTCTGATCACAACAGGAAGCCAGGGAGAATCCATGGCTGCACTTTCCAGAATGGCAGGGGATGTACACCGTAAAGTGACGATTCAGCCGAATGACACGATCATTTTCAGTTCGAATCCGATTCCTGGAAATGAGAAGGCAGTATCCCGTGTGATCAATGAGCTTTCTGCAAAGGGTGCGAACGTGATATTCCAGGATGCGCATGTTTCCGGACATGCCTGTCAGGAAGAGTTAAAGCTGATCTATTCGCTGGTAAAACCAAAGTATGCCATTCCGGTGCATGGTGAGTACCGCCACTTAAAAGCAAATGCGGAGATCGCGCAGTCTCTGGGAATTCCGAAAGAGAATATCTTTATCATTCAGAGCGGAGATGTGATCGAGCTGAGTGATGCAGAAGCAAAAATAGTGGATAAAGTCCATACAGGAGCGATTCTGGTAGATGGTCTGGGTGTCGGTGATGTCGGAAATATCGTATTGCGAGACAGACAGCATCTGGCAGAGGACGGAATTCTGATCGTTGTTCTGACACTGGAAAAAGGCAGCAACAATCTGCTGGCAGGACCGGATATCGTATCCAGAGGATTTGTCTATGTAAGAGAATCCGAAGGACTGATGGAAGAAGCCAGAAAGGTTGTGACAGACAGTCTGGATAAATGTCTTTCCGGAAGACATGCGGACTGGAATAAGATCAAGATGACGATCCGTGACACAATGAACGATTTTATCTGGAAGAAGACAAAGAGAAGACCAATGGTCATTCCGATTATTATGGATGTGTAAGATATGATAGTAGATGAACGTATCGTGACATTCATCAATTCCTTAGAGACAGAGAACAGTGAAATACTCGAAGCAGTGGAACAGGAAGCTCTGAGCACATATGTGCCGATCATACGAAAAGAAATGCAGAGTTTCCTGAAAGTGCTTCTGATGATACAAAAACCTATGTGCATCCTGGAAGTAGGGACCGCAGTAGGTTTCTCTGCGTTATTGATGAGTGAAGCGGCACCAGAAGGGTGCAGGATCACAACAATTGAAAATTACGAAAAGAGAATTCCGATCGCCAGGGAGAATTTCAGACGGGCAGGGAAAGAAGAGCAGATCACGCTCATAGAGGGAGATGCTATGGATGTGCTGAAAACACTGGAGGGCAGCTTTGATTTTATTTTTATGGATGCTGCAAAGGGACAGTATATCCGGTATATGCCCCAGGTGCTGCGTTTGCTTCGTCTGGGCGGAACTCTTGTGACAGATAATGTACTGCAGGATGGGGATATTATCGAATCCCGTTTTGCGGTGGAACGGAGAAACCGAACGATTCATTCCAGAATGCGGGAGTATCTGTACGAATTAAAACACCATGAACTGCTGACAACGTCCATTATTCCGCTTGGGGATGGAGTGGCGGTCAGCGTGAAGAAACAGGAAGGAGAATAAAATGGCAAGACATCCTGAACTTTTGATACCGGCAAGCAGCCTGGAAGTATTAAAGACAGCAGTCATTTTTGGAGCAGATGCGGTTTATATCGGAGGAGAGGCATTTGGACTCCGTGCAAAAGCGAAGAACTTTTCCATGGAGGACATGAAAGAAGGAATCGCATTTGCGCATGAACATGATGTGAAAGTGTATGTAACAGCCAATATCCTGGCACACAATGAGGATCTGCCGGGAGTGCGTAAATATTTTGAGGAACTCAATGAAATCAAGCCGGATGCTCTTATTATTGCGGATCCGGGAGTGTTTGAGATCGCAAAAGAAGTGTGCCCTGAGATTGAGAGACACATCAGTACTCAGGCAAACAATACAAACTATGGAACCTATAATTTCTGGTATAAACAAGGCGCGAGCCGCGTGGTTTCCGCCAGAGAGCTGTCTCTGGAAGAAATCAAAGAGCTGCGCGCGAATATTCCGGAGGATCTGGAAATCGAGACATTTGTACATGGAGCGATGTGTATTTCTTATTCCGGAAGATGCCTTCTGAGCAACTATTTCACAGGCAGAGATGCAAACAGGGGGGCATGTACCCACCCGTGCCGCTGGAAATATGCGGTTGTGGAGGAGAAGAGACCGGGAGAGTATCTGCCGGTTTATGAGAATGAAAGAGGAACTTATATTTTCAACTCCAAGGATCTGTGCATGATCCAGTATATCCCGGAGATTCTGGACGCGGGTATTGACAGTCTGAAAATCGAAGGACGTATGAAAACCGCGCTCTATGTGGCAACAGTTGCAAGAACCTACAGAAAGGCGATCGATGACTATCAGAAGGATCCGGAATTATATAAAAAGAATATGCCGTGGTATCTGGAGCAGATCTCCAATTGTACGTACCGCCAGTTTACGACAGGATTCTTCTTTGGAAAACCGGATGAGACAACACAGATCTATGATAGCAACACGTATGTGAAAGAGTATACCTATCTCGGAATTATCGGAGAGGTCAGGGACGGTCTGTGCCGGATCGAACAGCGCAACAAGTTTTCTGTGGGTGAGATCATTGAGATCATGAAGCCGAACGGGGAAAATGTGGAAGCGAAAGTAGAGCGTATCCTCAATGAAGAAGGAGAGGAGCAGGAGAGTGCTCCTCACTCAAAACAGGTGTTATATGTGGCGCTGGATCAGAAGGCGGACAAATATGATATCTTACGAAGAGCAGAAAAAGACGCGTAGCTTTTCGACCGCGCTCTTTTCTATCCGGGATACATAAGAGCGGGAGATTCCCAGTTGTTTGGCGACTTCCCTCTGCGTGTATTCCTCGCCGCCATAAAGTCCATACCGCATTTTTAAAACGAGTTTTTCCCGCTGGGAGAGCTCGTTTTCTACTTTTTCATACAGCTTCTGGATATTTTCTTTCAGGCATACCCGTTCCGGGATGTCGTCTTCATCCGTTTCGATAATATCGTATAATTTGATCTCGTTTCCTTCCCGGTCCGTACCGATGGGTTCATATAAAGAAATCTCTTTTGACGTCTTTTTCCGTGCGCGCAGATGCATCAGGATTTCGTTTTCCACACACTTGGAGGCATAGGCTGCCAGACGGTTTCCTTTGCTTGGATTAAAGGTGACAATGGCTTTGATCAAACCGATGGTTCCGATTGAGATCAGATCTTCGGGATCTTCGTCCACATACTGATATTTTTTGATCACATGTGCAACGAGCCGCAGATTCCGTTCAATCAGAATGTGTTTTGCCTGCAGGTCACCCTCAGTATATTTTTGAATATATTCTTTTTCTTCGGAAGGGGTGAGGGGATTTGGAAATGATTTCAAGACAGCACCTCAAAGCACATTTGATAACAGTGTATGTAAAGAAGGCATGATTTGTGCTTTTCCACTTGAAAAGAGGACGGGCAGAAAAAAGTAGTTGACAAACAGCGGGCAGGAGAGCTATAGTAAGACTACATTCCCGGAGCGATCCGCTCTGGAGAGTATAAGATCTATTGATTCAAAAGGCCGTATCGGCCAACGTTTTCAAGTTACAAATTTATTAGAAGATCAGTTATGTGGGGACTGAACGTACCGGCTCTTGGAAAAGGAGTGTGTGATGAGTTTTTGCTCAGTATTATCTGCAGCAGTGATCGGGCTGCGGGTAGAATTTATTCATGTGGAAGCTGACGTCAGCAACGGGCTTCCGGTATTTCATATGGTGGGATACCTTTCTTCTGAAGTGAAGGAGGCAGCAGAGCGTGTGCGCACAGCAATCCGAAACAGTGGAGTTTCATTTCCAGCCAAGCGGACGATCGTCAATCTGGCGCCGGCAAATGTAAGAAAGAGAGGAGCGTCGTTTGATCTTCCCATTGCAGTGGCAGTGATGATTGCATTGGGATGTCAGATTTCAGAGGGGGTAAGGCATACGCTTTTTATAGGAGAACTGGGACTGGATGGCAGTGTGCTGGAAGTACCGGGTGTTCTGCCGATCGTTCTGGAGGCAAAAAAGGCGGGAGTGAAACGCTGCATTGTACCAGAAGCAAATGAGGCGGAAGGCGCACTTGTGAAAGGAATCGAGATCATTGGGGTAAAGCATCTTAAGCAGATTACAAAGATTCTTTCAGGAGAGAGAAAAAAAGAAAAAGCAAGGAATCAAGCAAAAAAGCAGACGGTAAAAAATCCGCAGCCGGATTTTTCTGAAATGCAGGGTCAGGCAGCCGTCAAGCGTGCAGCGGAGATTGCAGTGGCAGGCGGACATAATCTTCTTTTGATCGGCCCCCCGGGAAGCGGAAAGACCATGGCAGCGGAACGGATTGCCGGAATTCTGCCGCCTCTGACATTAGAAGAGAGCATGGAGATTACAAAAATATACAGTATTATGGGACTTCTTGATGAGAAAGAACCGCTGATCCAGAGCCGGCCTTTTCGCAGTGTACACCATACGGCCACAAGGGCAGCACTGGCTGGAGGCGGGATGATCCCGACGCCGGGAGAGATCACACTCGCACACGGCGGTGTTTTGTTTTTGGATGAATTGCCGGAGTTTTCGAAAAGTGTGATCGAGGTACTGAGACAGCCGCTTGAAGAGCACCAGATGCGGATTGCGAGAACACACGGAAATTATGTATTTCCAGCGGATTTTATTTTGATCGCGGCGATGAATCCATGTCCCTGCGGATGCTATCCGGATATGCAGAAATGTACCTGTACGCCTGTGCAGATCCAGAATTATTTAGGAAGGATCAGTCAGCCGTTTCTGGATCGGATCGATCTGTGTGTAGAGGCACCCCGGGTGGAATATGACTCGCTGGTGGAGAAGAAAGCACAGGAATCTTCGGAAGCAATCCGGCAGAGAGTATGTGAAGTGCGAAATCTGCAGAGAATGCGTTATGGAGGAACAAAGGTAAATGCAAGACTGGACAGCCGGGAGACAGAAGAATTCTGCCGTCTGGGAGAGCCGGAAAACGAAGTGATGAAGCAGGCATTTGCTGCCTTTGGATTTACAGCACGTACTTATCATAAAGTGTTAAAGGTGGCGAGAACGATCGCAGATCTGGACGGAAGTCAGGAAATTCTAAAGCAGCATTTGTGTGAGGCAATCGGCTATCGGACGCCGGATAAGAAGTACTGGAAACGATAGGAGGAAGAACGCATGAAGTATGAATACTGGTTTGCCGGAATCCGAAATATTCCGGATCGGACAAAAATAAAATTAAAAGAAAAAGCAGGGACAGCAGAAGCCATTTATTATATAGAAGAAACTGCACTCAGAAAGATGCAGCTGCTCAAGGAACAGGAAATTTGGAAGCTGCTGGAGGCGAAAAAGAAAGAGGAGCTGGACAGAAATTATGAAGCAATGAGACAAAAAGGAATCTCGGTGATCCCGTGGGGAGAAAAGGAATATCCAGGTCGTTTAAAAGAAATCTATGATCCGCCGTATGCGTTGTATGTGAAAGGAAAGCTGCCGGATAATACTGCGCGTGCGGCAGCCATTGTGGGAGCGAGAAGCTGTACTCCCTATGGAGAAAAATATGCGCTGGAATATGGGAAAAAACTGGCGGAATGTGGAATTCAGGTGATCAGCGGACTTGCGCGCGGCGTAGACGGGATCGGACAGAGAGGTGCTCTGCTGGGAGGTGGAAAGACCTTTGCTGTTTTGGGGAGCGGGGTAGATGTCTGTTATCCGAAAAACCATATGGGATTATATCTGGATATCCTGGAGCAGGAAGGCGGGATCCTTTCAGAACTCCCGCCCGGCACACCGCCGCTTCCGCAGCATTTTCCGAGGCGAAACCGGATCATCAGCGCGCTGTCAGATATTGTGCTCGTTATGGAGGCAAGAGAGAGGAGTGGATCACTGATCACAGCAGATCTGGCACTGGAGCAGGGAAAGGATGTCTATGCGCTGCCGGGGCCTGTTAACAGCAGCTTAAGTCAAGGGTGTAACCGCCTGATCTTTCAGGGGGCCGGAATTCTTTTAAGCCCGGAAAATCTGCTGGATGAGATGGGCATTGCATACAGCGGGGAATGTGAAAAATCAGACAAAAATGAAAAAATGCTTGAAAGTCCTGAATATATGGTGTATAGTTGTGTCGGTCTGTATCCAAAGAGCGTGGGGCAGCTGACAGAAGAAACAAAGCTGCGCCCGGAGGAAGTTTTAAAGCTTTTAGTGTCTTTGGAATTACAGGGATATATCAGAGAAATCTCAAAAAATTATTATATAAAAGTGAAATGACGGCGTGAGGGCGCCGGATGGAGGAAATGTTTCAATGGCACATTATCTGGTAATTGTGGAGTCACCGGCGAAAGTGAAGACGATCAAAAAATTTCTTGGAAAGAACTATACAGTAGCGGCATCAAACGGGCATGTCAGAGATTTGCCGAAAAGTCAGCTCGGAATCGATGTGGAGCATGACTTTGAGCCCAAATATATTACCATTCGGGGAAAAGGGGAGATTCTCGCAAACCTGAGAAAGGAAGCCAAGAAAGCCGACAAAGTATATCTGGCAACCGACCCCGACCGTGAAGGAGAGGCAATTTCATGGCATCTTGCAGCAGCGCTGAAATTGGATGAGAAAAAAATGCGCCGTATTACATTCAACGAGATCACAAAGAATGCAGTCAAGGCGTCATTAAAAACACCAAGAGATATTGATATGGATCTGGTGGACGCACAGCAGGCAAGACGTGTTCTGGACAGAATGGTAGGATATCGGATCAGTCCGCTTTTGTGGGCAAAAGTAAAACGGGGATTGAGCGCCGGACGCGTGCAGTCTGTAGCACTCCGTATCATTGCGGACCGGGAAGAAGAAATCAATGCATTTATTCCGGAAGAATACTGGAGTCTGGATGCAATCTTAAAGGTGAAAGGAGAGAAAAGACCGCTCACTGCCAAGTTCTATGGAACCGAGAAAAAGAAGATGACGATCCATTCCAAAGAGGAGATGGATGAGATCTTACAGGCTTTGGAAAAAGAAACATACGAAGTAAAAGATATCAAAAAGGGAGAGCGTATTCGAAGAGCGCCGCTTCCGTTTACAACCAGCACTTTGCAGCAGGAGGCAGCAAAGGTGCTCAACTTCGGTACACAGAAGACGATGCGTATCGCACAGCAGCTGTATGAAGGAATTGACGTAAAGGGCAGCGGTACGATTGGTGTGATCACGTATCTGCGTACGGATTCTACCCGTATTTCAGAGGAAGCAGATGCAGCGGCGAGAGCGTACATCACAGAGAATTACGGCGCAGAGTATGCAGCAGCAGGAGAAGCAAATAAAAAGACTGAGAAGAAGATACAGGACGCGCATGAGGCAATCCGACCGACGGACATTTCCATGACACCGGCTTCGTTGAAAGAGTCTCTTTCCAGAGATCAGTTCCGTCTGTATCAGCTAATCTGGAAACGGTTTGCCGCAAGCCGGATGCAGCCTGCAAAATATGAGACCACATCTGTCAAGATTGGTGCCGGGGAATACCGTTTTACAGTGGCAACTTCAAAAGTGGCGTTTGAAGGATTTCGTACGGTTTATACAGAAGCAGATGAAGAAAAAGAAGTAAGCAATGTTCTTGTCAACGGATTGAGCATGGATTCGGAACTGACGAAAGAAGAGTTTGATACCAAACAGCATTTCACACAGCCTCCGGCACACTATACAGAGGCAACACTTGTAAAGGCACTGGAGGAGCTTGGAATCGGACGTCCGAGTACCTATGCACCAACAATCTCCACAATTCTCGGAAGACGTTATATTACCAAAGAAGCCAAGAATCTGTATATCACAGAGATCGGAGAAGTAGTCAACAATATTATGAAGCAGTCGTTTCCTAGTATTGTGGATGTCAACTTTACGGCCAACATGGAAGGGCTTCTGGATATGGTGGAAGAAGGAAAAGTGCAGTGGAAAGTTGTCGTAAGTAACTTCTATCCGGATCTGGATGAAGCAGTGAAAACTGCGGAGAAAGAATTAGAGAGCGTGAAGATCGAGGATGAAGTAACGGATGTAATCTGTGAAGAGTGTGGAAGAAACATGGTGATCAAATACGGTCCTCACGGAAAATTCCTTGCCTGTCCGGGATTTCCGGATTGCCGCAACACAAAACCGTACCTGGAGAAGATTGGTGTTGCCTGTCCGGTCTGTGGAAAAGAAGTTGTGATCCGCAAGACGAAGAAGGGAAGAAAGTATTACGGATGTGAAAATAATCCGGAATGTGATTTTATGTCATGGCAGAAACCGTCCAAAGAAAAATGTCCGGAATGTGGCGGATATATGGTGGAAAAAGGGAATAAACTGGTCTGTGCAGATGAACAGTGTGGATATGTCCGAAATTTGAAGGGAAATTAGAAGGATTTCGAATAAAAACAAGAGGAAATTGCAACAATTTCATTGAAAATTCGTGAATTGTATGATAACATGAGGGTGTCTATTGAATAGGAACGAGTTGTATATACAATTGAGTCTGGAGGAGACGGATGAGCGTACAGTTATTAGATAAGACAAGAAAAATAAATAAATTATTGCATAATAATAATTCCAGCAAAGTGGTGTTTAATGATATTTGTGCTGTCCTCACAGAGATCCTGAACTCCAATGTCCTGGTAGTCAGTAAAAAAGGAAAGATTCTCGGAGTCAGCAAAAGTGCGCATGTAGATGCAATCAATGAACTGATCGTAGAGTCTGTGGGAGCGCATATCGATGAGATGCTCAATGAGCGTCTGCTCAATGTACTTTCTACCAAAGAGAACGTGAATTTGGAGACACTTGGTTTTTCATCGGAAAAAGTGCAAGGATATCAGGCAATTATTGTTCCAATTGATATTGCGGGAGAACGCCTTGGAACACTCTTTATTTATAAGCAGAATGAGTTGTATTCCATTGATGATATCATCTTAAGTGAATATGGAACAGCAGTTGTCGGACTGGAAATGCTCCGGTCTGTGAATGAGGAGAGCGCAGAGGAGACGAGAAAGGAACATATCGTACAGTCAGCAATCAGCACACTTTCATTCTCTGAACTGGAGGCGATCATCCATATTTTTGAAGAGTTGGATGGAACAGAGGGAATTCTGGTGGCAAGCAAGATTGCAGACCGTGTAGGAATCACAAGATCCGTGATCGTCAATGCACTTCGAAAATTTGAGAGTGCCGGAGTGATCGAATCCCGTTCCTCCGGGATGAAGGGAACATACATCAAAGTGTTGAATGACTATGTCTTTACCGAATTGGAAAAGATTAAAAAAGAACGTTTGTAAAAGTCGTACAGAAGATAAAAGGGTATCAGCAAGCTGATGCCCTTTCTCTGATTACAGGTAAGAAAAGCAGGAGGAAAAGAACATGTATGAAGGCAATGCAGTAGATCTTCAGATGGAGAAAGTGATCGCGGCAGATGCGATCCTGGATGATGAGACACATCACTGTCAGGTTTTTCGTTATGATATGGAAGAGGATTACATATACTTACAATTAAAGGAGGACGATCTGACAGCAATCTCGCTGGATGCAAAGTATCAGTGCTATATTTCTACAAGGACAGAGCTTTTGTTCTGCACAGGCGTGGTACAGGAGCGATACCAGTGTGAACATGGGAAAATTTTGGTCTTTCATATTGAGAATGGATTCTATACAATTTCGGATATGAAAGGACCTGTAAAAAGAAAATAAACTAAATATAAAATTTTTGAATCTCTGTTGACAAATAGAAAACAGAGTGCTATTTTATATTCATGAGGTTTAGCACTCAATATGAATGAGTGCTAATAACGTATAAAATAAGGAGGAGTTACCATGAAATTAGTACCATTAGGTGATAAAATCGTATTAAAGCAATTAGAAGCAGAAGAGACAACAAAGTCAGGAATCGTTTTGCCTGGTCAGGCAAAAGAAAAACCACAGGAAGCAGAGGTAATTGCAGTCGGACCTGGTGGAATGGTAGACGGGAAAGAAGTGACAATGCAGGTAGCTGTAGGAGATAAAGTAATCTATTCCAAATATGCAGGAACAGATGTAGAGCTGGATGGAGAAGAGTACATTATCGTAAAACAGAATGATATCCTTGCAGTTGTAAAATAGAAGAAAGAGACAATTTTTTGGAAACAGTCAACAGACGAAGTATAACAGGAGTGTGAATGAAAATGGCAAAGGAAATTAAATATGGAGCAGAGGCAAGAGCCGCTCTGGAAAAAGGTGTAAACCAGCTTGCAGATACTGTAAGAGTAACTTTGGGACCAAAAGGAAGAAACGTTGTTCTGGATAAATCGTTCGGAACACCATTGATCACAAATGACGGTGTGACGATCGCAAAAGAGATCGAACTGGAAGACGGATTTGAAAATATGGGAGCACAGCTCATCCGTGAAGTAGCAGCGAAGACAAACGATGTAGCCGGAGACGGAACAACAACAGCGACTGTTCTGGCACAGGCAATGGTAAATGAAGGAATGAAGAACCTTGCAGCAGGAGCAAACCCGATCGTACTGCGTAAAGGTATGAAAAAAGCGACAGATGCAGCAGTGGAAGCAATTGCAAATATGAGCCGTCAGGTAACAGGAAAAGACCAGATCGCAAAAGTTGCAGCAGTATCTTCTGGTGATGAAGCGGTTGGAAATATGGTTGCAGATGCAATGGAGAAAGTTTCCAAAGATGGTGTTATCACGATCGAAGAATCCAAGACAATGCAGACAGAGCTGGATCTGGTAGAAGGTATGCAGTTTGACCGCGGATATATTTCTGCATATATGGCGACAGATATGGAGAAGATGGAAGCAGTTCTGGATGATCCGTACATCCTGATCACAGACAAGAAGATTTCCAATATTCAGGATCTCCTTCCATTGCTGGAGCAGATCGTACAGTCAGGAGCAAGACTTCTGATCATTGCAGAGGATATTGAAGGAGAAGCTCTTACAACTCTGATCGTAAACAAACTGCGCGGAACATTTAATGTTGTTGCAGTAAAAGCTCCTGGATACGGAGACAGAAGAAAAGAAATGCTCAATGATATTGCAATCCTGACAGGCGGACAGGTAATTTCCGATGAACTTGGAATGGATCTGAAAGAAGCAACAATGGATCTGCTCGGACGTGCAAAATCTGTAAAAGTTCAGAAAGAGAACACAGTCATTGTTGACGGATGCGGAGATAAGAAAGCAATCGAAGACAGAGTGGCTCAGATCAAAAAACAGATCGAGGAGACAACATCTGAATTTGACAGAGAAAAATTACAGGAAAGACTTGCAAAACTGGCAGGCGGTGTTGCAGTGATTCGTGTGGGAGCAGCGACAGAAACTGAGATGAAAGAAGCAAAACTGCGTATGGAAGATGCACTCAATGCGACAAGAGCAGCAGTAGAGGAAGGTATCATCGCAGGCGGTGGATCTGCATATATCCATGCTTCTAAAGAAGTTGCAAAACTTGCAGAGACTCTGGAAGGTGATGAGAAGACAGGTGCGAATATCATCCTGAAAGCTCTGGAGGCTCCATTGTTCCATATTGCAACAAATGCAGGTCTGGAAGGTGCAGTGATCATCAATAAAGTAAGAGAATCAGAACCGGGAGTCGGATTTGATGCTTACAAAGAAGAATATGTAGATATGGTAAGTGAAGGAATTCTGGATCCTGCCAAAGTGACAAGAAGCGCACTGCAGAATGCAAACAGTGTTGCATCTACTCTGCTGACAACAGAATCTGTTGTTTCTACGATTAAAGAAGAGACACCGGCAATGCCGACAGCACCTGGCGGAATGGGAATGATGTAATAATAAGAGGGTTCCCGGATATCTGTTTTGATACAGATATCCGGGGCTCTTTTTTTATTTTCGGGATTTCAGCAGTAATAGACAAAAGAATTATAGAAAAACTGAGAAATTATGTAAAAATTATGAATGAGACATCATCTATAAGTATCGCTTAATAATAGGAGTTAAAATAAATCAGGATAAAAATAAATTGTAAGTGGGAATAGGCTTGACAAGTGGTGGGAATTTTTGTACCATAACAGATAATCTATGGACATACATATTAGAGAAAGAGAGGAAATAAATCATGGGAAAAATAATCGGAGAAGGTATTACATTTGACGATGTCCTGTTAGTACCGGCATATTCACAGGTCATTCCAAATCAGGTGGACTTATCCACATATCTGACAAAGACGATTAAATTGAACATTCCGATGATGAGTGCTGGTATGGATACAGTTACTGAGCACCGCATGGCAATCGCCATGGCACGTCAGGGAGGAATCGGTATCATTCATAAAAACATGACGATCGAGCAGCAGGCAGAAGAGGTAGATAAAGTAAAGAGATCAGAGAATGGTGTTATCACAGATCCATTTTCACTTTCTCCGGATCATACACTGGCAGACGCCAATGATCTGATGGCAAAATTCAGAATTTCCGGAGTGCCGATCACAGAAGGGAAAAAGCTGGTTGGAATTATTACAAACCGTGATTTGAAATTTGAGGAAGATTTCTCTAAGAAAATAAAAGAATCCATGACTTCAGAAGGGCTGATCACAGCACCGGAAGGAATCACACTGGAAGATGCAAAGAAGATCCTTGCAAAGGCAAGAAAAGAAAAACTTCCGATCGTGGACAAAGATGGAAATTTAAAAGGTCTGATCACGATCAAAGACATTGAGAAACAGATCAAATATCCACTGTCAGCGAAAGACGGTCAGGGAAGACTTCTCTGCGGAGCGGCGATCGGAATCACAGCAAACTGTCTGGAGCGTGTAGAGGCGCTGGTGAATGCGAAGGTAGACGTGATCGTGATGGACTCTGCACATGGACATTCTGAGAATGTTCTGCGCACAGTGCGTATGGTCAAAGAAAAATATCCAAATCTTCCGGTCATTGCAGGAAATGTTGCTACAGGGGAGGCGACAAGAGCCTTGATCGAAGCCGGTGTGGATGCCGTAAAAGTTGGTATCGGACCTGGATCAATCTGTACGACTCGTGTGGTTGCAGGTATCGGTGTACCACAGGTAACAGCTGTTATGGACTGCTATGCAGTGGCAAAAGAGTACGGAATTCCGGTTATTGCAGACGGTGGTATCAAGTATTCCGGAGATATGACAAAGGCGATTGCAGCAGGAGCGAATGTTTGTATGATGGGAAGTATCTTTGCTGGATGTGACGAGAGCCCGGGAACATTTGAATTATACCAGGGAAGAAAATACAAAGTATACCGTGGTATGGGATCTATCGCAGCTATGGAAAACGGAAGCAAGGATCGTTACTTCCAGGCAGATGCAAAGAAATTAGTTCCGGAAGGTGTGGAAGGACGTGTTGCATACAAAGGAACAGTAGAAGATACCGTATTCCAGCTCATGGGAGGTCTTCGCGCAGGTATGGGATACTGCGGAACTGCAAATATTGAGGCGTTGAAAGAGAACGGACAGTTTGTTAAGATTTCAGCTGCATCTTTGAAAGAAAGTCATCCACATGACATTCATATTACCAAAGAAGCACCTAACTACAGTGTAGATGAATAAGATGAAAGTGTGCCGGGGCAGGAAACTGTTCCGGCATTTTTGAAATCAGGAGTTCAGATGAAAATAAGATCCAACAGAAGAAAGAGAAGAAGATATGGACGGAGAAGAAGTGACAGGAAAGTATTCTATGCAAGAGTCGGACTGGCAGCGCTGCTGTTATTGACAATAGTGCTGATTTTAAGGTCATGCATCTCAAAAAAGCAAGGAGAGTTGCGGGCAGATGTGGATGCGTCCAGACCGGAGATTGATGTACAGCTTCTGGATATCAATGAGTACTCCAGACCGGGAATCGAGTCAGACGGGATCACAGGAATCGTGATTCATTATACGGCGAATCCGGGCTCTACTGCACAGGAGAACAGAGATTATTTTGAAGGACTTAAGGACAGCCATGAGACATCAGCAAGCAGTAATTTTGTCGTGGGATTGGAAGGGGAGATCATCCAGTGTGTGCCCACATGGGAGGTGGCATATGCATCCAACGAGCGGAATAAGGATACCATTTCGATCGAATGCTGTCATTCGGACGAAACAGGAAAGTTTACAGAAGAAACCTATCAGTCGATGGTGCAGCTGACCGCATGGCTTTGCAGAAAGTACAGTCTGACTGCGGATACAGTGATCCGCCACTATGATGTGACCGGAAAAAATTGTCCGAAATACTTTGTGGAAAATGAAGAAGCATGGGCGAATTTCAAAGAGGATGTGGCGAATGCACTGGCGAAAGGCGGTACGGATTAAAGGAAACGAAAAAGTATATCTCTTGCGGTCTGAAACAATGCTTGCTATAATAAACGGACAGAAGAGTTGAAGGGAAAGGGCAGAGGGAGAAAATATGAATGAATTGATAAAAAAGTTTCGGGAATCATGTGATTATAATATCGTACTGATCGGATTTATGGGAGCTGGAAAATCGACGGTGGCAAGAACTTTGGGAGAATGGTTTGACATGGATATTGTGGAAATGGATGAACTTATCTCAGAACGTCAAGGGATGAGTATTCCGGAGATTTTTGAAAAGCACGGAGAAGAGTATTTCCGGAATCTTGAGACGAATCTTCTGATTGAGCTGCAAAAAGCAAGTCGGACGATTATTTCCTGCGGCGGCGGTGCTGCAATGCGTAGTCAGAATGTAAGTGAAATGAAAAAAAATGGATATGTGGTCCTGCTGACAGCTGCTCCAAAGACGATTCTGGAACGTGTCAAAGAGAATGATGACAGACCTCTTCTGAAGAATCATAAGAATGTGGAATATATCGCACAACTGATGGAAAAGCGCCGGGAGAAATATGAGACGGCAGCAGATTTGATCGTGCAGACAGATAAGAAGAATGTGCAGGAAATCTGCAAAGAGATGATTACAAAATTGATGGAGATGGATAGTAGAGATGTTTGATAAATTTTTTCCGGATGAATACCTGGCATCCACCTATGTGATTCCTTTTGAAGAGCTGTATGAGAAGGGATACCGGGGAGTCATCTTTGATATCGACAATACACTGGTACCACACGGAGCACCGGCAGATGAAAGGGCAAAAAAGCTGTTTACGCGTTTAAACAAAATCGGATTTTCCTCCTGCCTTCTGTCAAATAATCAGAAACCGCGTGTGGAGATGTTTAATCAGGAGATACAGACTGCTTATATCTATAATGCTCACAAGCCTTCAATCAAGAATTATGAGAAGGCAATGAAGATTATGGGGACAACAAAGGAGCGCACTCTGTTTGTTGGCGATCAGCTGTTTACCGATGTATGGGGGGCAAAGAGAACCGGGATTCACAGTATTTTGGTGAAGCCGATCCATCCAAAAGAGGAGATTCAGATCGTTTTGAAGCGTTATTTGGAGAAAATTGTTCTTCATTTTTATAAAAAGAAGCGGAAACTGGATAAAAAAGGTTGAAAAAAGACAGAATCTATTATAGAATTATAAACAGTCGAGAAAAGGCAGCGCATAAAGTGCGCATTTGAAGGAGGATTACAGATGATTTCAGCAGGAGATTTTAAAAATGGTGTTACCGTTGAGATTGACGGAAATATCTATCAGATCTTAGAATTCCAGCACGTAAAACCTGGAAAAGGTGCAGCATTTGTTAGAACAAAATTAAAAAATATCATCAGTGGCGGTGTTGTTGAGAAAACTTTCAGACCAACTGAAAAATTCCCGAAAGCACATATTGACAGAAAAGACATGCAGTATCTTTACAGAGACGGAGATCTGTTCAACTTTATGGACGTAGAGACATATGATCAGATCGCTCTGAACGAAGATGTTGTAGGAGATTCTCTGAAATTTGTAAAAGAGAACGAAGTAGTAAAGATCTGTTCACACAATGGAAACGTATTCTCAGTAGAGCCACCTCTGTTCGTAGAGCTTGCGATCACAGAGACAGAGCCTGGATTCAAGGGAGATACAGCACAGGGAGCTACAAAACCTGCAACTGTAGAGACAGGAGCAATTGTTATGGTACCATTGTTCGTAGAACAGGGAGATGTACTGAAGATTGATACACGTTCAGGAGAATATCTCTCACGTGTTTAATACGAAGGAGACGCCTCAGGGCGTCTTTTTCTTTTGGCAAGGAGAGTTGTTTCATTTATAGAATCTTTATAGATAGTTCATATAAAGTTCGTTGTATTTTGCATCAGAGTCGGATATAATCAAGAAACATAATATTGTTCACATCAGATTTCAAAGGCACATTCGTGCCGCATTTCTCAAAAAGATGAGCACACAATCAGGAAGGAGACAGTATGGAATATAGAGAATTTGTGTGCGCAGCAATTGAAACAATGAATCAAAAGGAGGGGAAAAACGGGATACAGGCAAGAGAACACAGAGCAGTAAAAAACAATGGGAAGATTCGTGTTGGACTGTTGCTTCAGGAAACGGGATCCAATCTGTTTCCGACAATCTATCTGGAGGAATATTATGAGAAGTTTCAAAAAGGGGAAACTCTGGAACAGATTGTGTCGGAGATCAGCCAGCTTTATCAAAAGATCAAGGCAAAAAATATCATAGATGTGGATTCTTTTTTTAATCTGGAATCATGGAAGAATAAGCTGGGGATCAAAGTGATAAAAACGGAGAAAAACAGGGAATTACTGGAAGAAATCCCGCATTTGGATGTGCTGGATCTTTCGCTGACCTTTTATGTCATTTTAGACCGGCAATGTGAGGGAAGCGCAACAATGCAGATCACAAATGAGTATATGAGGCAATGGAATCTTGAAACAGAGGAATTATATGAAATGGCCATGCGAAGTGCTGTCAGACTGCTTCCGGCAGAATTCTGCTCACTTCCCGATATGATCCGCAGGATAACCGGAATTGAAGTGGAGGCAATCCGCGGCATGCAGAGAGAATGTCAGATGTATGTACTGACGAATTCCAGCAAGATCCAGGGGGCAGCCTGTATGTTTTATCCGCATGTTCTTGAGATGATCGGTGAAATTTTGAAAGAGGATTTTTATATTCTCCCGAGCAGTATCCATGAAGTGATCATTTTGCCGAAATCAAAAGGAATTGCAAAAGAGGAACTGGATGCTATGATACAGGATATCAATCATACGCAGGTAGACACAGAAGAAGTGCTCAGTGACCATGCATATCTTTATGAAAGAGGATTGGGGAAAATACAAATGGCCTTTTAGAAAGAAAAGATGGAATGAGAAAATTGAAAGAAATGCTCTTTACAAGATTGTAAAATTGTGCTAGGATATATAAAGTGTTCGGTTGAAATTCAAAGGGCACAAAAGATTATGCGTCTGTAGCTCAGTGGATAGAGCGATGCCCTCCGGAGGCATGTGCGGCGGTTCGACTCCGCCCAGACGTGTATTTTTTATATCGAAAAGAAATCAGTAAAAGGGATTGAGCGGCATCCGGGCGGATGTGCTTCAATCCCTTCTTTTAAATCAAATTCACTTTTCTTTGCAAAATCCGATAAGTAATAAAGTATCCTGCAATGGCAAGTACTGTCGTAGTACAGGTTCCAATCAGGAGTGTCTGAAAGAAATACTCTGAAAAGCTAGTCTGTGCAGGAGAAAAAACATAATCAGGAAAGACACTGGTGATGAAGGATACTCCTATGGTGACAATCTGAATAATGAGATTCAGAATGAAATATACAGCAATGGATACAATGATCCGATGTGCGGGAACCAGCTGTCCGATTGCAATACTTGTATAAATAAACAGCACGCAGGAAACAATTCCGACAAATGAAAAAAATACAACAAGACCGCAAAAGGAAGAGAAGGACATACCAAGTGCAGCCTGAAAGTCAGGTTTGATCCTTTCCAGAGCAGACTGTATATTGTCTCCCGAAATCAAAAACCACGCAGCGGCAAAGCAGATTGTAAGATCCAGCACATACCAGATGGAGGCAGACAGAATCTTCGTCCAGAGCTGGGTCAGCGGTGACGCCGGAAGCGTCCAGGTGATGTATCCTTCATCTGTAAATAGGTTCTTATAAAACCGGACGGCGTACATGATACAGCATCCAAAGGAAATCGCAGAAAACAGCATTGTGAGCACGACGATCAAAAGGGCGATAACAGGAGCAAATTCTTCAGGATCTGCTGAAAAGTCAAGATGATCGATTACAAGGAAGCGTGCCATCAGACAGCCGATGATCAGAATGATATGCAGGACTGCAAACATACGTACTCCATATTTTAAATCATGTTTGATCAATTTTTTTAACATCGAAATACCTCCCGGAATAAAGCATCTACCGATTTTTTGTGTCCCCTGCGGATCTCATCGACAGAAGCGTTGAGCGTAATCTGCCCGTTTTGCAGAAATAAAACCCGATCCAGAACATTTTCTACATCTGCGATCAAATGGGTAGAGATCAAAACAGACGCATCTTCGTTGTAGTTTGTCAGGATGGTCCGGAGAATATAATCTCTGGCTGCAGGATCTACACCGCCGATCGGTTCATCTAATACGTAAAGCTGTGCATCCCGGCTCATGACAAGGATGAGCTGGACTTTTTCTTTTGTCCCCTTTGAGAGTGTTTTCAGACGAAGCGAAGGATCGATATCCAGATCCTTTAACATCGTATGAGCACGGGAGACATCAAAATCGGAGTAAAAGTCACTGTAATAGGAAATCAGCTCTGAAATCCTGCGGCGTTCATCCAGACATCCGCGCTCCGGAAGATAGGAAACGATTTTCTTCGTCTCTACACCGGGAACTGATCCGTTTATTGTGATCTGTCCGTCAGTTGGTAAAAGAAGCCCGTTGATCAGTTTGATCAGAGTCGTCTTTCCGCTTCCGTTTGGTCCAAGCAGGCCGATGATCTCTCCGCGTTCCAGAGTCAGATCAACATTGGAAAGTGCAAAAAAGTGATTGAATTTTCGGGTCAGCCCCTTGCATTCGAGAATGGGGTTCATAGGTCTACCTCCTTGAGTGCTTTCTGTATCAATGCAGCAGTTTCTTCTTTCTGAAAGCCGAGCTGTTTCATCTTTTCAAGAAACTGCAGGATATGTTCGGATGCGAGACTGGTCTTCATTTCATCCAGCAGCTGGGTATCTTCTGTAATAAAACGTCCGCTTGTTCGCTGAGAATATACCAGTCCGCTCCGTTCCAGTTCGGAGAGTGCTTTTTGCATTGTGTTCGGATTCACGGCAGCTTCTACGGCGAGATCCCGGACAGAGGGAAGTCTGTCACCGGGTTTGTAGATGCCGGATACGATATCCTGCTGAATACGCTCCATCAACTGTAGATAGATGGGACGGTCATTGTCCAATTCCCATGGCATTTGATCACCTCGTTTTCTATGAAAAACTAACTGTACTATATATGTAATACAATCGTATAATGAAGTTGCGGATTTGTCAAGCTACTTTTCATTTGCCGCAAGAATTTCGGCAGGCAGTTCCGGGTGAAAGATTCCTTCCTTTAACATACGAATCTCATATTTGTAAGGCGCATAGGATTTTTTCTCTTTGACAGCCGATGGAATGTACGGTGTTTCCAGAATTTTCGGGATATCCATAAAATCTTTGTGGTGTACGATATGGTGTATCGCGTCAAATCCGATGTGTCCGAAACCGATATTGGCATGCCGGTCTTTTGCGGCTCCCGGAATATTTTTACTGTCATTGATGTGAAAGACGGCAATCTGATCTTTTCCGATCAGGCGGTCGAACTCATCGATCACATCATCGAAATGGTGGATGATATCATATCCGCTGTCACTGGTATGACAGGTATCAAAGCAGATTCTCAGTTTGTCATTGTATACAACACCGTCATAAATCTGTGCAAGCTCTTCAAATGTGCGTCCGATTTCGGAACCTTTTCCGGCCATGGTTTCCAGTGCGATATGGCAAGGGGTATCTGCTGTCAGGACAGAGTTGAGTCCTTTGATGATCTGGCGGATTCCGGCGTCAGTTCCGGCTCCCACATGAGAACCCGGGTGAAGTACCAGAGTATGGCTTTTGCAGGCGGCAGTGCGCTCGATCTCCTTTGCCAGGAATTCGACTGCAAGTTCAAATGTTTCAGGTTTTACAGAATTTCCCAGATTGATGATATAGGGAGCATGTACGATGATTTCGTCAATGCCATGTTCTTTCATATATTCCCAGGCAGGCGTAATATTCAGTTCACTGATTTCTTTGCGCCGTGTGTTCTGCGGAGCTCCTGTATAGAACATAAATGTGTTTGCGCCGTAGGAAACGGCTTCTTTTGCGGAACCAAGCAGCATCTCTTTACCGCTCATGCCCACGTGTGATCCTAATTTCATAACATATATCCTCTTCTTTCCTTATTATATAAATCCTTTCGGATGCGTGTACAAACAGCTTGCCGTAAAGCATTATACATGATAAAATAGCAAAATGAAAGAAAAATAGAACGGAGAGTGGAACAGAAGTGAAAACATTGTTGGAACTGATTACAATAGAAATGAAAGAAGCCTTTGAGGCAGCCGGTTATGATGCGGCATTTGCGAAAGTGACCTTGTCAAACCGTCCGGATCTGTGTGAATACCAGTGCAACGGAGCAATGGCAGCAGCAAAAACTTACAAAAAGGCACCGATCATGATCGCAAATGACGTGGTGGCAGGACTGCAGGAAAAAGACTGTTTTGAAATGGCAGAAGCGGTGAATCCGGGATTTATCAATCTGAAAGTAAAACCATCCTTTGCAGCAGCATTTCTCAATGAGATGGCAGCGAGTGAAAAGCTGGGAGTGGAAGAGATGGAGACACCAAAGACGATCATGGTGGATTACGGCGGACCGAATGTGGCAAAACCGCTGCATGTAGGACATTTGCGTTCTGCGATCATCGGAGAGAGTGTAAAGCGGATTCTGCGTTATAAAGGAAACAAAGTAATCGGTGATATTCATCTGGGAGACTGGGGATATCAGATGGGGCTGATCATTACAGAATTGCAGAAGAGAAAACCTGAGCTTCCATATTTTGATGAAAACTTCACCGGAGAATATCCGAAAGAGGCGCCGTTTACGATCGGAGAGCTTGAGGAAATCTACCCGACAGCCAGTGCTTATGCAAAAGAACATGAAGAGTATCGTGAAAAAGCACTGCAGGCGACGTTCCTTTTGCAGAACGGACATCCGGGATTCCGTGCGATCTGGAATCACATTATGGCAGTTTCTGTAGCAGATTTGAAGAAAAACTATGCAAATCTGAACGTGTCTTTCGATCTCTGGAAGGGAGAGGCAGATGCCCAGAAATATATTCCGGATATGGTGGAGATGCTCAAAGAAAAAGGATATGCGCACTATGATGAAGGTGCTCTTGTAGTGGATGTACAGGAAGAGACAGACAAAAAAGAAGTGCCTCCGTGTATGATCTTAAAGTCAGACGGGGCTGCATTGTATGACACGACAGATCTGGCGACACTGGTAGAGAGAGAAGAACTATACCAGCCGGACGAAGTGATTTATGTGGTAGATAAGCGTCAGGAGCTTCACTTTGTACAGGTATTCCGCTGTGCAAAGAAGACCGGAATCGTAAAACCGGAGACAGAACTGGAATTTTTAGGATTCGGTACGATGAACGGAAAAGACGGCAAGCCGTTTAAGACAAGAGAAGGCGGCGTGATGCGTCTGGAAAATCTGATTCGTGAAATCAACGAAGAGATGTACAAGAAGATCATGGACAACCGTACGGTTTCCGAGGAAGAGGCAAAGAAGACTGCACAGATGGTAGGACTTGCTGCGATCAAATATGGTGATCTTTCCAATCAGGCATCCAAGGATTATGTCTTTGATGTAGACCGCTTTACTTCCTTTGAAGGAAATACGGGACCGTACATTCTGTACACAATTGTCCGGATCAAGTCGATCCTGAATAAATACCAGGAAGAAAACAGTCTGGAGGATCTGGTGATCAGAGAGGCATCCAGTGAATTTGAAAAAGCACTGATGCTGGAATGTGCAAAATTCAATGATGTGATCGAGACAGTTTATGAAGAGACAGCGCCGCACAAGCTGTGTGCATATATTTATGATCTGGCCAACGCATTTAATAAATTCTATCATGAGACAAAGATCCTTTCAGAGGAAGACGCAGAGAAGAAGAAAGGTTATATCGCGCTTTTGAAACTGACAAAAGAGGTTCTGGAGAGTTGTATCGATCTGCTTGGATTTGAAGCGCCGGAGAGGATGTAGGATATGACGGAAAAATTGTTTTATCTGGACAGTCATCTGCAGAGATTTTCTGCGCAGGTAGAGCAGTGTGTCCCGGATGGAGAAAACTGGCAGATCGTGCTGGATCGGACTGCCTTTTTTCCGGAAGGGGGAGGACAGTATGCGGATACAGGGATACTTGGCAGTGCGCGAGTGCTGGATGTGCAGGAAAAGGATGGTGTGATTTTTCACAGGACAGATGCGCCTCTTTCGGTTGGAGACTGTGTAGAGGGAAGGATTGACTGGGATCTTCGTTTTATGAAGATGCAGCAGCATACCGGAGAGCATATCGTTTCCGGGTTGGTTCATAAAAGGTTTGGGTATCAGAATGTGGGATTCCATCTGGGAAGTGAAGACTGCACGATGGATTTCAACGGAGAGATTACCAAAGAGGAGATTCGCGAGATTGAATGGGAAGCCAATCGGGCAGTGGTGCGAAATCTGGAAGTGGAAGTGACCTATCCGGATCAGAAAGTACTTCAGACGCTTGTATACCGCAGTAAGATTGAGATTGAAGGTCAGGTGCGGATCGTGACGATCCCGGAATATGATGTGTGTGCGTGCTGTGCGCCGCATGTGAAACAAACAGGGGAGATCGGGCAGATCCGTCTGACGGGAGTGCAGCGTTATAAAGGCGGCGTCCGTGTGACCATGCTCTGTGGATTCCGTGCGTTGGAGGATTACCGCAGGAAAGCAGAGAGTACAGGGTGTATTTCTTCTGCTCTGTGTGTGAAAGAAGAAGACGTGGCGCAGGGGGTAGAAAAATTAAAAAATGACTGTACAGAATGGAAGCAGAGATATGCGCAGTTAAAGCGAGACATGCTTGCCATTCGTGCAGAAAGGCTGGCCGGGCAATCGGAGGATGTGATTGTGTTTGCGGATGATCTGGAGGGAGAAGAGCTGAGGATTCTGATGAATCTTGTTCTGGATCATGGCAAACGGCTCTGTGCAGTATTTGGCGGAGATGAGGAGCATGGTTTCCGTTATGTGATCGGAAGCAGGATATTGGATATGAGACCGCTTGCAAAAGAACTGAATGAGACATTTCATGGCAGAGGCGGCGGAAAATCGGAGATGGTCCAGGGCAGTGTGCAGGGAAATGAGAGTGAGATGAGGGCATGGATACAGGAGAAAGCGAGGAAAATGAATGGATAGAAATTCAGAACCGGTGAAATTCTGGCATGTATGTGGTCCACTCTTATTGTATTGGGTGATTCAGTTTGTTGCCCAGTTAGTGGCAGAGCTTGCGGTGATGATTCCGCATATCGGTCAGGTTATGGATTATGACGCACTGGAAAAGAGCACTACGACAGAAGAGATGACCGAGGCGATTATGAGCAGTGTGCAGGGAATGTACGAGATCGTGGGTAAATATATTATGCCGATTCTTGCGTTCAGTGCGCTTTGTACGTTGTTTTTGACGGTACCGCTGTTTTTGAAAGACCGGAAGAAGGAACGAATACTTTATAAACAGGCAGTGAAAGTTCCGGGAGTCAAGAAGTATCTGGTCGTTTTCGGACTGGGAAGTGCATTTTGTATCGGATTAAATTGTCTGATGATGTTGTCTGCCCTGGCGTTGTCCTCCTTAGCGTACAGCGATGTGGATATGCAGACGAATGTGGTCGTGCAGTTGATTTGTATGGGGATCATCGTGCCGGTTGCGGAAGAGTTGATGTTCAGGGGGCTTGTTTTTAAAAGATTCCGTGAAAAGAGCACATTCTTTAGTGCGGCGCTGCTTTCGTCTTTGATTTTCGGATTGATGAACGGGAATCTGCTGCAAATCCTCTATGTCGGAGCGATGGGAATGGTGCTTGCCTATTCCTATGAGATTTGTGGGACGATCAAGGTGCCGATCCTGCTTCATATTACAGTAAATGTGATGGGAATTCTTCTGACAGACAGTGCACTGGGAGCCTGGATCCAAGGCGATATCATGCGTCTTGGAGGGGCGGTTATAGTCAGCGCCTTTGTCGGTTCTTCCATGTATGTGCTTTTGAGGGGGATGAAGAAGCAGGAAGTACCGCCTGTTGAATAAAGCTTTTAGGAAAAAGATTACGGTTTACGCCGGTGGGGGTGAATCGTAATTTTTTTTGTTTATTAATATTTAAGAATTTATACATTGACTTTCAGGAGTCAGAGACGTATAATTCATACATAACTTAATCGACGGAAGTTCTTCCGGCAGAGGTTATAAGTTCCATGGATCGTAATGAGATCCAGTCAAGAAATCAAGTGTTAATTTCTAACAGATTTCAGTTATTTTAAGTGTTTTATAATGAATCATATATGGCAATAGTCTGTAGAAGATACAGGCTCAGTTCTGATATTCCTGTCTGAGAAAATCATTTCTATTTTTATCTTACGATCTTACAGATTTCCGGAATGCAGAAAATAATTATCGATTTAAACTTTCAAAGTTTAAATAATACAACAATATAAAATCTGCAATATATGTGCATAAAAAGAAAGGAGGAAGTCTGATGAGAAGAGAAAAAGATGAAAAAGGCTGAAATTCTATAAAAATCCGGTAAAAAGTAAACAAAATCATGAAAAAGAATCAAAAGGAGTAGAAAAGTATGAAAGCATTTATGGAAGAATATGGAGTAATCGTAGTAGCAGCAATCGTCATCATGATCATTGTAGTAGCAGCATCACCAATCGGAGACAGCATTAAAAGCGGAATTATGGAAGCAGTACAGAAATTGACGAACGCACTTGCAGATGCAAATGGAGTCAGCTAATGAAAATATCCAGGGAAGCATGGGTTTTGAAGGAGGAGTGCTTCGGACCGCTGCTCCCATATGTAAAAGATCAGCAGGTTACAGACATCAATTATAACGGGACTGATGTGTGGATCGAACATTTAAAATATGGGATTCGAAAAGCTCCGGTGAATCTGACACCGGAGTTCGCAGGCCGATTTAGCGTTCTGATTTCTAATATTGTGAGTGAACAAATCAATAAATTTAATAATGTTCTGGAAGCGGAGACGGACACTCTCAGGATTTCGATCATTCATCCAAGCGTGACAAATACAGGGTATTCCATCTCTATTCGAAAAACACCAGCGGTTATGCGTATGACAGAAGAAAAAATGCTGGCCGATGGATACTGTTCCAGAGAGGTGCTTCTGTTTCTGAGAAATTGTATGGAAGCAAAATTGAATATGGTCTTTTGCGGGTGTCCGGGAGCAGGAAAAACAGAATTGCTGAAATTTTTAACACAATTTATACCGAAGCACGAAAAGGTGATGACCATTGAAGATAACCTTGAGATTCATTATCGGGATATTAATCCGGGGGCAAACTGTGTGGAACTGAAAGTGGATGAAGAATTTTTCTCCTATACGAAAGCAATCAAATCTGCACTTCGGCAAAATCCGCAATGGGTGCTTCTGTCAGAAGCGCGTTCTACAGAAGTGAAGTATCTTTTAGAATGCTTTTCGACAGGTCTTCACGGACTGACGACACTTCACACAGATGATACGAGGAAGATCCCTGACCGGATTCAGAATATGATGCAGGATTCTTATGCGGCATCCAGAATGGAAAATGACATCTACAGTTTTTTGAATGTAGGAATATTGCTCTGCAAAAAGGCAACCGGAAATGGAAAGGTCTTTCGGTTTGTCGATCAGATCTGCCTGTTTGACAGAATCGGAGAAGAAAACCGAAAGTATCTGATCGTGGAAAATGGAAAAGTAGTGTCCAGAGAAATTTCTGAGAATATCAGAAAAAAATTTCAATGGGCAGGAATAAGATCCCCCTTTTTGGGAGAAAGCGAGGGGAAAATGGTGTGCAGGTAAAACAAAAAAAGAAAAGGCACATGTTTCACTATTGGAATCCGAAACTGCTGAATCTGGAGATTCAGCGGTGCGGATACACATTCAGTGCTTCGTCCTATGTGAAATATCTGTTGGCGGTCTATCTGGGAATTGCAGGATTTGCCTATCTTTTTCAACTGCAGGTTTTCTTTTCAGTGATTGTAATGGCAGCGGCATCGATATTTGTGCCAACGGTATTTTTAATGAATTATAAAAATCTGTATGAAGAAAAGAAGTTTGAAGATCTGACTGCCTATATGGAACAGCTTTTATATTCGTTTAAACGCAGGGCAAAGATTCTGACGGCGCTGGAAGATACAAAATTATTGTTCCGTCAGGGAGAGAGCCGTTTATACAATGGAATCGAATATGCAGTAGAGCATATCCAGTCCGCACAAAGTGAGGGAAACATTTATCAGGAGGCATTTTCAGAAATTGAAAAAGAGTATGGATGTAAAAGATTGTATAAGATCCATGATTTTTTGATGCAGGTAGAGCAGTCGGGAGGAAGCCCGGATGCAGCGATTGAGATTTTACTGAATGACAGAAAAATGTGGATTGAGAGGATTTATGGTCTGCAGAAAGAAAAAAAGAATATCAAGGTCAAGGTAACAATCGGGATCGGTCTGTCTTTTCTGATCTGTGCCATGAGTATTCTGATGTTGCCCAAAGAGTTTGATATCACACAGAATCCAATTTCTCAGGCGGTCACGACAGGAGTGGTGATTCTCAATATGCTGATCTGGTATGCAGCGCAGAAAAAACTTTCCGGCAGTTTGATCTTATCAGATGAAGATGTCGATGAAGCGGAAATTCGAGAAAAATATAAGTATGTTGTGAAGGGAAACCGGGAAAAGGAAAGGTTTAAATATAGTATCATTGGATGTATCTTCGGTGTGACGGCGATCTTACTGGGGAATACTGTGGGGATGACAGCAGCAGGTGCGGCGGGTGCAGCAGCAATCTGGATGTTGACGCAGGAGAAGCGAAAATATAAACATGCCAGAAAACGTGTATTACGTGAGGTGGAAAAACAATTTCCGGAATGGCTGATGAATCTGTCCCTGCAGCTTCAGACGGATAATGTGCATGTATCTTTAAAGAAGACAATACCGGACGCACCGTTTATCTTAAAACAGGATTTAACGCGACTGGTAGAAGAAATCGAACAGCAGCCGAATGCACTTCAGCCTTATCTCCGCTTTATGAGAGAGTTCCAGATTCCGGATGTGCTTTCTGCAATGAAGATCTTGTATTCCATGGCAGAATTTGGAATTGGAGATATGGGAGGGCAGATTGATGCGCTGGTACAGAGAAATACCGTTATGATGGATCGGGCAGAGCGTTTGAAGGAAGAAGATATGATGGCAGGTGTTGGGTTTCTTGTACTGCTTCCAATGATCACGGGAGTCGTAAAAATGCTCGCAGATCTGGTACTGGTCATTTTGGGGATTTTGTCTGTTGTAAATACAATTTAGAAGGTTTGAGAGAAAAGAGGGTGATATCATGAAAGAATTTTTGGAAGAATACGGTTCGATCATCGTAATTTCAATCATCGGATATGCGGTCATGTCCGGTTTATGGAAGATTTTAATACAGGTAAGTTCTGTTTGAGAAGGAGAATAGCGGAATGAAAGAATTTATGGAAGAGTATGGCGGTGTGATCGTGACGTGTATGCTGGGAATCATGCTGCTTGGACTTTTGTATTCGCTGCTTGCTTCAGGAGGTCAGCTGCATAGGCTGGCAGAGCTGTTTTTTGACGGGATAGGGATAAAAATGTCAGGAGGGCAGATGTGAAGAGCTGGATCGGAGAATATGGAAAAATCGCAGCAATGGCAATTATCCTGGCCGTATTATTTGCATTTGTTTGGAATCGTACTGATCGTGGATATCTGGGCGCGCTTTCAAAGGCAGAGCCAAAATCATTTTTAAAAGCAACCGATAATTCCGATTTTCTTGTACAGTTGAAACTGAGACCGGATCCGGTCTTGACGGTATCTGTCAGTAAACTGAAGTATCAAAGAAGATATGACCTTCTTCATGGAAAAGAAATCAGTGCCAGGGCTGTGGACGCGGATGGAAGAGAGCTTCCGGTCAGCGTGATAAAACTGATCGCTCCAGATGGAAGTCAGCTGGAAAAGGAACTAAATCCAGAGGCGTTTTGGACAGCGCAGAGAGGTGTTTATGAGATTACTTATCAGGCAGAGGAAAACTATCAGGGGGCTTATATTAGAAAAGTAACGAAGGTATGTCGGGTTACAGTAGATTAAAGTGCGGTTGAAAGGAAAAGAAAAATGAAAGGTGCGATCGAAACAATGGTGGGAGTTGTACTGATTGCCTTCATGGCAGTGCTGAGTACTGCCTATATCAGCGCATCGTTGAATACACAGAAGGCACAGGCTTATCATTCTACAGTTGTAACAGAGATTGAAGCGAGTGATTATAATGCAGAGGTTCTGGAGAAATGTAAAAAGAAAGCGCTGGAAAACGGATATGAAAATCTGGATATTCAGGTTGTGACCAGTGCGGCAGGAAGCAAATATGCAAAAGTGACATTGGCATACCGGTACACGATTCCACTTTTGAATATGCTTTTGGAGCATCAGATCACAGGATATGCAAAATAGAAAAAAGGGGAAAGGAGAGTATGCCAGGAACGGATGAGACATGCAGTGATGGGATTTTTTATTTTAATTATGCTGATTTTTGCAGGAGCATCGATTTATACGGCGGAGACAAAGACGATGCATCAGAATGAGCTGGACAGTATTCTGGGAGCAGCAATGGAAGAATCGATGGAGATTCTGACAGTTAATCCGACATATTCGATCGGGAAAGAGGTGGAAGGAAAAGAGCTGGCAGCAGATTTTATTCAGAATATGCTCATGCGAACAACCAGCAAATCGACATTTGAAGTAGAGATACTGACAGCAGATGCACAGAAAGGTTTGCTGGATGTGCGGGTGACGGAATATTATCGGCAGATATGGGGAAATGGAAAGGCGGTTGCCAGAAAAACTGTGATATTGGATGATGTAGAAGGAAAAGAAGAGGTTTTCTCTAAGATATCATTCTGGAAATCATACAAAAATAATAAAGTCGAGGAAAAACGTATTGTAAAGCAGGTGGTAGTTCCGGAGGGAATTTTGCTGCCCAAGGAAATACTGCCGGTTGAAAATGGAAGTGGAGATGAGAAAGTGAAAGGCTGGAGAGCAGTCGGCCAGTTGGAAAACACCATATATACAAAAGAAAATATCGGGACAGTGCAGGCGAAAGGCGATATGGATTTTGAAGCTGTTTATGAGAAAACCGGCAGTAAGGCAGATTAAAAAGGAAAAATATTACAAAAATATTAAAAAGTTATTGCTTTTTCATCACGTATCGAATATAATTCTTATTGTATGATTAAACTTGGCGATAATACCACACAATCCTTTCAAAATACCACAAACTGTATTGAAAAAGTGCGGAAAATCAGGTATTATGTAGAATATGTGGGGACATAAATAAGAATATTAAGGATAGGTGAAAGTATGAAAATGAAAAAAGTACGAAGTGTACTGCTTGCGGCAGCATTAACGTGTTCCATGATAGTTACACCTGTTATGGCGGCACCAGATGATACAACAAGTCTTCAGAATCAGAAAGAATCAGCTCAGGATGAAGTGAACGGTCTTCAGGCACAGCTGAATGAATTGTTTACAAAGACAAATGATCTGGAAACACAGCTGATCAACAAAGGACAGGAGATTACCAAGGCTCAGGAAGATCTTGTTGCAGCAGAAGAAAAAAAGCAGCAGCAGTATGAAGATATGAAGCTTCGTATTAAATACATGTATGAGGAAGGCGATACTTCAGCATTAGAACGTATTGTAGCTTCCGGAAGTATCTCAGAGATGCTTACTCAGACGGAATATGTGGAGAAAGTACATGCATATGACCGTGATAAGTTGCGGGAATACGCAGAGACAGTTCAGGAAGTAGAAGATCTGAAGACATCTCTGGAATCAGATATGACAAAACTGCAGAATCTGGATGAGGAGTACAAGACACAGACAGCAGAGCTGTCAAGTACGATTGAGTCCAAGAGAGCAGAAGTGTCTAACTTGGATGCAATGATTCAGGAAGCTGCAAGAGCGGCAGTAGAAGCTGCGAAAAAGGAACAGGAAAAGAACAACACGGTAAATAATGAAAATACCAATACACCGTCAGGCGGTGGAGATAATAGCGGTGGAACTGTAACGCCGGCACCAGAGCCGACACCGACACCAACTCCGGATCCGACACCGACACCGACACCAACTCCGGATCCGACACCAACTCCGACACCGACACCGGAACCAAATTACAATCCATCTACAGGAAATGCCATTGTAGATCGTGCATACAGCTGGGTAGGAAAAGCGGAATACGTATGGGGAGCATGTAGTCCCGGAGCATTCGACTGTTCCGGATTCGTATCTTATTGTTTGACAGGAGCTTACAGCCGTCTTGGGACAACCTATACATTCCTGACATGGACACAGGTAAGTAATCCTCAGCCGGGAGATGTAGCTGTAAATGAAAACCATTGCGGTATTTATATCGGCGGCGGGCAGATGATCCATGCAGCAGATTATGGAATCGGTGTTATTGTAGGACCGGTTCAGAGCGGTATGATCTACGTTCGTTACTAAAGAAAAATTCATATACAAAGTACAAAAGAAAAGCCCTGATGGTCATCGTGTCATCAGGGCTTTAAGATTCTTAGATCAGTTTTTGGGGAACAATTTCAAGCCAGTATCCATCCGGATCAGAGATGAAGTAAATTCCCATTCCCGGATTTTCGTAGCAGATACATCCCATTTCTTTGTGTTTTTTGTGAGCTGCATCGAAATCATCCACTTCAAACGCAAGATGGATCTCATTATCTCCCAGATTGTAAGGGCAATCCATATCGCGCAGCCAGGTCAGCTCTAAAAGGTGTGGAGTAGTTCCGTCTCCAAGGTAGACCAGGGTAAAGCTTCCATCCTCAGCGTCTTTTCTGCGAACTTCTGTCAGATCCAGAGCTTCTTTGTAAAATGCAAGAGATTTATCCAGATCCAGTACATTTAAATTGTTGTGTGCAAATGTAAATTTCATAGAGTACATCCTTTCTTTTCCTTTTCCATCAGCATACCATAGAAAGTCCTTGCAATCCAGTATTTTCTATGATATACTACTAGCGTTGCGAAAAAACACGTATGCGTGGTATCACTGAAGGTGCCTAAGTTTGACGATAAGACAAGCCGGTCTCAGTGTAAAGAAAGTATACGGAAGTAAAAAACCAATTTGGAGGAAAAAACATGAGCGTTATTTCAATGAAACAACTTTTAGAAGCAGGTGTTCATTTCGGACATCAGACAAGAAGATGGAACCCTAAAATGGCTCCATATATCTACACAGAGAGAAATGGTATTTATATCATCGATCTGCAGAAATCTGTAGGAATGGTTGACGATGCTTATAAAGCAGTTTCTGATATTGCAGCAGAAGGCGGCACAATCCTGTTCGTAGGAACAAAGAAACAGGCTCAGGATGCGATCAAAACAGAAGCAGAGCGTTGTGGAATGTTCTATGTAAACGAGAGATGGTTAGGTGGAATGCTGACAAACTTCAAAACAATCCAGAGCCGTATCGCACGTCTGAAAGACATTGAGAGAATGGCAGAAGACGGAACATTTGAAGTACTTCCGAAAAAAGAAGTAATCGAGCTGAAAAAAGAGTGGGAAAAACTGGAGAAGAACCTTGGTGGAATCAAAGAAATGAAAAAGATTCCGGATGCGATCTTCATCGTAGATCCTAAGAAAGAAAGAATCTGTGTACAGGAAGCACACACTCTGGGAATTCCGCTGATCGGAATCTGTGATACAAACTGTGATCCGGAAGAACTGGATTATGTAATCCCAGGTAACGATGATGCAATCAGAGCAGTAAAATTAATCGTTTCCAAAATGGCTGATGCTGTAATCGAAGCAAATCAGGGAGCAGCAGAAGATGCATATTATGAGGAAGCTGAAGAAGCAGTAGCTGAAGAGACTGTAGAAGCAGAATAATTATGAACGTAAATGCTTCAGCCTGAACATCAGGTTGGAGCATTTTTGGTAAACTATTTCAATTCATGGAGGAAAAAATCATGGCAATCACAGCAAGCATGGTAAAAGAGTTAAGAGAAATGACAGGTGCAGGAATGATGGACTGCAAAAAAGCTCTGAATGAAACAAACGGAGATATGGATGCAGCAATCGAATTCCTGAGAAAGAACGGACAGGCAAAAGCAGAGAAAAAAGCTGGAAGAATTGCGGCAGAAGGTATCGTAAAAGCTGTTGTTAAAGACGACAAAGTAGCAGCAATCGTAGAAGTAAACTCTGAGACAGACTTCGTTGCTAAAAACGAAGAATTCCAGGGATTTGTAGATGCAGTTGTGAATCAGGTTGCAGATTCTGATGCAGCTGACATGGATGCATTTATGGCAGAAGCATGGGCAGCTGATACAACAAAGACTGTAAAAGATGCTCTTGTTGAAAAAGTAGCAGTAATCGGAGAGAACCTGAACATCAGAAGATTTGAAAAAATCGTGACAGACGGATGTGTTGTAGATTACATTCACGGCGGCGGACGTATCGGTGTTCTGATCGAAGCAGAGGCAGACGTAGTAAACGATGAAATCAAAAAATGCTTAAAGAACGTAGCTATGCAGGTAGCAGCTATGTCTCCAAAATATACATCTCGTGCAGAAGTTTCTCAGGAATACATGGATCACGAGAAAGAAATCCTTCTTGCAGCAGCTAAGAAAGAGAATCCGGAAAAACCGGAAAACATCATTGAAAAAATGATCATTGGACGTCTGAACAAAGAATTAAAAGAAATCTGTCTGTTAGATCAGGCATATGTTCAGGACAGCGACCTTACAGTTGCTAAATATGTAGAAAAAGTTGCAAAAGAAAACAATGCAAACGTAACTGTTAAGAGATTTGTTCGTTTTGAGACAGGTGAAGGAATCGAAAAGAAACAGGAAGACTTTGCAGCAGAAGTTGCAGCTCAGATGGGAAACTAATTTATCAATCGTTGGACTGATAAAAAGCGAATTAAATAGCGTATTTAAGCGGTTTCTAGCTATTTTGACAAGTGTTATAAACTACTGTAAAATCTCATAAAATATCGTGCTATTTTGGGTACAGATTGGGTAGAGTATTGGGTAAAGAAAATTACCCAACCTCTTAACGAGGAATTTACTTGTTGTTTAAAATAGAAAGGGAACGCTGTGAGTGATGAGAGTATATTGCGGAAGTGATATGCTCTCATTTTTTAGAATATTAAAAAGTTGACTTTGGAGAAGAATAGATTGGGAGTGACATTAATAGTGAAAAGGATAATAGCAGAAATAATATTTTGGATAGTAAATATCGTATTGATTATAATGTCTTTTATGACGGATAGACCTTTGGCATCATTTGTTACTACGATTATTTGTAGTACACCAATGAATCCTTTGTTATTAAATCGTATACAAAGAAAAATTGATGGCAATAAATTTGATTTTTGGTATTTATTAAAATTGATATTACCATTTTTCACGATTATGTTTGTCTTGTACATTTGTGCTGTGTTTTCCTTAAAAAATAATGCGATACTCAGAGGAATGGAAGATATTAAAGCGTTCATGAGTATTACAATGTATTTATTATTTATAGTGGTGTTATTTTTTTATCGTAAAAATGATAAAAGTAAAAAATATATTGTGTTTGGTGTGTTTTATATTCTTTGCGTTGCTTTAAACTTTTGTTCTGAATCAATGGTGAATATGATAGTATTTTTTTTGAATAGAGTTTCAACACAAAATATATGCTTAGAGTCGTATGAGATGTTATATTTCAATGTATTAACACCAATTAAAGAGGCAATACTTACATATATTATTTTTGATGTAGTGTTTGAAAAAAAAGAGAAGAAAATATTTTCGGTGGATGTAATAGATAAACAATCATTAAAAAAGGAAAATTATGAAATTATTGTGCAGAAATAATTTGAAAGAAAATCTCATAACAGAATAAAGTGCTTGGAAATATTGAAAAGTTCGTTTAAAATCAAGGTTTACAGACATTTTTCTTCAAAGAAAAGGGATCGTAGAATACCGCAAAATATCGTAACAGATTTTTAGAATGGAGTAAAGATTGAAAGAAAATGGAGTAAATATTTCAAAGATGTAATGAGAAATGGCGTAGGTAGTGGAAACATTATTTGCGTCATTTCTCATTTGTAAAATTAAGGGCGGTTTTATTGAATTTGTGATAAAATAGAAAAAACATCTTGACTCTCTAGTAACGTAACGGTTTACGATGAAAGGGAAAGGAGGACTTATGAAAACAGTTAAAGAAGTATCAGAATTGACTGGAATTAGCATAAGAACATTACGATATTATGATGAAATTGATTTGTTAAAACCTGCTAAAGTAACAGAAGCAGGATACCGTTTATATGATGAAAGCTCATTGAAAAAATTACGTCAGATTATGTTTTTTCGAGAACTGGAAGTTCCATTGTCAGAAATAAAAGCAATTTGAGTATTCCAATGCAATAGTGCATGATTTCCAGAAATTCAGAGCACCCTTTTCCGGAAAAATAGTGCATATCTTTCCGGAGCAGAGTGCAGTCATTTAATTAGTATTCATCTGGAATAGTTATCCCATGCTCTATAAGAAGTGCCTGTAAACGGTCAATGTATTCTCTTAGATGCTGGATTTCTATCCAATTACCATGACACAGTTCATCGGCTTCTTCTAATTCGTGGCGGGTTATTTCATAATCCGTAAACTTAACGCATTTATGGTCTTTGCTGAAAGCACAATAATCAGTCATTGGCAGCTCCTTTCCGGGAAGCATGAATGCCATGACGTTCCCTCATGGATATGCGGTCATCAAGCATCACCTCATAGGAATTATGAATGATCCGGTCGATGATTGCTTCGCAAATAGTGGCATCACAGTCATTTCCGATGCGGCTGTACCAGCCTTTCGGTTCAAACTGTGTGCAGAAGATTACAGAGCCTTTCACACTACGGGCCTCAATGATTTCAAGAAGTTCCCGTGTCTGTTCCGTGGATACGGGGCTTAACAAGAATTCATCCAGAATCAAAAGATCAATCTTCTGATATGCTTTAATTACTTTTTTCAGCGTGCCGTCCCCATGTGCAACAGCCAGCTCATTCAATAGATCAGGCAGGCGCACATAACGTACTTTGATAAAGTTCCTGCAGGCTGCGATTCCAAGCGCACATGCGATATATGTTTTTCCATTCCCAGATGCTCCTTTTAGAATGATATGGTGGTCATCAGATATATACCGGCAGGTGGAGAATTCCAGCATCTGTCCTTTATCCAGATTTCGGTCAGGATGATACTCAATATCTTCCATACACGCATTGGGATAACGGAATTCAGCACTGCGGATAAGTTTTTGCAGCTTTGTGCTTTTTCGCTTATCCCATTCTTTATCAACCAGCATACCGAACCGGTCTTCGAAAGATAATCCCTGATAGGTGTCAGGATCCTTGCACTGGCATTCAAAGGCATCTGACATTGCAGATAATCGCATATCATGCAGCTTGTCTATGGTTGACTGACGAATCATAAACGGTCACCTCCTTCGTAGTAGGAGGCACCTCTGGTGATGCCATACTTGGAACTCTCTTTATTGGCAGCATTGGAAACAACCTTTGCTACTGCCACTTTATCCTGACCATTTTTCAAAATGGTGCTGATATTTTTTAAACTTGGGCTTGGTGTGTAACTAAGTGCCTTGATACAGGCGTTTTCCAAACGTTGCGTACCATAGCGGTCAGCAAGCTTCATCAGCGATGCACAGGATTTATATCCCTGTTGCTCTACCTTATGCATGTATAAAAAATGTTTTACTACAATAAGGGTGGAATGGCCAACACTCTTTCCCCAGTCCAGAAAACTGTCTGTGTTGTATTCCAAAAATTTTCTGTGGTTTTCAGGCATATGCTCCGGTACATAAATCGGTTCCGGAGAGTAAGACCTGCGCACATGCGATGCTATACGGTTGCTATGGTAAAAAACTTCAATACTGTTTTCCGTAGCGCGGATATCGACCTTCTTGCCAATAAATTCATACGGAACAGAATACTTGCAATCTCCGATTTTTATGAGATAATCAGGTTGTATGGTGGCAGTTGACCAGACAGCCGTTTCATACGGGGAAGCAGGTAATGGCATGAGGAAGTCCTTTTCTTCTTCAAGAAATGCAGATAACCGGCTTCCTTTCTTTTTCTGGAAAGGCTTTGCATTGAATTCCTCAAGCTTTTCATGGATGGCTTTATTGAGTTCTTCAAAAGTGAAGAACTTCCGGTTCCTTAGTGCTGCAAGAATCCATGTTTCAAGAACTTTTACAGTGCCTTCCGCATTCGGTTTATCCTTCGGTTTTACCGGTCGGGCAGGAATAATTGCAGTTCCATAGTGCTCTGCCATTTCGTGGTAGGAACGGTTAAGTACAAGCTCTGCCCGTGTGTTTTTAATCACACCTGTTTTAAGATTATCTGGTACAAGAATACGTGTTACACCACCAAAGAATGAATACGCATGGATATGAGCTTCTATCCAGTGGTTGGATTTCATATCTGGGAATGCTTCTGCATATCCATACAAACTGCATGGAAGAACAGCAACAAATATATATGCAGGTATATCGCAGCAACTGGCAGCATCATAAACTTTAAGCGTATCGCCTACCCAGTCTACTTCCATTGTTTCTCCTGGTTTGCGCTTAATTCTGAGAGTTGCTTTCTTTGATGCAGCATAGGCATGATACTTGTCATTAAACTGTGAATGCTGATACGGAATCGTATGCTCTGCCTCACATTTGGCACAGTATTCTGCCCATAAGAGCGAGAGCGTTACACCCGGCTTGGCCAGCTCATTGTAAACATACTCATAATCAGGGAGTCTTCTTCCCTCATTATTGCCTCTGTTTGGATAAAACAGATACTCGATATCTTTGTTGGAAAGAGTTTCTGGAATAGGCCATTCCAGAGAATGTGTTTCAGCAAGCTTCAGCACTTCTGAAACTGTGTTGCGTGAGCAGCATAAGCTGTTGGCAATAGATACATTGCTGAACTTCAGACTATGTAGTCTGATGATTTCTCGATAATCAGTCATGGTTATCGACCTCCTGTAATGAATTTACACATTTTTATGTGCATGGATTCATTATAGGTGATTGCACTATAGGGCGGAAATACCTGCTCTGAAATATCGGATTTAGGTGCGCTGAATTCCCGGAAAAAGTGCACTACTTAAATGGAATATACAGTTTTTTGCAGGAATATGCCGTATGGCTGTTTCTGTCGTAGGCTGCCGTTCCCCGCCTTTCAATCTGGATTTGAACGATTTTCAAAATTCAGATTGGAGGTGTCTACGGTGAAATACGCACCGAGAAAGGTATATCTCAAAGAGAATGGCGGCTATGTGGAGCTGTCCTACACGGATTTTTGCCGCCGCAGAGAAGCAGACCATACATATTCGGACAAGCTCTTTATCCCCGTGCAGGGCTGTCTGATTGAGGTTGTGCGGGAACAGTACACGGACTTCTATCGGGATAAAGAGCGGTGGCGTTATCTTCAGAAACTGGATGCGAAGAACAGCCTGCTTTCATTAGATGGATTTGTCGATAGCGAGGGCAACGCTCTGGACTTTATTGCCGATGAAACGGCGGGCGTTGAGGAAACAGTTATCCATTCCATGATGTTGGACAGGCTGAACGCCGCCCTGCTCTTGCTGTCGGATGATGAGCGGGCGTTGATACGGGCAATCTTCTTTGACGGTGTTTCCACTAAAGAGATTGCAAAGATGGAAAATGTTGACCAGAGTACGGTAAACAGACACAAGCTCAAAATTCTGGCAAAGCTCAGAAAAATAATGGAAAGCAGATTTTAAGTGCAAAGCCCCTTTGATTTTTCCTTTGGAAAATCGAGGGGGATTTCTTACTGCCCTCTCAATCTTGGATTTATGAAATCCCGATTGGAGGAAAAGAAATGGCATATAACCACGGACGGGAGGAGCGCAAATGGCGTATCTGGAAAGAAGCGGAGGAAAGGATTTTACGGAAATGTGGTGTTGACGAGGATACCATTGAGAAAATCCGTATTTACGACAGGGCGGATTTTAATGCCGCCAGACGGTTCTACCGCTATCTGAATGATGTCGGGGAATACCTTGAGGGAATGGCGGACAGGGAGAAACAAACGGAGGTTAGGACGGTGGCTGATTTACTGGACGAGATTGAAAATGAAAATCTGTACCTCGCATTAGTCACGGTAGACAGGCGCACTCTGAAAATCGCTCTCCTAAAAATGCAGGGCTATTCCACAAAGGAGATTGCCCCGATTGTCGGTCTGACAACGGGGGCTGTCTACGCAAGGATGGGACACCTGCGGAAAAAGCTGAAAGCCTTTAAGCGGTAAGGGAAGAAAAATACATTCACCTGCGGGCTATGGGGTGAGAGGTCAAAAACCTTTCGCCCTATTTTTTCGCAGGAGGAAAAACATAATGGCATACCGAGTTAAAACATATACGCTTCGGGAGGAAGCGGCGGAAAACGGCACAAGGTATTTTATCAGCTTTAAGGACGGGCAAGGCGGCTATCACGAATTAGAGGTATCCGAACAATTCTTTACTGAGTTTCGGCAGATGGAACGCAGAAACCGTAATCTGCTGCAATCGGATGAACGCCACAAAGAATTTTTCGAGCTTTCCGATGAAGCCCTTAACAAAAGGGCAAGGGTTACGCCGAAAGGCGTTGACGAGCTGATTATCGAGCAGGAACGCTCCGAACTGCTCCACCGTATCATTGCCGTTCTGCCAGAGATACAAAGGCGGCGTTTCCTGCTCTATTACGAGTACGATTTCAATTACTATGATATTGCTGCAATGGAGCATTGCACGGCACAGGCGGTTAGGCGGTCTGTCGTTCTTGCCAGAGAAAAGATAAAGGTGCAGATGAAAAAATATCTCTGCCCCTAACAGTTTGATAACGCTCTTGTATCTTTAGATATGGGGGCGTTTCTCTGATATGTTCTCTAATGGAATTTAGCAGAAGTGAAAAAGCCGGAACATGCATTAAAGCTGTTTGTTCGTTTCGCATTGGCAAAAGGTGTGATCACCTATGGTCTGGAACTGATGATGGCGTTGTTCCGTATCGTGCAGGGCATTGTAAGTACTATTATGGATGCTTCAGGATTTGGGAGTGTGCAGGATATGGTATTGCCGCAGGAAATTGTGACAGCAGTAGAAGAATGCGGTTTTTTTGAAAGCATTCCATTATGGGCGGTTACTTTAATTGGCAGTCTGTTTATTACGGTTTTAAGTTTCATTATGATCATGAGCGTATATGGACGTTTCTTCCGGCTTTACCTCTATACTGCGATTGCCCCTATTCCGTTATCTACTTTTGCAGGAGAACCTTCACAGAATGTAGGAAAAAGTTTTTTAAAATCCTATGCTGCAGTCTGTCTGGAGGGAGCAATCATTGTACTGGCCTGCATTATCTTTTCCGTATTTGCAGCATCCCCGCCAGTGGTTAATCCGGATGCAGCCGCAGTAACGATGGTCTGGAGCTATGTTGCGGAACTGATTTTTAATATGCTGGTTCTGACAGGTGCTGTGAAGATGGCAGACAGGGTAGTCAGAGAGATGATGGGATTGTAGAAAGGAAAAAGACACGGAACCCGTGTCTTTAGTCAACAATGTGATTGGTATCTTTGTACCGCATATTCCCGTTACTGTCAAAGTATACGGTGTCCATTGCGATCCCGTTGTTTCTGGCCCTCTTAATCTGCCAGCTCATATCTTCTTCCATAGCTTTGTAATAATTCCGGTTACGGATGGCGTTTTTTAAAGAGAAAAGCCAGCTTATGGCAGTAATAGCCAACAGCCCATAAAGGATTGCAAAAGCAAGCGTTTCGTGTGCGGCTGCCCAGGGGTTCAGAACTGTGGCGGTCAGAACCAGATAGATCAGCGGCAGAGTCAGTCTTAACTTTCCTGCCAGACGGAAGATCAGGGACAGAAACAGAAGAACTACAGAGATACCGATGGAAATAAAAATAGTATATGGCATATGAAAACCCCCTTTACAGCTTTTTTCTTTGAGTATAACAGGAAGAGTGGGGGAAGACAAATGTGCGATTAAGAAGTTTCAGATAAAGGAGGTTATGATTTGGAGATCAAGATCAACCGGGAAATCCGGGAATACACAGAGACTATGTATTTTGGACTGTCACTCCGCCAGTTTATCTGTGCAGTGTTTGCCTGCGGAGTTGCCGTTGGACTTTACTTTTTGCTCCGCCCCCATATGGGGATGGAAACGGTCAGCTGGGTGTGCATGTTGGGAGCAGCGCCTTTTGCAGCGATTGGATTTATCAAATATCACGGAATGACTGCAGAAAAATTCATATGGGTTTGGATCAAGAGTGAGATCCTTATGCCCAAATATGTGGTTTTCCACCCGGAAAACTTATATTACGAACTAATGAAGGACGAGATCAGAAAGCAGGAAAAGGAGGCGATGGGAAAGCATGTTAAGAACACTAAAAACCGTTATGCGGCAGGACAAAGAGAAGTTTAAAATCCCGAAAAGCGTACAGCAGGTGATCCCGATCCAGACGATCTGGAAAGATGGTATTTTTCTGGTATGGTCCTATGTCAAGAAAAAGTACAAATTAAATGTAACCAATTTTCTCTGTTCTGAGCGAAGTTTAACTTGCTATTTTTATTGCATTCTCCTAGATGTTTTCAAGATATTGTTCCTCATATTCATTTGGAGACAAATATCCACAATGACTGTGAATGCGCACGGTATTGTAAAATGTTTCGATGTATTCAAAAATCAATTTATGTGCATGTGCATAATTA
>SKFA01000080.1_pt1 | contig 80648 bp, 66 predicted proteins | sample 4820291 | NCBI WGS metagenome assembly SKFA01 (sample SAMN11008795, study PRJNA524170) | human gut metagenome | isolation source: fecal sample from pouch patient p30 | place: Israel: Tel-Aviv | reverse complement strand
CTATTATACAATCCAATGTATTCTGCATATTTTTTCTCCTGCTCAAATTTTGCAGCCTGTTTCACACACATCTTCTTAGAAAAACATTTTGTCTCGCAAACACTTATTATCGCTTTACACATTTCATTCACATTGTCTTTTTCAACGACAATACCACCCTGTTCTCCAATGCATTCAGGGCTTCCTCCAGTATTGAAAGTCACTACCGGTGTTCCACATGCATTTGCTTCAATATTGACCATGCCAAGTATTTCTTCTCTTGTTGGGTTTGCTAGAACATCTGCTCTCGAGTACAACCTTGCGAGTTCAGCTTGATTTTGTATTCTATGTATCTTTTTTACCCTCATAGGGAGCATCGCATCTGCAAAATCATCAGTTCCCACAACAACAAGCTGATAAGAATCATTCAGGAGTTCAGATAGTTTTTGTATGACATCAATGCCCTTATAAACATTCCAACCAAAGGATACAAACAAAACTATGTATTTGTCGTTACCCCCCCCCATTCTGCTGGCTTAAACACATTCAGGTCAATCCCATTATTGATTACCTGTACTGGATAATCCCTCAAATATGACTCTTTCACTAGTCCTGCCAGCCATTTAGACGGAGTAACAATGGTCATATTTTTCACACCTGTGAACCACTTTTTTTTCAATCTCCACATCATCTTTGTATTATCGTATAAAGATGATGGATACTCCTTATATTGTGGGCAATCATGACAACCTGTTTTCCACTCGTCACACTTTACCATGGTAAAGTATGGACATTGTCCGGTAAATGACCAGCAATCATGCAATGTCCATACTACTGGAATGTCATGCTTTTTGATGTAGGAAAACAACATTGGCAAATTGATATAGGAGTCGTGTAGATTATGTAAGTGAATGATATCCGGATGGAATTTATCAATTTCTTTTAACAATTTATGGGTCTCAATCCACGCAAAACATCCATTATAGCCAGTGATTCTGGCTAACGCAACATTCATTCTGCGTGAATTATATGTTCCTATCCTATAATAGCCACAATCCGCTCCTGCATCACGATTGGTAGAGGTAATTGGTGATGCACATAGCACTTCATGCCCCTGTGCTCTTGCAACCTCAGCTATTCCCATCATGATTTTTCCGGTGCTTCCCTTTGCACCACCATTTATCTGCACAATCCGCATCTAATCTTTCCTCACTTCTGATCACTAAAAAATGTATACCCTCTTCGCCTCATAACTGCCTTCGATAAATTAAATAACGGCTTCGGTAGCCATTCTCTAAGCCATGTTCTAAAAGCAATCATCCATTCATCCTTCCGCTTCATCGGCAGACGGTTTCCTGAATAAATAGGATTCTTGTCAAAATACTCCTGCGCTTTTGCCAGAACCTTTCCCTTTCGAATCACATCCAGAATTGGAAATTCTCTTCTTCTGCTGTCCGCGCATCTGGCATTCAAGTCTCGCGCCTTCTGAGTCAGAGAGACCTCATACTGCCAGGCGTTCAGATCACCTACCAGTGTTTTCTCCATAAAGTCCTTACGCCAGATTCCAGCATACAGCGTTACTATGTAATCGCCCGCATTATTGTTGAGCAAATATATATCCTTCTCAATTTCAACAGCTTTTCGATTTCTCAAATGCTTTTTAGACATCACAAAAATTCTTAGAAAATCCAATCTATGCTTCTGCATAATCGCAATATCTTCTTGAATTTTGGCTGTTGATATCCTCTCCGTCAGGAAATAGTCATCCAATGTAAAGAGGACATATTCTGTTTTAATCAGCTGCATTACTGTTCTTAGCCGCTCTGTAATCTCAGTTCCTTCGCCAGTTGCCACAACTGTAACGTTCTTGAAAGTCCGATCTGTAGGCTTGTCCGTTACCAAAAAGGTGTCCACGTTGCGATCAGCCCAGTTTTCGTTGAGAAGCTTAATATTACCATCCCACAAATCAGAAAATTTATCACAAGTAGATATAATTATAGAAAATTTTTCTTCCATCCCTATTTCCTTCTCTTACCTCATATGCTGGATTGCTTTATCAATAACCATTTCGGATGTCCTGCAACTTGCTTGAAGATTGTGATGCTCTCTTGTCATCACGATTGCCTGATCATAGTATTTTTTTTGAAGTTTTTGATCTGCAATCAGCTGTTCAATGGATTCAGCCAACTTATCCTTCTCTGTACAAACCATCGCAGCATTTGTCGATTTCATATACTCTATAATGCCGCTTTCCAGAGAGCCATATGTAAGAATTGATGCTCCGCTTGCCAGTGCATCTGCCGCCTTGGTTGATAGAGAGTAACGGGAAAGATTGATATCCTTTTCCTCGAATCCCTCTACAATTACAGTTATATCACTTTCCGCCATACGCTTTTGAACCTGTGTATAAGGCACAGACCCCATATATTTCACGTTGGGGTTTCCTTTGAATACCGAATAAACCTGTTCATCCTTTTCGTTTGAGTACACTTCAATTACATACTGCGGATTGATTTTACCAAGCGCATATCCAATGTCATTCAAAGAATTATTTCTGCCCATTCCAATGTTTCCAAAGTAGGTGATCACCGGGCATTCCTTATTGATCACACTGAACGGCTTGCGCTGAACGGTCGAGGTCAGGTAAACTGTCTCGCCATCAAGTCTAAACTCTGAATTATATTTGTTGCGGATCTTATCGCTGATATAAATCGCACTGCCCGGCCAAGCCAGAACCTTATCAATCAGCCTTTTATATGTCGATTTGTATAGATGATAAATCGGATTCAGCGTTTTCTCTACATTGAAGTAGTAGTCATCCCCGATACAGGAAACAATCGGAACGTTATATCGTTTTGCTACATACATTGCAATTTGCGGAATGAAATAATCGTCTGAAAAAGCAAGGAAAACACATTCCGGTTTAAACTCATCCATCCATTTGTTCAGCTTATCAGTACACCAAAATTTCTTTCTCCAAAGGATGCCTCTTAATAAATGAGTGATCGGCGTATGCTTTCCGCCAATTTTGTACGCCGCCTCTGCCCTTGCATCGCCGAGTTCCAGGTCATTATCTTTCCACTCCGTATCAAGATCATCGTAATAGAATACAACTCCTGTTTCTATTTTCTTGCCGAGCCACCGTTGCAAAACTCGATGGTCGGTAATCTGATAAAGTGTTTCACAGTGTCCTTTGCACGGTTTCTTCGTATTAGAGAAGATCTGCACGATATTCTCCTTTTCCCAGTAATGGAAATACGCATCAAAAGCGCGTGATGTTGATTTTGTATTGTATGGGACCGTTCCTACGATCAGCACTCGTGGATGCATATGTCTCTCCTTTTATCTTATATTCAGAACTTTCTTCAAACTTTTGTTCTGATTTAGTAGTTCAATTACCAAAGCACAAAACCCTACAGTCAATGCAAAATTTCCAGCAGTTAACAGATAGCCCTGAATGCTTGTGAATGGAACCGGCTCACTGCTTCTGAAAATATTGAGTAGCAGGCCATGAATCATATAAATTTCAAGGCTACGCTTTCCTGCCCACAAGAAAAATGTACTCAGCTTTTCTTTCCTGTCAACACAAGTTTTAATGTTTTGTTCTTGCCTATCGCCATGATAATCAGAACTACAAGCAGCACCGTCAACAGGTAATTTGTCAAAACCAGTGCCAGCCCCATTGGACTGTAGAACGTCGGATTGTTTTCCAGTTTGATCAGGCTTAGCAGCAGATAATGCGAGAGGTAGACTTCCAGAGAATGCTCTCCGATCCACGCCATACCCCCCCTGATTCTATCAGAGAAGCTTCCGTTGCACAGTCCGCACACCGCTATACAACCAGCCAAAGAAATAGCCGCACGCAAAATAATTGCAAGACCACTATCGGACATCTCGTATAGCGAGAAGCGAAGAATTATAAAAAGCCAAATGGCAAAGCATAGAGCAACACAACAATCAACTATCTTCTTGCCTTTATCTGTACTCAAAAGTTTGTCGTCAATCTGACCATATAAGCCCCCAGCATAGTAGAATGGCATATAATAAAGGGTCAGCTTAATCGCAAAGAATGAAAGCCCCATGACCATGCCTATTCCAACCAGCAGAATCATGCCTAGCAGGTAAAAGCCCAAGAGAGCGATTTGCTTCTTCACAGCATTGGATTTACCTATACACTCCGCCACATAAGAAGCAACACCGAAAATCATGCTGATTGTCCAGATTGTTGCGAGGAACCAATAGCCCGAATCCATATTACAGAGGAGGGATTTGATATTCAGGAAACCATCTTGTCCAAATATCACTCCTCGCACCAAGAAGCTCCATACCGCCCAAGGAATCATATAGGCGATTGTTCTGCGCTTTACATATTTCCACAGACCTTTTCCATCACAAATCGACTGGCTGTACTTTGTGACATAGCCACTGATAAGAATAAATAGGGGCATCTGCAAAGACCACACTACATTGAATAGGAAACTCTTCTGCGAATCGACTGTGCATCCTGTCATTGTATGTCCAAGCACAACTAGTAGCATCGCGATGCCACGCATTATATCAACAAATTGATTTCGTTTTACTGTCTTTTCCATAGGCGATTAAATTCTCCAATTTCTTTGTTATCTCCGGTTCCTCATCTATATCAAATTTTCGTGCCATCAACTTACCCGATGCAATGCATTTTTCATAGTCATCCATCGTCATTGTCTGTGGACTGCTCATTCCTTCTTCCCACTTGATATAATGCAGGAATGGCTTCACATTTTCTGCAAATGGGGAATTCATAACAAGCGTCTGGAAGAAGCACTCATCCGGGCACAGTGAATGTTCAAAGAAACTCTTATAGCCAGTGTTTTCATTCAAATAGTCAACCATCCAATGCACTGCTTCCCCACTCAGGCACCACCACTGTGAGCCAAACCAATATTTGAAACCGTCCGGAGCCTTTCTTTTAAATAACGGAAGCGTCTTCTTCCAACCACCAGTACCATATATCCACAGGTTCTTCAGCACCTTTTGCCACAGCTTGCGCCCAATGACTGCATTAAAAAAATACACATCATTTCTTTTATTGAACACACCAATCTGACTGCATTCAATGAAGTTATCTTCCTGATTTGCTTCAAGAAACTTTACAATGTCATCTATAGGACGTAAGGGATAATCCTGTCCGCTTATCAGCCAGTAGCAGCTATACCCCCCCTATTTGCAGCAGCGTTAAGCAGGTGTAATGTAGCTTCAACCTGACTATACTGTGCCCATTGCACATCAACACACTGCCGCTCTGGAAGGAGATATACCCCTTCTCTTTGGGTTATTTCTTTCCTTATTTTATGCGACTTCTTATCCACATGAACAAACACGTCAACCATCGGATGTTTCAGTGCATCCAACAGCATATTTATTTGTTTGGGATTTCTATGACACTGCATCAAAAAAGCAATCCGCATCTTTACTTCCTCAGCACTTTCTCAAACATAAACTTCCGCAGCCAGTTCGGCGCAAGTGCCGACCCACTACGGATCACACAGCTCTTTATGTACTGTCCACTTCCAATGAACCCATTGTCCTTCATGTACTTGAACAGCTTTGCCTGTGTCTTAGCATATTTCCAACTGGCTCGTCTTAAGTACATATCCGAGCCAGCTCTCATGTGGAGCAACGGCTCCTGAATGTTGTAGCCCTGATATCCTATCATCAGCATCCGTAACCACAAATAATAGTCCTCAAGCAGATAAAAATTTTGATAAGAGCCAGCCGCCTCAACAGCGGATTTCTTATACATCACACAGGGGTGATTGAACGGATTTCGTTTTTTTGCAAACTCTACGATTTCGGCATTGTTTTCTGGTGGAACACGTCTCGTATCTACGACATCCGGATCAGTCGTAAACTCCTCTACGATACCAGAGCAGATACTCACTTCTGGGCGTGTGTTGAACACAGCCATTTGCTTCTCACAACGATCAGGATAAGCAATGTCATCGCTATCCATCCGAGCAACCAGCTCATTTTTGCAGTACTTGATGCCCTCATTCAGCGCATTGCCGAGACCGCTGTTCTTTGCCAACCGAACCACATTCAAGACTTTATCCATCTCCTGCTGCTTCGCTGCAATTACTGCATCCAACTTCAAATTCAGTGATCCATCGCACACCAGCACAAAATCATCTGTAGGAAAGGATTGCTTCTGAATGCTCTCAATTGCCTGTCTCAAATATTCGGGTTTCTCTTTGTGATATACTGACATGAGAACCGAATATCTTCTGTAATTTTCATCATTCATAACTTTCCTCTCTCCCTCAAAAAACAGCCCAGACTCAATCTCAAAGAGTCTGAGCCATTCCTTTTTTCTAAAGCTGACTATACTATTTTTATCAACCTCATCTTCCAATAAGGTTATCATCGCTCAAAATTGCACTAAAGCTGTCCTGCGAATAATACTGTCACGGTAATCCCTATGTTTATGCATGACTTCACAAATCAATCTTTTTGCTTGACTTTTTGTGCAATATGCCATGGTTTTCGACAGTTTTCTTGTTGCTTTTTGTCACTCATAGCAGTGGCCTGTCCTTCTACAACTCCCTCTGTAGACTCCGGCATAAACAGGATAATCACCGTTCTATCTGCACCCAACACAAAGTTTTTCAGATCAGAACCTCTTATCCTTATTTTTTGAAATCTCCTACAATTCCGCATATCCATATTTCCCAATGCGCCGTATTTCCCATTAAACCCACACATCCAGAACTGCCGATCCAGGTCAAGTACTCCCGTATGAGAATATCCAAGCGAAACTTTCTTCACATTCTCCATAACCCGCACTGGCTTTCTTCTGCTGCCGGGCAGGATGGTTCCCAGCTGTCCGAGAGTGTTATCTCCCCACATCCACAGCCGATGTTTTTCATCCACAGCAGCACTATGCCTTGCCCCCAGAGATACCTGTGTCACATGCTCCATGATCTTTTCCGGTGATGCTCTGTTGATATGACTTCCATCACCCAACTGTCCACAGTCATTCTGTCCCCACATCCAGAGACTTCCGTCTTCTCTCAGTGCTCCATAATGACCTACTCCTGCAGAAACCTGTATCACATGTTCCATAATTTTCTCTGGCTGTTGTCCGAAATATCCATTTTGTTCCTGTTTTTCCCAACATAAAAGCGTTCCATCCTGGCTTATTGCCAGGAGAACGCCTTCACCAGCTTCTGCTGTTTTTATTCCATCTGCTATTTTCACAAAATTAAATTTGTCTTCGGAACCAGTCTGCATTCTGTCCCATACCAGGAGACTTCCATCTGTTTTAACCACAGCCATTGACATAGCTGTGGCAGATACCATGGATACATTTTCCATAAGTTTCTTAAATCTTGGTTTGGGACCAAATTCAGTTTCATCCCAGTATGACCTTCGCCCATCTCTTCGCCTTTCCCGGAACTTGTAATGCATTCGAGAAGTGAAAGGATGTAAAAGCCACAGGGAATGATCAGAACGGATTACTGCCACACAGTCAAAAGTAATTGCTGCCTGTATACAGTCTTTCTTAATTATTATCGGCAATAATCCCTTTTCTTTCTTTTTCATCTGCTTATAACTCCTTTTCCTGTCTCTATCTGCTGTGCGGTTCCAACAGTACCTTTAGGGTAGCTGCCAGAATACTCAAATCAAGGGCAAAAGAATAATTCTGTATATAATAGAAATCCATCTTTAACTGATTTTTCTTTGAGCTGCTGTATTTGCCATGTACTTTTGCATAGCCTGTGAGACCGGCTTTTACAGACAGACGGTATGCAAATTCCGGATGGTTCTTCTCATATTTTTCTGCCATATGGACTCTCTCAGGATAAGGTCCTACAACAGACATCTCACCCCGGAATACATTAAGAAACTGTGGCAGTTCATCCAGATGAGATACCATAAGGAAATGCCCTCCACGTATCCACTGTGTAGGATTTATTTCTGTGTTTCCTACAGGAGTTGTACGGAATTTGTACTGTCGGAAATGCTTACCATTTCTGGTGAGACATTCCTGCCAAATCAGTACAGGTCCACCATCTGTAATCTTAATATAGAGTGCAATCAACAGATACAGCCATGAAAATGCTCCCATGATCACCAAAGAAAAACAGATATCAAAAAGTCTTTTGACCATTCTCTGTTCTACTGTCAGACCGCAGTTTCTGAATAACTGCAGTGTCATATCTGACAGAGAAACCTTCTCTGAACTCATAAGCAGGATATCTGACAGAGTTGTCTGACAATAGCACCTTTTCTTATTCTCGTAACAATAACGGATATAGAATTCCCTGTCTTCAGATGGCATATCACCCAGCATTACAGATTCATGCCGTCTGATCTCTCTGGTGATCTTCTCTCTTCCTGCATCAAGTGGAAGTCTGGTTTTCAGGTGATACTCTTCTTTTCGGTTATGTAACTCCTGTTCAAGAGATGCTGTGTTTTGTTTCCCATATATGAGAAGCACCTCATGGGCAGGATAAATATTGGCATAGAGCCAGCGAACCAGCGCCGACCAGATAAGTCCTGTCAGGAAATTGACTGCTGTCACTGCAAGCATTGGAGTGGCATACATCATAAATTTCCAGCGACCGATCAGTGCAAGCTCCAGGTAGGTTGCCACATTTACCAGTATCACTGTATAACCATGGGACAATACCACTTCTATCCACTGCTGATGGATCACACGAAATGCGGAGAACACTTTTCCAACCAGAAGATTAAGAGCTGCATAAAGTGCCAGCAATGTCACATAACCCCAGAAGAAATATCTTCTTCCAATAACTTTTCTGAAGTTATAATAATGGAACCATACATAACAAAAAGCCGCTGTCCATACAAAAAGGAGAATCGCAGTCATAACCATAAGAAAGAGTTTTTTGAAACGCTCTTTTCTCATCATTAAACGGTAACTTCTCCACCAGAGCTGTGAATATTTATATAAGCCATGAAAAGTATAGCCTGTCATGCAGAAAATCCTCTGCCTTAAGGGGACTCCTGCCTTTATATATGTCTGCCAGTTCATCTGTGCAGATTTGCCTTTTTTTCCTGATTTAGACGCCAGTGCCCTGCGGTAGATCAACAAAGGTTCATCTACACTGTATGCCCAGGGAACCTCTGTGAGAATGGATAACCATGTAGCAAAGTCTTCATGGATCCCATCTTCCTCCGGCATTGGATATTTCATCATCAATTCTCTCTGTATGAGGACTGACGAACAGGAAATCACATTCTGCCTCAGCAATCTTCGCCTGTTAACTTTCTCCGGTACGTGTAGAGTATGTGCAATGATCATTCCATCATCTTCAATGAAAGCAGATCCGGTAAATAAAAAAGTGGCTTCCCTGTGTTTCTCCAAGATAGCCATCTGTTTCTGCAGTTTCTCTTTTCTCCACAGGTCATCACTGTCAAGGAATGCGATCCACTGGCCTTTCGCCTGGCGGATTCCATAATTTCTTGTAGCTGCAGCACCTGTGTTCTGTATATTTCTGAAAATCCGTATTCTTTTGTCTCTTTGTGCCAGCTTCTCCATACAGTCATATGTATTGTCACTGGAACAGTCGTCAATGATCAGCATTTCCCAGTCCTGCATTGTCTGAGCCAGCACACTCTCCACAGCTTCTTCCAGATATTTTTCGCAATTGTAAGCCGGGGTGATGATCGATATAGTCGGCATAAAATTCCCTTTCTTATTTTTTCATTGCTGTTGTCTGCCCTTCTTCCACTCCTTCTGTGCTCTCAGGCATAAAAAGAATCTTTACTGTAGCAAACATGATAAACAAATCATCCAGCAAATTGGCATGACTGATATACATCAAATCCATCAGAAGCTTATCATAAGGTGTTGTATTGTATTTCCCATAAACCTGCGCATATCCTGTCAGACCTGCCTTTGCCTGCAGGCGCAGGTGAAATTCCGGAATAACCTTCTCATATTCTGCTGCTATGGACGGACGTTCAGGTCTGGGACCTACAATAGTCATATCACCTTTTAATATATTCAGTAACTGCGGCAATTCATCAATCCTACATTTTCTGATAATCCTGCCTACAGGAGTGATTCTTGGATCATTCTCCCCACTGGAGAGTCTTGCCACACCATCCTTCTCTGCATTTACTTTCATGGAACGGAATTTCAGGACTCCGAATTCCTTTCCATCCTGAGTCAGTCGTATCTGGGAATAAAATACGGGTCCTTTGTCATATGCTTTGATGGCAACAGCTGTAATGATTATAATCGGTGAAAGGATAATGGTTGCTGCGCCTGCGATCACCAGATCTGCCAGACGTTTCAGGAACAGATATTCAGGCTGTGGGCTGTATCTTCCTGTGCGAAGCATAGGCAGATGGAACATATGGATCTGCTGTGCACCGCTCATCAGTACATCTCCTACTCTGGGGATCACATATACCCGTACGCGATGTTCAATACAGTACTTTAATATGATATTTCTCTCATGGCTGTGAATGCCGCTGAGAAAGACAGTTTCTATATTATTGAGTTTTTCAAGATTCTGAAGAGCTTCTGTCACCTGAAGGACTTCTGTCACTTCGAATTTGCGTTCCAGGTCATACTGATCTATAAGCTTCTCCATTCCTTCTCTTACATCGTAAATAATTACTGTCTTCTGAGGAGGAAAGCTTCTGAAATACCAGGAATGTGCCAGAAAACACCAGATAAATGACATCACAATCTGCCCTGCAATAGCCATGATTCCAGGTATCAGGCTGGGAAATCCTTTTACCAGCAAAGCGATTACCAGATAACTGATGCCATCTGTAATCAGAGCAGCCAATACCTGGCTGTATATCATTTCAGAAATCCGGTTTACGGAAATTAGAAATGCATTGTATATTCTTGCAAAAAGGAAATATACAAGCATAAAAAGAGCAATCATTAAAAGATTCCCTTTTTTATAGAAGCTGTCCTGCATCTGTCCGGAATAATATCCATACCAGCAGCAGGCAAAGGGAATCGTAAGACAGATGATATTCAGTATCTTAATCAGTCTGAGCGGAATATCATGTGTCAGCATTTTCGTTGTTTTATTTTTCTTTTTCATCTGTAAACTCCTCGTGTGTAACTTTGGAAATTATTTCCAACCCAACCTCCATATCCACGCTCCTTCCAAACATTTCTATGGAAACCCAGGCTTTTCTTTTGTGTCTGTTGATTTTTCTGATATAACCTTCCATACCCTGCAAGGGTCCTGTGAGTATCCTGACCTGATCATTCTCTATGATCCCTGTGGACATGGCTACCAGCTGTTCTTCTTTTCCCAGCTTCAGAAGCAGCTCTACTTCTTCCTGAGATAAGGGGATGATCTCATCTCCTGTTCCCAGAAGCCTGGTCATTCCTGTGACTTTTCTCAGGTTTTCAGCCAGCTGTTCCAGATTTTCGGCAATTAAAAAGACATACCCGGGAAAGAGGATTCTCTCCTGGATATGCCATTTGCCTTGAAATCGTTTCTTCTGTTGATAGTAGGGAATAAAGCAGCGTTTTAGTATATTGCTGCTTATGAGCCGCTGACATTGGCAGCGGATGTTCTCTTCTGTGCCTGTTCGCACCTGCATCACATACCACATTGGATATCTTACCTCCGTATTTTGGGTATGCTTCGCCATTCTGCCTGTGTTACAAGGCAGATTCTCTTCAAGATATGTAAATCAATATCCTTAAACGCGGCAAAGCGACGATTCAAAGACTATAGACCTTTTGTCTTATCTACATGTTATTATAGCTTTATTGCCAAAAAGATGCAATAATTTTTGGTACTTTTTATCATTTATCTGCTACTGTATCAGTTGGTGTTTCCGTAGGTTCTGCTGTAGGTCGTACCATCATGTCGTCCAGTACACCGATGTCTTCCACAGTCTCTTTGCCGGCCAGCTTTTCTTTGTATTCTGTGCGTTCTGCACGTTCCTGGCGGTTTACCTTTACAACAAACAGAAGGCCTGCCACCAGAGCAAGAACCAGCACATAGTAGAGCACTGAGGACATGAATTTATTTTTTTTATGTCTGCGTCTGTGAGATTTTCGTGACATTGAACTGTTCCTCTCTTATCAGATTATTTTGCATCTTTTGTAAAGATTGCAAGCGGTCCCATGCCTTTGAATTCGCCTTTAATCACAAGATTTGGCTGGTCAGAGCCTACCTCGTCCTCAACGATCCAACTCATCAGATCATCCTCTGCGTCAGCAGTTTCATCTGTGTCAGCAGTCTCATCTGCGTCGTCTGCTGCCTCAGCTTCCTCTTCTTCTTTTTCCGGATATGCGAAGCTCAGTTCAGGCTCTGCAAGGTAGTTAAGCTCTCCTGTAGAAGCATCTGCCTGTACAACAATGCTGTCCGGGATTGTGAATGGCTCTATCTCTGTAAGAAGGCTCAGGTCGCCCTCTGCTGTATCAACATCAAAGTCTGCATCATTAGCAGTTACAAGACTCTTCCAGTCAACACTGTCGATGTCACAGTTTACCTGTGCGTCAAGGGAACCGGACATATCATAGGAGTAATCATCTGACATCTTGATTGCCATATCTATAAGACTGCTTGCGCTGACATAGTCGTCCAGATTGATGGTCTGTCCGTTGTCCAGTGTAATCTCTTTGTTCTCTGTGTCTGTCAGATCATCGATAAAGTCTGTCAGAGTAAAGCCTGCTTTCTGATCTTTCAGCTTCTCTGCTGCATCAGCTACCTTTTTGTCTGCATATTTCTCAGGAGAAACCTTCTTGGTTATGATTGGAACCTTCTCGATCAGCATTACAGGTCCAAGTGAATCGAAAGTGGCTGTGACTTCGCCTGTGGCTTTGTCCAGCTTCTCAATTGCAACAAAGGCAACCTTTCCTGTTGTCGGATCGATCTGCATCAGAAGTACATCTTTCTTCTTTACATCCTTGGCCGCTTCGATGGTAAGTGTTGTTTTGATAGCTCCATTTGTTTCATATGTAATCTTATCATCTTCCTTAATAACCAAATCTACGAAAGGTGTAAGAGGCTCATACAGGGACGGATTTACTTTCTTCTCTGTATTTGTTTTAATTGTTTCTGTTGTATCTACCTTAAGGTCTTTCAGAATCTCATTCATGTTTACCTTGGTATTATCATCATTTACTTTTGTTACTACCTCTGCAACTTTTTTGTCCTTGTAGGCACCTGTATCAACATCTTTTACGATCAGCTGCTGGTTGTTTGACAGATTTCCCTCAACTACCTTTGGAGCTTCCGGAATGATCTGTCCGATACTTGGGGCTGCATATACATTGACAGATGCTGCAATTGTCATTGCTGCAAGTAAAATGCTGAAATATTTTCTTTTCATAAGAATGCCTTCCTTTCTGTCTTCTTCTGGCTCTATTCTTATTAATTTACGGTTACTTTATAACAAGGCGGTTGAAAAACAGCAACCTGTCATACTTTTTCATAAAATAAACGGATGATCAGTTCCCGGAGTGCATCTTCATCCACATGGAACTCATCATGAAGGTCTCCCTCCTGGTCTGTTCCCGGAAGCTGCTCTATACTATCCTCTGTGAACTCTGCTTTCTTAAGAGTCTTCACAAGTCCCAGATACTGGTTGCGTGTCACACTTGTCTGGATATAATCGTCCATCACATCGAGGGAATCCCATGATTTCTCAAGGTCATTCTCATCCATGGACTGCATCTTCTCAACATAGGCTGTGAGATAGGCTTTCTGTCTCTGCATACGGCCCTCATTGCTGAAGGACTCCTCTGTATTCCTGTACTGAAGGAAATCCTTTATGTTGCTGTCATCCAGGGTAACCTGTGCACCCTCTGCCATCTCCGGATATTTCTCCTGAAGATCGTTGTTTGGCACTGTAAGCGTGATCCCGCCTGCCAGCTCATTGATATAGGGCATGGAGTCCTGGTTTGTCACTACATAGCGCTTCACAGGGATATCTCCAAGGAGAAGTGATACTGCCTCGCAGAGACTCTCACAGCTTACCTTTCCCCCATCGCCATAGCTGTAGGCATATCCGATGTGCGTGGTATAGAGTCCCTTGTCATTGCCGTTCATTGTATATCTTCGGATATCAGTCATGGTATCACGGTTAATGGAGAGAATAGTCATCCTGCGGTTCTTCTCATCCATCACCACCAGAGCAATGCTGTCTGCCCTGGCTTTATTTCCATACTGGGAGGAAGCTTCCAGCTTGCCTGTGGAGTCCACACCGGCATAGAGAATATTTGTAATACGGTTATTATACTGATATTCCTGACCTTTGTAAACAATATTTCTATAACTGTTGCCCACATTGTGGGTGTTCCCTGCAGTGATCTGCATAGATTTCTGCTTTGTCTGTTCCATATGGATAAAAACTGCTGCAAACAAAGCTACCGCCAGGCAGATCACCAGACTGATGATGATCTGTTTCTTATTTACAGGGTTATTTCTTCTTTTCTTTCTCATTCTTCTTAGCGCTCTTTCCATAGCCGTATCCATAGCCGTAACCATAGCCATATCCATAGCCATAATGTTTCTCATAAACCGGCGCTTTGTTCAGCACTGCGCCGAGGAGACGGATACCTGCATACTGTATCTGCTGCTTCGCCTTATCAGCCTGTGCCCTGTCTGTCTTTCCGCTCTCCACAACAAGGACAGTTCCGTCGCACTGCTTGGCGATCAACAGCCCGTCGATAACCAGATTCAGCGGCGGAGTGTCTACGATCACATAATCATAAACGCTTCGCACGAATTCCATCAGCTCTGCAAATAGCGGACCTGATACCAGCTCACTTGGGTTTGGTGCCACTGCACCTGTAAAGATCATGTCAAGGTATTTGTCATCTGTGCGGTAGATGATCTTCTCTTTGCTGATATTTCCGCACAGGTATTCGCTTAATCCCTTCTTCTCACCTACAATATCATATCTGTTCTGTATGGTAGAATTACGGATATCGCAGTCTATAAAGAGGATCCTCTTCTCAAGCCCTGCCATGCTCTTTGCCAGGCGGAAGGCTATTGATGATTTACCCTCATTAGCAACGGAGCTTGTTACAGCTATTGTTTTAATATTGCTTCCACTTAACTGGATGTTTCCACGCAGAACATTGATGGCCTCATTTACGCGGAAAGATACATCTGATACATGTGGATGTATTACCTCTGTCTGTCTTCCCGTATATCCGGATTCTTTCACAAGATCCTGAAACAGGGATTCAATATTGTTATCTTCTCTGTCCATCTTCTACTCTTTCTTCTCTTCGTAATAAGGAATCACACTAAGTACCGGGATATCCAGATATCTCTTCAGGTCATCCTCTGTCTTTAATGTAGTGTCTGTCATGTAACGTACGCAGATCAGTCCACAGGCTGCGATAAGTCCCAGCAGAAGTCCAATCGCCAGATATTTTGTCAGTGCAGGAGTGATCTCATCCACTGCCTCTGCCTCTGAGTAATCGATAACTGTAGGTTCGCTGCTTCCTACCACCTGGTAAATACGGTCCAGTCCGATATTCATCAGACTGTTTGCAATATCTCTGCACAGTTCCACGTCACCGCAGGTAACTGTGATGGTAATAATATGGGAATTGTCCGGATTCGTTACACTGACCAGTTTACTGAGTCCTCTGTAATCCAGATCCAGATCCAGCTCTTTGATGACCTGTTTGAGAACATTACGGCTCTTGATGATCTTCGCATAGTCCTCTGTAAGCTCTGAACTCAGCTGCAGGTCAGAAACTGTGATCACGGATTCATTGTTTGTGATAAAAATGGATGCGTCCGCCTGATAAGATGGTTTCACCCCCACCAGATAATAGACACCTGCCAGCATTGCTGTGATCAGCATGGTCAGCAGGATAATTTTCCAATGATTGACCAGTACCCAGAAAAGTTCCACAAGGTCTATGGTGTCTTCCTGCTGTATGATCGTCTCAGTGACCACAGGCTGCGAAGGATTTTCCCGGGTATTCTTTGCCTCTTTTATCAAATTCTTGGTTCTCCTTCCTTATATGATCAAACCGGAGTTATTACAGGCCGGTCCGTACTTTATAAATTGTAATATGATTTCTGACATTCTTCAAGTGTATTTGACAAATTTCCTTTTGTTTTCCCCATTTTTTACAATTGCGGAAGGATTTTCAATAAAAATTTTGTCAGCATATTCCTGTCCCATTTTGCTGGCGACTTTTCTGTATGCTTCTCCTGTGCGGCAGATTCTGTACCGACTGTCGTGGCAGTCAGAGCCTACGAAGTGAAGGAGGTCTCCTTTCATCAGCTTCCTGCAGAATCTTTTTGTATAAAATCCGTTTTTTCCCAGAATGCTGTCTGCATTTACCTGTATATAGGCGCCCATCTGTGCCAGGTCCCTGATCAGTTCCAGGTCATCCCAGATGTTGTCGCAGCGTTCTGCATGTGCGATGATGGGGCGGTAGCCTACGATGATAAGGCTGCGGAGGCGGTCTTCTATGTAGCTGTATTCTGCATTTCCTGAGAATTCTACCAGAACATAGCCGGAATCTGCCATTGTACTGACTCTTCCCTCATCCAGCATTCTGCTCATCTGCATGTTTGCATGGAATTCACAGCCCAGGTATATTCTCATTCTGTCTTCCTTAGCAAGCTCCTGATTGAATTCCTGTACGCATTTCTCCACCAGAGCGAACTGGCTGCGGATGGTGCGGATGGGTGTATCAAACATCTGATCTCTGTAATGAGGGGTTGCGATAATGTTTCTAACTCCCTGTTCATATTCCATGCGGAGCAGTCTGCGGGTTTCCTCCAGGTCCTGTGCTCCGTCGTCCACTCCCGGAATCAGGTGGCAGTGGATATCAAATAAACCGTGGTCTGTCATATTTCTCTTTCATCTCCCTTTATTGCAAATAACTGCAAAAACACCGTCCCTATATAAACTTATACAGGGACGGTGTCTGAACATCATGATTATGATAAATTATTCTTCTGTAGCTTCCTCAGCCGGTGCCTCAAGAGCTTTCATGCTCAGGCTGATCTTTTTGTCTTCGCCGTTGAAGTCAACAACCTTAGCTTCGATCTCCTGTCCGATTGACAGTACGTCTGCAGGTTTAGCAACGTGCTCTCTGGAAATCTGGGATACGTGAAGAAGTGCATCTACACCAGGTGCAAGCTCTACGAATGCGCCGAAGTCTGTCATACGTGCAACTTTACCTTTAACTACGTTTCCTACAGCGAAGTCCTCAGCTGCTGTGAGCCATGGATTTGCTTCCGGGAATTTAAGGGAAAGCGCGATCTTCTCTCCGTTGATCTCTTTGATAAGAACTTTAACTTTATCGCCAACAGTGAATACTTTCTTCGGGTTCTCTACTCTGCCCCAGGACATTTCGGAGATGTGAAGAAGTCCGTCTGCTCCGCCCAGATCGATGAATGCACCGAAATCTGTAACGTTCTTAACTGTTCCTTCAACTGTGTCACCAACATGGATTCTCTCCATTAATTCTTTCTGTTTCTCTGCTTTCTCAGCAAGAAGAAGCTGCTTACGGTTACCGATGATGCGGCGTCTTCTCGGATTGAATTCTGTGATAACGAATTCGATCTCCTGATCTGCATATTTGGAAAGGTCTTTCTCGTATGTGTCGGAAACGAGGCTTGCAGGAATGAATACTCTTGCTTCGTCTACGTTTACACAAAGTCCGCCGTCAAGTACCTGAGTTACAGGAGCTTTTAATACTTCCTGATTCTCAAATGCTTCTTCAAGACGTTTGTTGCCTTTCTCTGCTGCCAGTCTCTTGTAAGTAAGAGTAACCTGACCTTCTCCATCGTTTACTTTGAGAACTTTTGCTTCCATTGTGTCTCCAACGTGAACAGCATCTGTGAGTACAAGGCTTGCATCGTTAGAGTATTCGTTCTTTGTGATAATACCGTCTGCTTTATAACCGATATTCAGAATAATCTCATCTTCTTTAACATCGATGACAGTACCCTGTACAATCTCTCCATTTCTGATAGTCTTTACGGAATCTTCCAGCATTTGTTCAAAACTTAATTCTGACATGTTCTTGAACCTCCTCAATAATTTTGTTTGGGGTGGAAGCCCCTGCTGTAATACCTACATAACTACTGCATTGGAACATTTCAGAATCCAAGTCTACAGGTGTTTGTATATAGTAAGTATTTCCACATTCCTTTTTACATATTTCAAACAGCTTTTGAGTATTGGAACTATGCCGGCCACCTACGACCAACATAGTGTCTACCTCTCCGGCTATGTTTTTTGCTTCTCTCTGCCGTTCTTCGGTAGCATTACAAATAGTGTTTAAAATATTGAGAATATTTAAAACATTATTATCATACCTCTTTTTGCAAAGAATTTCAACTAAATCTTTAAATTTGTTGTAATTAAATGTCGTCTGGGACACAATGCTTATTTTTTTGCCTTTTGGGGGTACAAATGCTTCGGCTTCTTCTTTGTTTCTGATCACCGTGTACGGTCCCTGACACCAGCCGCAGATGCCCTGTACTTCAGGGTGGTCTTTGTCGCCGATGATGATGATGTGGTTTCCTGCAAGGCTTTCTTTTTCCACGATCCTGTGGATTTTCAGAACGAAGGGGCAGGTCACATCTACATAAGAGATGTTTTTTTCTTTCAGCTTATCGTAGATGGCTTTGCCTACACCGTGGGAACGGATGACTACTGTTCCGTTTTGCAGGGTGTCATCCGGGGAATCCAGATCTGCTTCTGCGATAACATGGACGCCACGAGCTTCCAGATCCGCTACTACGCCTTCGTTGTGGATGATCGGGCCCAGAGTGAAAATAGGTTTCTGTTCTGTGTCTATGAGTTCATAGACTTTGTTCACTGCACGTTTGACGCCGAAACAGAAGCCTGCTGTTTCTGCTACTTTTACTTTCATAAAATAATCCTTCTTAAATTATTTCTGCACTTTTTCCTTATATACATTAAGAATCGCATTTACAACATCATCAATTCCCATTTCCGAGGAATCTACGAGCACTGCGTCGTCTGCCTGTTTCAGAGGGGAGATTTCGCGGTTCATGTCGCGTTCGTCGCGCTCGATGATGTCTTTTCGGATCTGGTCCAGGTCGAAGGATTCTCCCTTCTGTTCATATTCCAGTGCTCTTCTTTTTGCTCTGGTGTCTGCGCTTGCTGTGAGGTAGATTTTTACTTCTGCGTTTGGAAGGATGGTTGTGCCGATATCTCTGCCGTCCATGACTACGTCGTTTTTCTCTGCCAGAGTTCTCTGAAGTTTCAGAAGATGGGCTCTGACTTTCGGGTTTGCGGAGCTTTTGGATGCCATGTTTCCTACCTGTTCGGTGCGGATCATAGCATTTACGTTCTCTCCGTTGAGGATGACAATCTGTTCTCCGTTTTTGTATTCGATGGAAATGTCAGCGCCGGAACATACTGCCTCGATCTCTTCCTGATTTTCTCCGTTTACGCCATGGTTCAGAAGATATAAAGCCATTGCCCTGTACATGGCTCCTGTATCTACATAGATAAATGATAATTCTTTCGCTACTTTCTTTGCGATGGTGCTCTTTCCTGCTCCTGCAGGTCCGTCGATGGCTATGTTACATCCCATTTTCGTGGTTCCTCCTGTTTCTATTATTCAAACAGATTTTCTCTGTTTTATTATTGATTGATGTTTATGAATCGGTAAATAACGTATAGCTGAATCATATCATAGATATAATCCACCTACAAGGTACTCATCATCTGCTTGTTTCAGCTTACTGTATAGCCGTTACTGTGAACGGAGTGAACAGTAACGTATAGCCTGCGCTGCCAGATATGCGGTAGACCAGGCAATCTGTAAGTTATATCCACCTGTCACTGCATCCAGATCCAGCACTTCGCCTGCGAAGTAAAGACCTGAGATTTTCTTTGATTCCATTGTCCCGGGATTGATCTCTTTGACAGAGACGCCACCTCTGGTGATGATGGCTTCTTTGAACTCACCCATTCCTGTGATTGTGAAGGGGAAGGCTTTGATAAGCTCAATGAAGTGCTGGCGTTCTTCTCTGGAGATGTCGTGAATTTTCTTCTCTGCGGGGATTCCACCCAGTTCCAGCATTACCGGAGTCAGAGATGACGGGAAAAGTACGCCAATCACATTCTTGAACTGTTTGTTTGGTCCTGCTTCAAATTCACGCAGGATCCTGGCATCCAGTTGTTCTCTGGTGAGTGCAGGCTTCAGATCCAGATATGCGGACAGTTCGCCGTTTGGTGCTTTTGCCAGTTTTGCACCGATGTGGGCACTGGCGGAGAGGATCATTGGACCTGTGACTCCGAAATGGGTGAACATCATCTCTCCGAAATCCTCATAGAGTACTTTCTTTCCATTCTTTATGGTAAGTCCTGTATTCTTAAGGGAAAGTCCCTGAAGCTTAGGGATATAGTCTTCTTTTGTCTTTAATGGCACAAGGGAGGGAGCAATGTCCGTGACTTTCAGTCCCAGTTCTCTTGCGAAGCGGTATCCGTCACCTGTGGAGCCTGTACTCTGATAAGAGAATCCGCCGGTTGCCACGATGACTGCATCGCCTTCTATGAAAGTACCATCTGTAAGTATAACTCCTGTGATCTTCTCCTGCGGTATGTCAGGTGATTTTTTTCCTTTTCTGCCTTTTCCTGCATCAGACCCTAATTCTGTTAATGTAGCTTCTGATTCCAGGGTATTTGCCGAATCTGTTACAGATCCGTTACAGGTTTCTTTACGATTTCCTGCACAGCAGTGTGAAGATGAATCTTTGCTCCTGCTTTCTTCAGCTCACGCTCCAGAGCGCGGATGATGTCTGAAGAATGGTCAGACTGTGGGAATACTCTGTTTCCACGCTCTACCTTCAGAGGGACACCTGCTTTCTCAAAGAACTCCATTACATCCTGAGGGGTAAATGAATAGAAACTGCTGTAGAGGAACTTGGGATTGCTCATCATTGCAGGAAAGAGTTCTTCTGTGTCGCAGGCATTTGTCACATTGCATCTGCCTTTTCCTGTGATGAAGACTTTCTTTCCCAGTTTCTCGTTCTTCTCTAATATATGAACTTCATGATGGTTACGGGCTGCAAAAACCCCCGCCATCATTCCGGCGGCTCCGCCGCCGATTATTATAACTTTGCTCATGGAATATTCTCCTGTATTTATTTTACCCTGCAGATTGTCTATTTCATCATGGTTCCACGTCTCCGCTTCGCTACGATCAATATAGATATGTACCTCTGGCATCATATCCCCATTGGCACATTATATTCCCGGGTATCATATTCTTTCATAATAACGCAAAGGAGCCTGCTTACGCAAGCTCCTTTTTTCGTTTGGACATATTTAATTACTGATCAATTATACAGGATATGCTCCGTTCTTTTTGTCAGCTGCTTTCTCGTCAACTTTTGTTTTCTGAGCCTGACGGTATTTGAAGAAGTCCATAGCTACCTGTGGGAACAGTGCGTATGTTAATACGTCTTCATCCTGTTCCTTGTACTGAGCCATTTCGCTCTCAAGTTTCTCAAGCTCGTTGTCAAGAAGGTCTGCAGGACGGCATGTGATCGGTTTCTCATCGCCGATGCACTTCTTCTGTACTTCCGGATTAAACGGTTTTACAGTTGCGCCGTATTTTCCTAACAGGATATCTTTTGTTTCTTTTGTAACCATTTTGTATCTCTCGCCCATAAGTACGTTGAATACAGCCTGTGTACCAACAATCTGGGAAGACGGAGTAACAAGTGGCGGTTCACCAAGGTCTTTACGTACACGCGGAACTTCCTCGAGAACATCATAGAATTTGTCTTCTGCGTGCTGTTCTTTTAACTGGGAAGTCAGGTTGGAGAGCATACCGCCCGGTACCTGGTACAGTAAAGTTTTGATGTTAACACCAAGGTTCTTCGGATTGAGCAGTCCGCTGTCAAGAGCTTCGTCACGGATCGGACGGAAGTAGTCAGCGATCTCGGAGAGAAGCTTCTGATCAAATCCTGTGTCGTATGGTGTATCTTTGAATGTCTCAACCATAACCTCTGTTGCAGGCTGGGATGTTCCCAGTGCAAATGGAGACATTGCTGTATCGATGATATCCACACCTGCTTCTACTGCTTTTAAGTAAGTCATGGAAGCTACACCTGAGGTGTAATGTGTATGAAGGTCGATCGGGATCTTAACTGTTTCTTTTAATGCTGTAACAAGCTCTGTAGCTTTGTTTGGAAGGAGAAGACCTGCCATATCTTTGATACAGATGGAATCAGCGCCCATATCTTCGATACGTTTTGCAATGTCTGTCCAGTATTCCAGTGTGTAAGCATCTCCTAATGTGTAGGAAAGAGCTACCTGTGCATGAGCCTTCTCTTTGTTTGCAGCGCTTACTGCTGTCTGCAGGTTACGAAGGTCATTGAGGCAGTCAAAAATACGGATGATGTCGATTCCGTTTGCAGCAGATTTCTGTACGAAGTATTCTACAACGTCATCTGCGTATGGACGGTATCCAAGGATGTTCTGTCCACGGAAAAGCATCTGAAGTTTTGTGTTCTTGAAGCCGTCACGTAATTTACGAAGTCTTTCCCATGGATCTTCGTGAAGGAAACGAAGGGATGCATCGAATGTTGCACCACCCCAGCACTCTACTGCGTGATAGCCGACTTTATCAAGTTTATCTACGATCGGAAGCATCTGTTCTGTGGTCATACGTGTTGCGATCTGAGACTGATGAGCATCACGGAGAATGGTTTCCACAATTTTAACAGGTTTTTTCTCTAATTCTGCCATTATTAAATCTCCTTTATAGTTCTGTTTAATCGGATATTCGCAATCCGCTTCGCTACTTGCTCATAACCAAATAGCTGCTCCGCAGCTTATCAGAAGGAGTTGCACTCCTCCTGATACAAGCAAGATAGCTTGCTTGATTTGGTTATACTCCAAAAATAGCCATGAATGTTCCGGCTGCTACGGCTGTACCGATAACACCGGCAACGTTCGGGCCCATTGCGTGCATCAGAAGGAAGTTTGTAGGATCTGCCTCTGCACCCACTTTCTGGGATACACGGGCTGCCATAGGTACTGCGGATACACCTGCGGAACCGATCAGCGGGTTGATCTTTCCATGAGTCAGTTTGCAGAGCAGTTTACCAAGCATACATCCGCCGAATGTACCGATTGCGAATGCAACAAGACCTAAAACTACGATCTTCAGAGTATCTGCGTTTAAGAATGCTTCTGCACTTGTGGAAGCACCTACGGATGTACCCAGAAGGATAACTACGATATACATCAGGGCGTTGGAAGCTGTTTCTGTCAGCTGTTTAACAACACCGCACTCTCTGAAGAGGTTACCAAGCATAAGCATACCAACCAGAGGAGCTGTTGTAGGCAGGATCAGGCAGACAACGATTGTGATAACGATTGGGAAAAGGATCTTTTCCAGTTTGGATACCGGACGAAGCTGATCCATTTTAATCTTACGTTCTTTCTCTGTTGTACAGAGTTTCATGATAGGCGGCTGGATGATCGGAACCAGTGACATATAGGAATATGCTGCCACTGCGATCGGTCCCATCAGTGCAGACTGTCCAAGTTTACCTGCAAGGAAAATGGAAGTCGGGCCGTCAGCACCACCGATGATGGAGATAGCTGCTGCTGCTTTTCCGTTGAATCCAAGGAAGATTGCAAGGAAGTAAGCTGCATAGATACCAAGCTGTGCCGCAGCACCCATCAGGAAGCTGATCGGGTTTGCGATAAGCGGACCGAAGTCTGTCATGGCACCTACACCCATGAAGATCAGGGATGGTAAGATACTCCACTCATCAAGGATGTAGAAATAATGAAGAAGTCCACCTACACCATTGGACATATCTTCCGGGTTTGCCATAATGTCCGGATAGATATTTACAAGCAGCATACCGAATGCGATAGGAACAAGCAGAAGCGGCTCGAATCCTTTCTTGATAGCAAGGTAAAGGAATACGCAGGCTACTGCGATCATCAGGTAATTGCCCCATGTCAGATTGAAAAATGCTGTCTGATGAATCAGGTTGGACAATGTTTCTGTTACATAAGACATTTGACTACCTCCCGTCTTAGTTCATTGTTGCTAAAGTATCTCCGTTTTCTACAGAGGCACCTTCTGCAACATCAATGCTTGCGATAGTACCATCCTGAGGAGCTACTACAGGGATTTCCATTTTCATGGATTCAAGAATAATTACGCTGTCTCCGGCTTTTACTGCCTGTCCAACGCTTGCTGCTACTTTGACAACTTTACCAGGTACGGAAGCAGTTACTTTCACTGCGCCGGCGCCTGCTGCAGGAGCTGCTGCTTTAGGTGCTGCTGCAGGTGCAGCCTTAGGTGCTGCTTTCGGAGCTGCTGCAGGAGCGGATACGCTTCCTGTTTCTTCAACAGTTACTTCATATGCTGTACCATTTACTGTAATTGTATAGCTTTTCATTTTAAAATCCTCCTAAATAAATGACAATTATCTTCTATTTCTTTTTACTTTACGGATGGAACGAACTACGAAGCCGTCTGTTGTAGTTCCTTCTGCTGCTGCGATAGCTGCTGCGATAACAGCTACCAGCTCTCCGTCATCTGCAAGGTTCTCTTCTGCCTGTGCAGGTGCTGCCTGTGCGATTGCTGCTGCCTCTGCCTCTTTTGCAGCTTTGGCTGCTTTTGCTTCTGCTGCTTTCTTTGCTTCCGGATTCGGAATAAATCTAAACAGAGAAATCAGAAGGCTTAATAAAATCAGCATTACGAATACAGTTCCAATACCCATCAGAGTATTAAGACCTGCTCTCTGAAGAGTCTTGCCCATACCATACTGTACATCTACAGACATGGAAGTCGGTGTTCCCTGTGAGTCAAAGACATATACAAAGTTTGCTTCTGCTTTCTCAAATTTAAGAGGAACAGTAACTGTGTACTGATCATCTTTGAAAGTTACAGTAGTTTCACCATTGCTGTCCTTCTTTGCGCCAAGTTCATCCTTGGATGTCTGCCAGGACTGCATGGCACTTGTTGTAAAGTCATCTCCTGAACTCATGTAATTCTCGATTTCTTCATCTTTAAGCTGGACAATGGCATCTGTCAGTCCTTCTGCTGTAGTTACCAGTGTGGACTTAACAGTATCATCAACCTTATCTGCGGCAAATACCACAGAGGTGCTGCCGATCACCAGCGCAGCCATTACGAGAAATGTCATGAATACAGAAGTTATTTTTTTGATCATTTTCATATGCGTCACCCCGCTTAGACCGTTCCATGTTTCTTAGACGGACGATCTTCTCTCTTTGTGAACAGCATCTCAAATGCACCGATTACATATTTTCTTGTGTCAGCCGGGCTGATCACAGTGTCAACATAGCCTCTTGCTGCTGCGGAAGCAACACCATTCTGAAGCTCTCTGTACTGAGCAGCTTTTTCATTCAGTTCAGCAGCATCTGCATCTGCATACATGATCTTGGCTGCCAGGGAAGCATCCATCATACCGATCTCTGCGTTATCCCATGCATATACAAGGTCTGCACCGATAGATTTGCTGTTCATTGCCACGTAAGCTGTACCGTAAGCTTTGCCGATGATCACATTTACCTTCGGAACAGTTGCATCTGCGAATGCAGCTACCAGTTCACCTACGGATTTCGCCATCATCTTCTCGCTGCATAAGGTTGCCATGAAGCCTGTTGCGTTTGTAAGTGTAAGTACCGGAATATCAAAAGCGTCGCAGAATTTCACAAAATCTGCTGCTTTTCTTGCGCCTCTTGCAGAGATGCTTCCGTCAAATGTTTCTACTTTCTTACCTTCTGCGTCATATACTTCGCTTCTGTTTGCAACAGCACCTACTGTAGCGCCGTTTAAACGGATAAAGCCTGTAACCATGTCTTTTGCATAGTCTGCTTTTGTCTCGAAGAATTCACCGTTGTCAGCGATCTGGGAAAGTGCGATTGCTGTGTCACCTGCACAGTTTGCAAGATCTGCGCATACGCGGTTAAGATCGTCTGTACACTCTGTGTAATTGTCTGTGTCTTCATTATTAGAAGGAAGAAGTGATACTAAGGAACGGATCTGGCCAAGAATCTCATCCTCTGTACCAACACCATCGATCACACCTGTCTCTTTGCTCTGGAAATCAGCTGCTGCTGTGTCGCATTTGTCTGTGTTGTTTCCTTCCAGTGCGTTTGGTGTGTTGACGAACATTTTTCCTTTTTTGGATTCCATGAATGTGAAATCTGTCAGGGACGGGATAACTGCCATACCACCGCCGCATGTTCCGAAGATTGCTGTGATCTGCGGGATCACACCGGATGCCAGTGTCTGTTTCAGATAGATCTGTCCGAAAGCTTCCAGTGCGTCTGTTGCTTCCTGAAGACGGATACCTGCACAGTCAACAAGTCCGATAACCGGAGCGCCTGTTTTCATGGCAAGATCATAAAGTCTTGTGATCTTCTTTGCATGCATTTCACCAACAGTACCGTTTAATACAGATGCATCCTGGCTGTATACATAAACCAGTTTGTCATCGATCACACCATATCCGGTGATAACACCGTCAGATGGTGCCTTGTTTGCAGTCATGTTGAAATCTGTGGATCTGGCTGTTACACCCTGTCCGATTTCGACAAAACTGTTTGCGTCAAGCAAAGAAGTAATTCTTGTGCCTGCTAAGCTTTGTGTTGCATTACTCATTCTTGTTTGCCCTCCATCTTTATGAGAATATTTAAAAGTTAACCCAAAAATTTAGCCGATTTTAATTTTACCTTTTCCGGCAGAAAATTTCAACATTTATTTGTCATTTTCGTTAAAAATATAGCAGAAAAATTTGTCAGGTTTCTCCAAATTTTGTTTTTTTGAGCATTTCTTCCTATTTAATAGAGGGTATTACGGTTATTTTGTATTGTCCTGTATTTCACCCTCTCCCGCAAACCAGTGTGTCGACAAATTGATTTCTCGAACAAGCCTGCGTCTGAATTTCTTATTTCTATCCTGCAAGACTGTTTCAAGAATCAACTTGTCGGCACACCAGAGCGTGTTTGAGGTAACTATACCACTCACTTGTCTGCGAATCCGACTGCACAGGTATAAAAGTCTCAGCAAAACCATAGATGTTTTTTATTATATAGCACGAATTATCAATTAGATTTATGGATTATCCCGTTATATAATTAACACATCAAAGAAATTCAGGCCACAGCTAAAGCACTGAACAATTATAGATCCAACAGAAAATTTCAGGAGGAAAGACGTAATGAAAAGTAATTACCAGCATATTTTCACACCACTCACAGTAAAAAATATGACTATCAAAAACCGTATCGTTATGATGCCTATGGGAACCAATTACGGGGAACAGAACGGCGAAATGAGTTTTCTTCACATTAATTATTATAAAGAGCGTGCCAAAGGCGGCACAGGTCTGATCATCGTAGAGAATGCAAGCGTAGATTCTCCGCAGGGTTCCAACGGAACTACTCAGCTTCGTATTGACCACGACAACTATCTGCCGCGTCTGTACAAATTCTGTGAAGAGATCCACAAATATGGTACCTGTATTGCGATCCAGATCAACCACGCAGGTGCTTCCGCTGTTTCCGCACGTACAAATATGCAGCCGGTTTCCGCATCTGATATTCCGTCCAAAGAAGGCGGAGAGATCCCGCGTCCGTTATCAGTGGAAGAAATCCATCACATTGTAAAGAAATACGGCGAGGCTGCAAAGAGAGCCCAGGCTGCAGGTTTTGACGCAGTAGAAATCCATGCGGGACATTCCTATCTGATCAGCCAGTTCCTCTCTCCTCTTACAAACAAACGTACAGATGAGTTCGGCGGATCTGTGGAAAACAGAACACGTTTCTGCCGTATGGTCATTGAAGAAGTAAGAAAACAGGTCGGACCTTTCTTCCCGATCATGCTCCGTCTCAGCGCAGATGAGCTGATGGAAGGCGGCAACACTCTTGAGGATACTCTTGAATATCTGGAATATGTTCAGGATGAAGTTGATATCTTCGATGTTTCCTGCGGTTTAAACGGTTCTATCCAGTATCAGATCGATGCCAACTACATGAAAGACGGATGGCGTTCCTATATGCCTAAAGCTGTCAGAGAGAAATTCGGCAAACCATGTATCTCCATGGGAAATATCCGTAACCCGAAGGTTGCCGAGCAAATCCTCGCTGACGGCGATGCAGACCTGATCGGTATGGGACGTGGTCTTATCGCAGAACCTGCATGGGTAAACAAAGTAGCTACAGGCAGAGAATGTGACCTTCGCAAATGTATCTCCTGTAACATCGGATGTGCAGGAAACAGAATCGGCTTTAACCGTCCGATCCGCTGTACTGTAAACCCGGCTGTTCTGGAAGGTGATGTTTATAAGAATCAGAAAGTGAACAAAAACTGTAATGTTGTAGTAATCGGAGGCGGTACTGCCGGACTGGAAGCTGCCTGTACAGCCGCAGAAGTAGGCTGTAATACCTTCCTTCTGGAAAAGGGTGAGACTCTTGGCGGTCTTGCTTCTGTGATCTCTAAGATTCCTGCAAAGAAGCGTCTGGCTGATTTCCCGAACTATCTGATCCACAGAGCAGAGCAGCTTGAGAATCTTTATATCTTCACAAACACAGAAGGAACACCGGAAAATATCCGCAAGTTCCATCCGAACCTGATCGTAAGCTCCACAGGTTCCGCACCACTGCTTCCTCCGATCAGGGGACTTCACGACCGCATTGACAAAGAAGGCAGCAAGGTTGCTTCTATCCTGGGAATGATCAATCACATCAATGACTATCCAGAAGATATGACAGGCAAGAAGGTTGTTGTTGTGGGCGGCGGTGCTGTTGGTCTTGATGTTGTGGAATTCTTTGCAGCAAGAAATGCTGAGATTTCTATTGTGGAGATGATGGATCAGATCGGACGTGACCTGGATCCTGTTACAAAGAATGACATGAAGGACCAGATGAAGAAACATCATGTGGCCCAGCTTACAAAGACAGCTCTTCAGGAAGTAAAAGACAGCTCTTTCCTTGTAAAAGATGCAGAAGGTGAACATGAGCTTCCATTTGACTACGGATTCGTATGTCTTGGTATGAGAGCTCAGGGACAGCTTTTCGCAGAGCTTTCCGATGCTTTTGTTTCTGATGATGTTGAGATCCTGAACATCGGAGACAGCAAACGTGCAAGAAGGATCATCGACGGAACTCTGGAAGGAAGAAATATCCTTAATACACTGACTCAGATGGGATACCTTCAATAAAAACCTTTACAACAAAATACGAAAGGGGATATTATAATGGCTGAAAGAATTACCGGACATACTGAATTAATCGGTCTGATGGCTTACCCGATCCGTCACTCCAGCTCTCCTGCAATGCAGAATGAGGCTTTTGCAAAACTCGGGTATGACTACGCTTACCTTGCTTTCGAGGTTGGCGCAGATGAAATTGAGGATGCAGTAAAAGCAATCCGCACTCTGAAAATGAGAGGCTCCAATGTTTCCATGCCAAACAAAACTCTGGTTGGAAAATACCTGGACGAGCTTTCTCCTGCAGCAGAATTATGCGGTGCTGTTAATACGATCGTAAATGACAACGGTCATCTTACAGGTCATATCACTGACGGTATCGGATTTATGTCTGCCCTGAAAGATAATGATATTGATGTGATCGGAAAGAAAATGACTATCGTCGGTGCAGGCGGTGCTGCCACTGCTATCGAGATCCAGGCTGCTTTGGACGGCGTTGCCGAGATCACAATCTTCAACCGCAGGGATGAATTCTGGGATCGTGCAGTATCTACAGTAGAGAAGATCAACACAAAGACATCCTGCCATGCAGTTCTTTATGATCTGGCAGATCTTGATAAACTGAAAGCTGAGATGGATGACAGTTTTATCTTTGTCAATGCTACAGGTGTGGGAATGAAACCACTGGAAGGACAGTCCGTTGTTCCGGACAAGTCTTACTTCCGTCCTGAACTGATTGTTATTGATGTTCCTTACTCTCCGCTGGAAACAAAGATGCGTTCCATGGCCAAAGAGGTAGGATGCAAGACAATGAACGGTCTGGGAATGATGTTATTCCAGGGTTCCGCTGCATTTGAGTTATGGACAGGTGAACCAATGCCTATCGAACATATGAAAGAGATTCTTCACATCTCCTATGATGACTGATACCTGATGGTATCTTCAGTAAAGATATCTCATATTGTGATGCAGAACAAATCATTTCACTGATCTTTCTGCACATAATATTTGATATATACCGCTTTTCGGCGTACTGCAGGAGATGTACTGATATATTACTCCGCGCAGAATGTACATATTCTGCAGTTTGCTTCAAAAAGCTGTTGATCATGCGGTTATGTTACGGTTATTCTTATAACAGTTCCATAATAATCCGGAACTACTATAATACAACAGAAAATATGAGGATAAGAAAATGAACACAGTTCAGGTAAAAAACACTGTGATCGGTGAAGGCAGACCTAAGATCTGCATTCCGATCGTTGGAAAAACAAAAACAGACATTCTCGAAGAAGCCAAAAAGATCACTACTCTTCCTGTTGATGTAGTTGAGTGGCGTGTAGACTGGTTTGATGATGTCTTTGCTACTAAGAAAGTATTAGAAACCGCTAAAGAGCTTCAGGAAGTTTTAAAAGATATCCCTGTTCTTCTTACATTCCGTACTTCCAAAGAGGGCGGGGAAAAAGAGATTTCTGTAAGTGATTACGCTGCTTTAAATATCGCAGCTGCTCAGAGCGGTTATGTAGATTTAATCGATGTAGAAGCATTTACAGGCGATGATATTGTAAAAACGATCATTGACGCTGCTCACGAGGCAGGTGTGAAGGTAATTGCTTCCAACCATGATTTCTTTAAGACTCCTGAGAAGGAGGAGATTATCAGACGTCTTCGTATGATGCAGGATTTCGGTGCTGATATTCCGAAAATGGCTGTTATGCCGACCTGCAAACAGGATGTTCTTACACTCCTCTCTGCTACTCTGGAAATGTCTGAGAAATATGCAGACCGCCCAATCATTACCATGTCCATGGCAGGAACAGGCGTTGTAAGCCGTCTGACAGGTGAGACATTTGGCTCCGCTCTCACTTTCGGCGCTGCTTCCAAAGCTTCTGCTCCGGGACAGGTCGGTGTGCATGAATTAAAACAGGTGCTGGATATCATTCACAGCAGCCTGTGATCTATTGATGAATGATGTGATATCAGATGTTATTCTTGCCTATAGCTGATATCACTCATATTCGTCAACAGATTGTTACAGAATTTGAATTTAATAATTATGACTCCTTAAAATAATAATTGATGAAAACCAAGAAGAACAGCCCCGAATCCCGGCTGTTCTTCTTGGTTTTTGCTTATATTATTTTTTCTCAAAGGGATTCCAGTTGGACAGGAAGATATTCAGTCCAAATCCAACTGCCAGTGCCCATGCAGATGCCCATGCGGTTCCCTGGGTTGCGAGGACTGCTGCCATAACGCCTGCAATCATCTTGTCTCTGTCGCTCTTACAGTAATCCATACCAATTCTCGCACATACAAACGCCTGGAACATCAGAGTAATGGAAGATCCTACTCCGAAGATCGGACGGAAGAAGCTTACTACAGGAATGATCAGCACACTTAAGAATGTGGCCAGTCTGAAAGAAGCCATTCCTCCGAGAAGAGACTTCATTGCTTTCTTTCCTTCTTTATAACGCATGGATACGGATACAGTCATTCCAACCCATAACGGACCGGAAAGGGGAGGAAATGGTGCAATGATGGAAAGGATCAGGTTTCTCAGACCGCTTACCAGATTGGAACGGCTGGAATTGAAATCAATATACTCATCATCTCTTGCGTGACGTGCCTCTGATACAAGAGTCTCTGTAGTAACAAAATCACCAAATGCAATAACATAGCACACCAGTGCCAGCGGCAGTGCTTTGATAAACATAGATGCAGGAGGAATCCCTACGCCAAAAATGCTCACCTGATCAATGATATCTTTAAACTGAGGAATCTTGATAAAAGTACCAATCTCCAGTCCCGGAGCATCCAGTTCTCCAACCAGAAGTCCTACTACCATTGCGATAAGATATGGGAAGAGATTTCCATATCTTGCAACAAGATCAAGAAACTTATTTGTTTTTCTCTTCTCCTGATATTTGTCAGAGAAGCTGATCAGGATCAGGAGGCCTACACCTGCAACAATAGCCAGAGGATATTTGTGCATATTTCCGTTCTCTCCCAGCTGCCCTGCCATAACTGTTACAGGTGCCGCAAGAAGGATACCTCCTTTTACAGAATTGGGGACTGCATGAACAAATTTATCCGCCAGTCTGGTCACACCCATAAAGATAAATACCAGACCTACCAACATCTGCAGTGCGATCATTGCCTGGATTCTCTCCTCTCCCATAGGGAAGCCTTCCAGAAATACGATGGTTAGAGGCAGTGTGGGTGTGATCCATCCCGGTACAACCGGATCACCTAGCAGACTGTGCAGCAGATAAAGAAATGTCTCAATAATTACACAGCTCCACGCCAGCTCATAAGGAAGCCCCAGATACTGCTCCAGATAAGGAACAGCTGCCAGTGCTGTTACGCCCAGGATCAGACCCTGAATGAACTCAACAGATTCTATCTTGTAATGTATGAATGGAAGTCTTATCTGAAATGGTCCAAAGGGGATGTAGGGCAGTTCATTTTCTCTTCTTTGTGTTCTTGTATTTGCCATACAGATTCTCCTTTTCAATAAATTGTTAGATTACTTCTATGTTTTACCTTGTATATTCTATCTTTTTGTTAATTTTTAGACAATCCGGATTTTAATAAAATCCAATCCCACCGGAAAAAATCTGAAACTTGTAACGTCCAAACATATCTTCAGTTGGATTGGATTTTAATAATTTTTTATTTCAAGGCATAGTGGTAGCTACGACACCCGACAACAATGCGAAAATAAGAAATTTAGATGCGAGATTATTCAGGAAATCAACTTGTTGGCACACTGCCTTACTGATTTCTGTTTTTCTTTACAAAAAGAGCGAGCAGGATACCGATAATAGTCACTGCCATGTTCAGGAGAAGGATCATTCTCGGAGCGCTGCTTCCGCCAACTTTGGTAATGTACCCTGCAAGGCTTAAGATTGTGTAGTTCGCGATGCTGGATGCGATCATTACCAGTGATGTTGCTGTTCCCTTATTCTCAGGGAAGAACTCTGCTGTTGTGGAAACTGCCAGCTGGAGAACACCGCCTGCACCTGCATATCCGATCACAAAACCACCTACCAGACAAATAAACGGAGCCTGGATAAAGTAGCAGAGAGCCAGCATAATTGTAGAGATTAACGGATAGAGGATCAGGACATTAATCTCTTTCAGACCTTTTTTGATAAATGCTGCTGTTGCAAGGATGGCAGTTGCAGTTCCCAGGGCATACAGGGACTGGATCTTTGAAGGGTCTGCCATACCGTAGGAACGGGCAAGTTCCTGATTACAGTTCAGCCATAACATAAAGGTTGAGGAGCTGGTGAATCCGATCAGAATTGCAGCGATCGCTGCAGGGGAAATCTTGTGTCCGGATTTCTTCTTATCAGCTTTAGCCTGTACTGCCTTCTCTCTCGCCGGAAAAGGGAGGATCAGGATCAGGATTCCGTCAATGAGGATTGCAATACCTGCTACGATAAAGATTGTCTTATATGACATATTTGCAGATGCTACGATTCCGATCAGGAATGGAAGCAGGAACTGGCTCAGGCAGATGGAAAATTTTGTAAACAGGTTGGCTACTGACGGGTTGTTTACATAGATTTCCATACAGGTGGGGCTTACGCAGGTATCGAGGAAAGAGTTTGCAATTCCGCCGATCACTGCAAATGCATATCCCATTGCCATGGATGTGGAATTAGCCATTCCAAAGAAGTATGCCACATAACAGAGCACACCGATAATTCCGCTCAGTTTTCTTCCGTATTTGTCAGACAGAGGGCCGGAGAAAGGAAGAGAAATCAGACGTCCCAGTCCAAGGGCTGCAATTACAGATACGACCATACTTACATCCAGTGTGCCATCGGCCAGGGGCTTCGCACCCCAGGCAGCTGCAAACTCCGGTTTGTACTGCCCCAGGATAGAAGCACCGATTCCATGGATGAAATAAGTGAAATATGCTGCAAGGGAGGTGAAAATGAGCATTTTGTTTGTTTTCTGTTTCATTTTGGTCTCCTAGGTTATTATTACTTGTTTTCGTTTTCTTCCTGGAATGTCTGGTATTCAGCTGTTGGCATTTCCAGTCCTGTGTAGAGTTTGTAAGCTGCAGCTCCCTGCCATAACAGCATTCCTTTTCCGCCGATTGCAAGCTTGCAGCCTGCTTCTTTGGCTTCTTTTACCATTCTTGTTTCAGCAGGATTGTAAACAACGTCTGCTACTACAAGGTCAGGGCGGAACATGGATTTATCTTTGATCAGAGTAAGCTCTTCGTGAGGTTTCATTCCTGCGAGTGTTGCGTTTACGAGGATGTCTGCGTTTGCAACCTCTTCTTTCAGTTTTGCCTCATCTTCCAGATCAAATACAGAAACTTTACAATCCGGTGTTTCTTTGCTCAGTTTCTCTGCTGTGGACTCTGCACGTGCAAAGAATGGGTCTTTCGGATTGAAGATAGAAATGGATTCTGCACCGTCTAATGCACACTGTACCTGGATTGCTGTTGCAGCACCGCCTGCACCGAGAACTACCATTTTTTTGCCTTTCACATCAACGCCATGTTCTTTTAAGTTGCGGACAAATCCGATACCGTCTGTGATATGTCCTACTAATTTGCCATCTTCATTAACGATTGTGTTAACTGCACCGATGATTCTTGCTGCAGGTGAAAGCTCATCCATGTGTTTTGCAACTTCGTTCTTGCATGGCATAGTTACGTTTGCGCCTCTCATTTTGAAAAGACGGATTGCATCCAGAGCAGCCGGAACCTGGTCTTCCTTGATGTCAAATGCCATGTAAGCATAGTCAAGGTTATGATGACGGAAGCTGAAGTTATACATTGCCGGTGATCCTGAGTGTCCTACCGGGCTTCCGATAAGTGCCATTAATCCTGTTGTTCCTTTAATTCTCTGTTCCATTTCCTGTTTGCCTCCTGAATTTTTTTGTAAAATCATTTTCAAGCTGCTGTCCGCTGATAATATCATACAGCGTCTCTTAACTGCAACTATAAAACGAATAAATTATAAGATTCGAAATTCGCTGATTTACTGCGTAAATCGCTACTTTCTCATGTTTGGCGGGTCCCAGGTTCAAAAATCTTATCGTGCAAGCACGAACGACTTTTTGAACTTTTGACCCTGATATCATCATAATGTGGAAGCTACCTCATACGCTTCTTTCGTAGCATCAAGTGCTCTTCTTGCGCGGGTGGCATCGCCGATCACATAGGTATCCGGTACGATAGCTTTGATCTCTTCGCCGAATGGGTTGTAGTTTCTGAATCCCATGGAGAGGATGACAGAATCATAGCCTCTGGATTCATGTCTCTGTCCGTCTGCTGTCTCGTACTCTACGCCGTCCTCATAGAATTTGCATACCTTTGCACCTGTGATCTCTTTGATCTTGTAATCTTCGAAATCTTTCATCAGGTAAACTCTATGCTCGTGGATCACGTCGGCACCTACAGTGTCTCTGAACTCAATGACTGTTACATCATGGTTCTGCTCACCGAGGAATGCTGCTGTCTCGCATCCCACCATTCCGCCGCCTACAACCAGTACTTTCTTTCCTGCTGCTCTCTTGCCGTCAAGGAGATCAGAGCCATGGATAATTGCAGGATTGTCGATACCTTCGATCGGAAGGATCAGTGTTCTGGAACCGGAAGCAACAATTACGCTGTCTGGTTTCTCTTCCCTGATAAGATCCAGAGTTACTTCCTGATTCATTTTGATTGTTACGCCTGCTTTCTGGCAGCGTACGATATAGCTGCGGATCATGTTTGTGATGTCGCCTTTTCCCGGAGGATAAGCAGCAAGACGCATGTTTCCGCCAAGTTTATCACTTGCTTCATAAAGTGTTACCTGATGACCTTTTTCCTGTGCGATAAATGCAGCGCAAAGACCTGCAACACCGCCGCCGATTACCATTACTTTTTTCGCTTTTTCTGCAGGAGCAATGCCCTCAGCTTCATGTCCAAGGAATGGGTTTACAAGACAGCATACAGGGTTTCCTGCATACATGTTTGCCACGCAGCCCTGAAGACATGCGATACATGGGATCATATCCTCCAGTCTTTCTTCCTGCGCTTTTAATGGCATATAAGGATCTGCAAGGCTCTGACGTCCGAATGCAACCAGGTCACAGCGTCCTTCTTTTACCATTAATTCCGCAAACTGCGGTTCTGTATAACGTCCTACTGTGATCACCGGGATAGATACGGCACGTTTGATCTCTTCTACCTGAGAAGCGGAGAAACCGCCGTGTGTGACTGTCGGTGCCCACATAAATTCATCGCGGATGTGAACAGCTCTGGATACATGGATGGCATCCAGTCCGCATCCTTCCAGATATGCAGCGATCGCAGCACTGTCATGCACATCAAGACCGCCCGGTACTTCATCACAGCTGTTGATTCTTGCAAGAACTGCAATCTTTCCTTCTGTCATCTTCTTAACTTCTTCGATGATCAGACGGGAGAAACGCATTCTGTTCTCAAAGGAACCACCAAATTCGTCCAGTCTCTTGTTTGTTCTCGGGGAAAGGAAGGTACTTACCAGATAGCCGTGTGCCATATGGATCTCAACTGCATCTACGCCTGCTTCCATGGCTCTCTTTGCTGCGAGGCCATAGCCTTTTACCAGTTCATAAACTTCTTCAGTCGTAACTTCCTTTGGTGTATCTCTTCCACAGTCTGACGGAATGCTTGTAGCTGCCTCGATCGGTGCACCTGCGTTCTTTGCATTTCCTTCAGGACCTGCATTCTGAAGCTGTACGGAAACCTTTGCTCCCTCTGCATGACAGGCATCTACTACCTTGCGGAAGCTTTCGATTGTGGAGTCATCATAAAGACATGGCTTGCGAGGGCCGCCCTTTGCGCCTTTATGTACTACTGTTGCTTCGATTGTGATCAGACCGAAGCCGCCTTTTGCTCTTTCACGATAATAAGCTGCGGACTGTTCACTCATGCTTCCGTCTGTGTTTGCAAAGTTGTTTCCCATTGGCGGAACTACGAAGCGGTTCTTTACTGTCATTGGACCGATGTTGATCGGCTGAAACATTGCATTAAATTTCATGTGACCTTCTCCTTTTTTTCGAATTCTTTTCTATTAATTATTCATTCTCTATTTTGTGTTCATTCAGAATGCGGATCAGGCAGGCGCGGAGGTTTCTGCCTGATCCTTTGATCTGTCGGTTTATCCGTCAGATACTTACTGAAGAACCTCCGGCCATGCTTCCTCAAGCACTTTCTTTGTGTTCTCATATGTATGGTTTGCAGCATATTCAAGTCCTTTTGCAAGGATTGCATCGCTGATGACTTCTACACCGATTGCGTTTGGTTTGATTCCTTTTTCTTTTACCATCTTAACGAACGCTGCTGTACATCCGATTCCTGTTCCGGGAGCAAGACGGTCATGCATGGATTCGTCTCTTAAGATCGTTGTTGCATATGGTCTTTCCCATACATCGTTGATCTGGATGGATACGATCTTGTCTGCAGGGATGTCTTCGATCACAGAAAGGTCAACCGGCTGATTTGCTCTTACCCAGTGCCAGGTATCCATGATCAGTTTTGCATTCTCGCAGTCAGCTGCCTTTACAACTGCCCAGCCTTTTTTCATATCCGGTATTCCGCTGTATGGCATTGGTTCAACACCAATGATGTATTTTCCTGCTCTCTGGCATAATTCTCTTAATTTCTGAGCAGTATATTCTACGGAGTAGTTTTCCATCAGACCGCAGTTGATCTGTTTTACGTCAAATAATTCACACATATGGAAGCAGAGCTGTTCTTTGTATTTCTGTTCGTAAGATCTGTGTTCTTCTGCCCACTGTACGATGTACTCAACCTCTGTTACTTTCATACCATGTTTGTCCAGAATAGCAAGAATGTCTTTGTCAAAAAGTCCCTCATTCAACGCATCTACATAAGTTTCTGCACGAAGGCCGATTCCTTCGTATCCTGCGTTCTTTGCAGCGATCACTCTGTCTTCAAATTTGCACTGATCTCCCAGTGTCCAGGAACTGATAGTAATTGGAAATTCTTTTGACATCTTTTTGTCCTCCTGATAAAATCGCATAATTTTTCTATTTATTTTGATAATATTTTGTATCTTTTTGATATAAGCATTATATATCTTTGTTAAATATAAAACAAATTAGTTCTATCCTTTAAATTCATAGATTTTTTCAATACATCATGATATAATCTACGTATATGACAAATACAGCGCGGATTATTTGTGCAAGAGTGACTATAATTATAGTTTTCCGAAGCATTAAAGGACTGTGAAAGCCTGCACATAAAATATAGTCACTTATAAAATACTTATCAGAGAAAGGAGTTTTTCTATGAACCTGTATCATCTGCGGTACTTTTCTACGCTGGCTCATATTGAACATTACACAAAAGCCGCTGATATTCTGGCGATCACCCAGCCTTCGCTGAGTTATGCGATCTCCACTCTTGAGGAAGAACTGGGCGTAAAACTGTTTGAAAAAAATGGAAGGAATGTTACTCTTACCAAGTATGGAAAAGTTTTCCTGAATGACGTGGAAGAGGTACTGAACCGTCTGGACTCTTCTGTGAACAGTCTGAAGCTGGCAGGTAAGGGAGAGGGCTGTATTGATGTTGCATTCCTGCGCACTCTGGGAATTGACTTTCTCCCGAAGATCATGAGAGGATTTCTCGCGGCAAATCCAACGAAAAAGATTGATTTTAATCTGTATTGTGACAAAGTTTTAACAGCTGATATTTTAAATGGTTTAAAAGAGAAAAAATATGATCTGGGTTTCTGCTCTATGATTGATAATGAACCACTGATTGAATTTATACCTGTTGCCAGACAGGAACTGGTGGTGATCGTGCCTTCTGACCATCCGCTGGCAGCAAAAGAGGAGGTTTGTCTGGAGGATACTATTCCTTATAAACAGATCATATTTAAGAAAAGAAGTGGTCTGAGACATATTATTGACGGATTGTTTGAGCGCATCGGTCAGAAACCGGATGTTGCCTATGAGATTGATGAAGATCAGGTTGCTGCAGGCTTTGTCTCCAATGGATTTGGTATCTGTGTGGCTCCCAATATTCCTATCCTGCAGTCACTGAATGTAAAGATTCTGCCTCTTGTATCTCCAAGCTGGCAGAGAAACTTCTATATGGCAATGTTAAAGAATGTTTATCATCCGCCTGTTGTGGAGGCTTTTAAGAATTATGTAGTCGAGCAGGCACAGAAGGAATGGGATTATAAGACAAGCTAAATACAACAAGACCGTTTTTATATACAGCGTTGTATCTTTATAGGCACATGTATATAGAAAACGGTCTTTGTTTATGTTATTGCCCTCGCTGGATTATGCCTTTTTCCAGTTTGCGAAAATATCAGCGGAGTCTTTCAGAAAATCATAGGAAATTTCTATTTCTTCATCTGTCACTGTTTTATTCTCATCCAAGATCGGCCATGGATCGCATCCTCTGGAGATTTCTCCTACCTGATCCATGGTAAAGGAATTTCCACAATTCTGGCAGACCAGCTTATCGCCTTCCTGTTTATAGTATCCTTTGCCGGAATCATAGCATATCTGGCAGGTGTTGAATGCTGTGCGTATGGTTCCTGTGGAATCTTTTACTGCAATCACTTCCATTTCTGTGCCGTCTACATCTACCGGGTAAAATTCTGCATTTTCAGACAGTTCATCTGTCGGAATGCTCAGCGCATTGCCAGAAGTTATTTTTGTTACCTCATTTGTCGTATTTTCAGAAGTTTGTGCTGTTGTCGATGTTTCTGCTGCTTTTTCTTTTCCGCATCCCGCAAATGCTGTGAGCAGTATCGCTGTTGTCATAAATGCTGCAATTATTTTTTTCATTCTTCTGTCTCCTCATATTAATTATTTTCCACATGGATTTTTCCTGTGATCATTCCCATCCAGCAGGTATAAGTATAAGTTCCTGCCTGTTCAGGTGTGAATTTTATTATGTTTTTTCCCTCTGTAAAAGTATGCTCCAGACCGAAATCCTGCAGAAATATCTTGTAATTACATCCGTTGATGTTGTCTTCTGATGCTTCAATCTCCCACTCTACCGGCTCACCTGCTCTGACAGTGATATCCGGATATTTGCCGGACTGAAGCTGACTGCTGACATATTGTGTTCCGTTCTTTTCAACTGCTGTATCTCCTGTTTTCTGTGAACCTGTGTCTGCCATCCGGGATATCTGCCGAGAATTCAGTCCAGCCAGCGCAGTTCCCTGTGTCACCATTGAAAGCCCCATGACCACAATTAAAATCGAACCCGCCTTCAATACCAGTCCCGTAAAGCGTTTCCCCAAAAAAGCTATCGCAGAGCCAAATCCCAGCATCAGAGGAACTGTACCAATGCTGAAACAAAACATGGAGAATGCACCTGCCAGTAGACTCCCGGATGCCAGCGCTATGATCTGTACAGACTGTAATGGACCGCATGGCATAAGTCCATTGCACAAACCTATAATAAAGGGAGTCTTTCTCTTATTTCCTACCCTTTTATATAAAAGAGGAATTCGAATCCGAAATTTTCGAAGCCATGGAAAAATCCCCAGCATATTAATTCCCATAACAATCATAACAGTTCCTGCTGCCAGTTTCAGGATTCCCTGGATCAGTGATGAGGTCTGCAGATCTGTGCCAAATCCGGCCAGTCCACCTACTGCTCCCAGGATACCGCCGACTACCGTATAGGAAACTACCCGTCCTGCATTGTAAAGAAAAGAATTTCTGAACATGGCTCTTGATATTTCCTCAGATATATCTTTCTGCAATGTCTGGGACAGATTGATACCTCCACACATAGCGATACAATGTACGGAAGTGAGCAGTCCGATCACAAACAGCATTCCATAACTCATCCCCGAATCCGCAAGCGAAGCAGGTACAAGATAGTTCAGAATCCCGAGATACTGTAACATTCCAAACAGTACAACAATCAGCAGGATCTCTGCGATTGACTGTAGTATCTTCTTTTTGCAGGACAGCTTTTCAGAGGTTGCAGAATACCCCATTTTATTTATGATATCCGTGATCTGCCTTAGAGATATCCGATTCGGATTATAGGAAAAAGAGGCTTCACCTGTCTCATAGCTTACAGATATATCTGTCAGAGCCGGCTCTTTTTTTAGTTCATTTTCTATCCTTATCTGGCAGTTTATGCAGGTCATTCCATCAATATATATTCTTGCCTGTTTCATAGTTTGTCCTTTCTTATGACATAAAGAAAACTGTAACCATAGATTTTATATTTCTATCATCACAGTTTTTTATTATCATATTATTTCGATATGAATTATATAGTAGTTTTTTTACTGTCGTCAACCTTAAAGTACGGAATTTCACAGAATTTTCACTTACATAATGTCCTCCAGGCAACTGTATACTTGCAATTAAAGCAAGGTACTTACTTGATGCAGTTAAACATACGAAAGTATCCGTATAAAAAACAGGGACTACTCTCCATAACTTATCATCAAGCTATGTAAAGCAATCCCCGTTATTGTATTTCTTAATTATTTCTCATCCATAGTACGAAGTCTGTGTACCAGTTCTTCGCAGATTTCCAGTTCGTTCTTGCCGTCTGTCTCGATGATAATGTCTGCTGCCGCCTCGTATTTGGCGCGGCGTTTCTCCATCAGATCTGCGATAAATGGAACAGTCTTATTGTTCTCGATCAGCGGACGGTCATGGTTATTTTTGACGCGGTCAAGGATTGTCTCCGGTTTTGCTGTGAGGAGAACAACACGGCCATTCTTCTTCATCTCTACTACATTGCACTCTCTCATTGGAGTACCACCGCCGCAGGAGATCACAACATTGCTGCGTGACTGCATTTCGATAAGCAGATTTGTCTCAAGATCACGGAAATACTGCTCACCGTATGTCTCGAAGATATCGGAAATACTCATTCCCTGTCTCTGGGCAATGATCTGATCCATCTCTACCACATCCATGGCAAATACATTCTTAAGGAAATCAGAAATTGTGGACTTTCCCGCACCCATGAAACCGATCAGCACGATGTTGTAGTTGAAGAGTTTTCTTGCCTGGATCCGTTTACTGTTTGTGCGGATGCATTCAAATACATCGGAAACCTCGTCCTTATGGCGTCTGCCTTCCATTCTCTTCTCCAGCCATTCTTTCTGCTTCGCTTCCTGCTCAGGCTGTAAAATCTGGAGTCCGTTGGCTTCTTTATATGCCATAATGTCCTCCACGATCCTGTTACGCATGATAAGTGCATCCAGAATGATCTCATCACACTGGCCAAGACTCTCTCTGAGTATTTCTAACTGATTCATATCTCTTTCCTCTGTCTTTCCTATGTCAGTTTGCAGCAGACCGCAGATCAGTCACAAACTGCCATAAACTATTCACGAACGGCAATATATGAATGCCGACTGTTAAGATTTATTATATCAATGTTGCTTTCGCATAGCAACCCTTTAAACCATTAAATTGTTTCATCTGTTTGATAGTTTTTTTCTATGAATTCGACAGACAATTCTATGGCAAGACTCTGATGACGTTTCTTTAAGGTTCCCATATAAACGTATCTAATGAAAAAAATCATGAAATACTTTTTCAGTGTACCATTTAAAACTGATTTTTTCCACTGATTTCTCCGCATAGACCGGATAAAAATCTATCAGTTTTCCATCCAGGTAATAGGCAATGCGGCCAAGCTTCTCCCCCTTAAGAACCGGTGCACTGACTTTCTGTGGAATTTCTATTTTACAGGTTACAGTTTCCCCTTTTTTCAGAAGGACTTCTTTTTCCCTGTCATATGCGGTTACACTGCATTTACCTCTCAGATAGATTTTCGTTCCTATATCCTGACCATCTTCCACACCGTCTGTTACCAGGATTTTTCCGGTCTGTGGTTCTTTCCAGTAGGTTTCGTACTCATAGTTGTAATCTCCGAAGTCCAGCAGTTTCTTTGTGTCACTCCATTTATAGGTTTTGTGGTTGGGCCACCCACAGCCAAGGAGACTGACGATAAATGTTTTGCCCTCTTTTTCCCATGCACATACATAACAGTAGCCAGCCTGGGAAGTATAGCCTGTTTTTCCGGCAAGAACTCCGTCTCTCATGTCGAGAAATGCGTTGGCATTATGTACGGAAAAGGTTCTCTTTCCTGTGATCTCAGAGAATGTATAGTCTCTGGTCTGTGCAATGTGCAGGAATGTTTCGTTTTTAACAGCATAGCGCATGATCAGTGCCAGATCTCTGGCTGTTGTGTGATGTTTTCCGTTCTCATCCTCAGCATCCAGGCCATTGGGTGTGATAAAATACGTATTCTTACATCCTATCTGTTTTGCTTTCCGGTTGAGCATTCTGGCAAAGCCTTCCACGCTTCCCCCGCAGTGTTCTGCAATGGCAACCGCTGTATCATTGTGGCTTTTCAGCATAAGGGAATACAGAAGATCCTCCAGATAATACTGTTCTCCTTTCTGAAGTCCCAGCTTCACTTCCGGCTGGGATGCGGCATTCTGAGAAACCTGAACATAATCATCCCCCGGAGAGTTCTCCAGTGCCACAATACAGGTAAGCACCTTGGTTGTGCTGGCATTTGCCAGAGGACGCTCCCCGTCCTTTTCATAGAGTACTCTGCCGGACTCTCCGTCCATGAGGACTGCTGATAATGCGTACAGTTCTGCCGGTTCTTCTGCAACAGGTGTCATGTCTACTGTCTGAGGTATTTTGTACTCCGCTCCCCGGGCGGAGGTGTATGTCTGCGTAAACAATAATACCGCCGTCACAACAATGACAGCGGCAATATGTTTCATTCTCATACTCCACCTCACATGCTGGCAATCCATGAATATCACTGTTCATAATTTACGGTTATTCACAGATCTGTTGTTTACAGGATATCTGCAGGATTTTGCTTCACCCTATAAGATAATTTATGCCTGCATGTCCGGAATATGACTGTCACAGTTCCGAAAAATATCGGGATATCCCATTACCCGTTATAAGTCCGGTCCCATCTTTTGCTCAGATGATAAGCTCCCTCTCTTAAGGTATAAAGTTCTCCCAGATATTCCACAGCTTCAGGAACCGCCTCTCTGTAAAGCCTCTCAAGTTCAGGCATGGGAGCTTTTGCCTGCTCTACTGCTTCGGCAGTCATGAAATGTTCAATGACAGAGCCGATGGACTCTCCTCCCAGTCTCAGAAGTTTCCCCAGAATCCTGCGTTTTCTTCCATGGTCATCACACACCATGAAATTGGTAAGAATTTTCATCATCCTGACAGAAATATAAATGTTTATGGTTTTCACCAGAGGAATGGCCCTGTGGATCACTCTGGCATATTCCATCTTCGGCATGATCCCGCAGGCCGGATAATAATGGTCAGGATCTTTGCCTGTCTCTTCCATAAGCACACGGTCAAATTCCTTCTCCAGAACAATGTGAGGAATGACGCCTTCTGCAGCCATCTTATTTACATAGGGATGGCATGCGGAGTCCAGAATATAATGACAGCCAAATCCAAGAAGATATGCAAAAAGTGCCTCATCCTCATTTCTTCTGACCTGCCGCATCCCTTCTTCAAAAAAGGCTCTTGCCTTCTCATGATGCATCTCAATCCCGAACTGGGTGACAGGATTCTTTGAAACCATATAGTAGAACAGGATATCCGGCCCATGTAAACCGATCCTGTACAAGTCCCCATGTCTGCGGATCAGGGCTTTCATATCTGAAGGCAGTCTCTTATATACTTCTTTTCCAAATAAATCATGCGCATATGTGGTTGGCATTAGTTTTTTCTCCTTTATCTTACACATCCAGTTTCAGCTGGATTTCTTCCTCTGCCTCTGCCTTAAAGTCCTCTATCTGAACAGGGTCAGGGACAGGCAGGGATTCCAGATCCTGTACGCCGAAGCAGCGCAGAAACTCTTCCGTGGTCCCAAGCAGGATCGGACGTCCGGGGGCATCCAGACGCCCCAGCTCCCTGACCAGACTGTATTCTACCAGCTTGTTGATGGCGTGGTCACATTTTACCCCTCGGATTTTCTCGATCTCCGCCTTTGTAACCGGCTGTTTGTATGCAATGATGGATAAGGTTTCCAGCATAACATCTGACAATGCCGGCTTCTGAGGATGCAGGGCAATATTGATCAGATACTGATAATATTCTTTCTTTGTACACATCTGGAAAGAATTCTCCAGCTCTATGATCTGGATGCCTCTGTTCTCTTCCTGATAACGGTCCATCATATTGCGGATGATCCTTCCTGTTGTTTTCTCGTCCACACCGATGGCTCTGGCGATCCGGGGCAGTTCTACGGAACCGCCCATTGCAAAAAGTATTGCTTCTATCGCAGCTTCTGTCTCCTTAATCTTCACTCAGTCTTCCTCATTCCTTTTATTACATATTGATCTCTGTATTCTATGGTTCATCTTCCGCAAATTCTGTAAGGTTCTTCCATGTATCCGGGTCTGTCTGTACTTCAACAGAGATATCGTCAAACAGCCCGTCCTGCTCCACATGGATATGTCCCATTTTCATCAGTTCCAGTATGGATAGAAAGGTGACGATTACCTGTACTTTCGAGCACTGACTCTCCAGGAGATTGCGGAAGCTGAATTTCCGATGGGTACGGGCAAAATCTTTGATCTCTATCATCTTATCAGACAGACTGACCTCTTCCTTCTCGATGGTTCCGAATTTGCTTCGGATAGGATCGACCTTGTCTTCCTGCCTGCGGATGATAGACTTGTAGATTGCATTCAGCTTCTCCAATGTGAGACCTGCCAGAAGTTCCTTTGGATCTACAGGCTCTCTGTACTGCAGTACCTCATCGGGAAGAGTGGGCTCTTTAAAGAATACATTTGCCGCATCGTCCATCTTGTCCTTCAGCTCATAGGACATAAACTTATACATCTTATATTCCAGAAGTTTCTCCACCAGTTCCGCTCTTGGATCTTCCTCTTCTCCCTCCTCATTGACTTCTTTCGGGAGAAGCATTTTACACTTGATATCCAGCAATGTGGCTGCCATAACCATAAACTCGCTCATAACACCAAGGTCTTCCCGCTCCATGGCATGGATGTATTCCATATACTGATCTGTGATCTCCACGATGGGGATATCATAGATATCTATTTTATTTTTTTCGATAAGGTGCAGTAAGAGATCCAGAGGACCTTCAAATACTTCCAGCTTTACCGGAATTCCCATAGCACAGTCTTTTCCTTTTCAAGTAAATATTTCGCTGCCATACAGTCAGCAGACAGTAACAATATTCTCAGGCATTCGGTTTCAGATCCACCATCAGCAATTCCCTGGGATTATGGATCCTTACAGGTATGGTGTGTTCCCCTGCTCCTGCGCTTACCAGCATATGCTGTTCCTTCCTGTGGAAATCTCCGCAGCAGAACTTCGGAAATGGATGAAGCTGTGGGGAAAGTAGCCCATTGTGCCTGCCAATTCTTACAATCCCTCCATGATAATGCCCACTCAGGATCAGATCTGCCCCCCAGTCAAAATAGGTTTCTCCATATTTGGGACTGTGGGCCAAAAGAATATTCAGGGAATCGGAAGATGGTTCTCCGATCAGTTCCCTGACTTCCTCTCTTTTAAGCTGTGGAGAAAATGGCTTTTTATAATAGATCAGAGGTATTTCCAGGCCATAGACAGTAAGACTGGTTTTTCCCACCTGCAGGCTGCAGGATTCATTATGCAGGATATGGATCCCGGCTGTCTTCAGCTCCTTTTCATATTCCTGATATCGGGCTGCCATACAGTTCTCCTGAGGATCTGTCCTGTACAGCTTATATTCATGGTTTCCCAATGCATAATAAACCGGATACTGCTGAGCAAGGCTCCTCAGAAGAGATGATGCAGTCTTTAAAGAAGCAGAATCATTTCTCACGATCATATCACCGGCAATGAGAATCCCATCCGGTCTGTACCGGTGGATCGTCTCCAGAAGCTTTCTGTTATCAGGGCCAAATTCCATGCCATGAAGATCTGCGAGCACCGCAAATCTGATGCCTCTCGCATCCTTTATTTTGTTAGAATGGATTGTATAATGTACGGTTTTAAATCTTTTCATGCAAGTTTTCTTTTCCCTTTATGTTCACTTTGTGTCTGACAACGCATTCTGCGGGATATTATTTTCCGAATCCGCAGTTCGGGAATGTACAGACATCACAGTTCAGGCAGAGTCCACCCTCTCCAAGTTGGTTAATCTCTGATAATGTGATCTCATCATCTGCCATCAGTCTCGGCAGAAGCAGATCAAAGATGGTATTCTTTGCATACATAACACATCCCGGAAGCCCAAGGATCGGTATCTGCCTGCCGTCTTTCTCATAATAGGAAACCAGCATCATAGCTCCCGGAAGTACGGGTGCACCGTAGGATACGATGCGGGTTCCTGTTGCTTTGATCGCACCCGGAGTTCTGTCATCCGGATCTACGCTCATTCCACCGCTACAGACTACCATATCGGCTCCCTCTTCGATAAATTTCAGGATATCGGCTGTTATCTGTTCCATATCATCACCCGGTTTTGTCTGACCGATGACCTCTGATGGAAATTTTGCAAATTTATCTCTCAGTACAGGAGTGAAGGTGTCAGTGATCAGACCTTTCTGCACTTCACTTCCTGTTGTTACGATACCCACCTTTTTCTTCTTATATGGCAGAATGGAAAAGATCGGCTCTGTGCCTGCCACCTCTGCTGCACGATCCATTTTCTCCTTCTCGATCACCAGAGGGATAATTCTGGTTCCTGCAAGTTTGTCGCCCTTCTTTACAGGAAAATCTCCATGGCGGGATGCGATCATCATCTCTCCAAGTGAGTTGACAGCCAGCAGAGCTTCTCTGCGTATCTTAAGCACTCCGTCAACGTCTGCAATCAGCTCGATCTTTCCCTCTTTTATATCAGAACCATGCATGGTGTCCGAATCTCCGGCACAGATCTTATAAAGGATCTCTGCGCCTTCATTCTCATGAAGGATTCCTTCTTTCTTCTCCCACACATATAAATGTTCTTTTCCTACAGAGAGTAACAGAGGAATATCCTCTTCTCTGACAATATGACCTTTCTTAAAAAGCACCCCTTTTTTTACATCTTTGATAATCTGTGTGATGTCATGGCATAAAATGTGCCCTACGGCATCTTCTGTACGGATTTCTTTCATTATATAGTACCTTCCTTTTGTTTTTTATTTCCCTCAATACCCATTTGGATTTTATTATACATCGGATTGCTGTCCTTTGTCAAAAAATTATAGAATTGTCCAAAATACTTTTTGTTTACAGGTTACTGTTCACTCTGTTCTCAGTAACGTTTACAATCTCATGAAGACTTTTTTCAGGCAGTCCGGATATGTGGCTTTTCCTGCATTTTCCCCGTAAAGGATCCGCACTCTTCCCAGTTCCTTCCCATCGACGGAATAGATCATCTCCCCTGCCAGGGTGTTCTTTTTCACCGGGGCCTTTACTTCCCTGTGGATTCTCAGCTTTCTTTTTACATTCCCGATATTCTGTCCTGTGGTATCCAGATAGTGGAACTGTTCTTCATAAACCAGGGAAACCTTCTTTTTCTTTCCATTTCTGACCGGGATCTCAGGCAGAGCTTCCATTTTCTTATCTATGTACAGGCTGCATTTTGAAAAGCCATAATTTAACATGGAGGCTGCATCTTTAAATCGCACTTTATAGTCCGGGGCTGCCATCACTACTGCGATCAGAGTAATGTCATTTCTTTTGGCGACTGCGCTGAGACAGTATTTTGCAATACTGGTGCTTCCTGTCTTCAGGCCGACACAGCCCTCATAGCTGCGGATCAGTTTGTTGGTATTGGTAAGTCCGAATTCCTTGGTCCCCTGCCTGGTCACATGGGTGATATTTTCCATCCATATAGAAGAATATTCCAGAATTTTCGGATATTTTGTGATCAGTTCCCTGCTCATGATGGCAATGTCCCTGGCTGTTGTGTAATGATCGGGAGATTCTGTCAGACCACAGCAGTCTTCAAAATGAGTATTTTTCATCCCAAGTCCTTCTGCCCGTTCATTCATGTGGCGGACAAATTCCTGTTCACTGCCGCAGATATGCTCTGCCATTGCTACGCTGGCATCGTTTCCTGACGCGATTACAATGCATTTGATCAGGGTTTCCACTGTCTGGATTTCCCCCTCCTCCAGAAACACCTGAGAACCGCCCATTGACTTTGCATGGGCACTGGTTGTGACTGTATCGTCCATTTTCAGGCTGCCTTTATCCAGAGCATCAAAGATCAGGATCAGCGTCATGATCTTCGTGATACTGGCAGGGCTTCGTCTGGTATCCGCATCCTTCTGATAAACGACTGTTCCTGTCTGCGCTTCCATTAAGATTCCTGAGGGTGCTTCAATAAGATTTGTGGATTCTGCCTGTTTGGTATTGCTTTCCTCGGGCAAAAAGATTCCGGCGGCATAAGCAGGGGTAATGATAGTGCAGACCATGATGATCACAGCGCATATTATGGAGATCCATTTTTTTCGCATATTATCTCTCCGATCAATGTCCGGCAGGCTGCCGGCGCACGCTCTAAGACTACTTTCTTTATTCATTATATAGCAATCCAATAAAATAATGCATCTTAATCCGATACCTGATCATGATCAGATAAAAAGTTACTGTTCACTCCGTTCTCAGTAACACGCTTCGCGATGCACAGAATTTATGCTAATCGCATAAATTCGCGCGGTATATCTCGGGTTTTCTGTGACCTTCGCTCACAAAAAACACCTCGCGGGATATTACCAGTGAACAGTAACGATAAAAAGCACTGAAAACCATAAAAATACGATTTTCAGTGCTCATTTTACATCAGCGGCGCAAATGCGCGGAAAATATTCTGCATGATACGCAGCCCTATATTTCTTTTCAGGCAGAATTCCGGTTCTATCTGCCTGCAATATTCCATAGTCTGGATAAAATCATCTTTTATATCCTGTATTACTCTGTTTCTGTAGATCCATACACCATCCTCAAAATGAAGATAAAGACTTCGATAGTCCAGGTTGATGGTTCCCACAACTCCAATCTCATCATCACTCACAAAGGATTTTGCGTGAAGGAAACCGGGCTGATATTCATAAATCTTTACACCGGCTTCCAGAAGCTGCCTGTAATAGGACTGGGTAAGGATAAATACCAGCTTCTTGTCAGGGATTCCCGGCGTCATAATACGCACATCCACCCCGCTTTTGGCTGCCAGACAGAGTGCAGTCATCATCTCATTGTCTATGATCAGATAAGGAGTACAGATATATACATATTTTTTTGCTTTGTTGATAATGTTCAGATATACATCTTCACCGACAACCTCCTCATCCAGAGGTGTATCACAGAACGGCTGGACAAATCCGTCACTCTCAAATTCTTTCTCATGATATCTGTGGGGAAAATAGGCTTCATAATCGACACTCTCTTCAGATCTGCCGATCACTGCCCACATATGGAGAAACATTACCGTCATATTCCAGACAGCTTCCCCTTTGAGCATAACAGCGGTATCCTTCCAGTGTCCGAAACGCGCTTTCTGGTTGATATATTCATCTGCAAGATTGATGCCTCCCGTAAATCCAACCCATCCGTCAATAATGCAGAGCTTCCTGTGATCCCGGTTATTCTGGATAATATTCAAAATGGGACGGAAAGGATTAAATACCTGACATTTGATTCCTTTTTTCTGAAGCTCTTCATAATATTTATGGGGAAGTGTTGTGAGACAGCCAAATCCGTCATAGATCAGGCGCACATCCACACCCTCCTCAGCTTTCTTTTCCAGAATATTCAGGATTGTCTGCCACATCACCCCATCATTGATAATGAAATATTCAATAAAAATGTATTTCTTCGCCTGTTTCAGTTCCCTCACAAGCACCGGAAACATATCGTCTCCTACCTGAAAATACTCTGCAGTTGTGTTCTCATGGACCGGAAATCTGGAAATATCCGAAATATATCTGGACTGGTTCGAAGCCGAGGGATCCAGAGCCTCCAGCTTCTGCCTCGTCTGTGGCCGATCCCGCAGATACTCCCTGCTCTCCTCAATCCTCTGTTCAAAATGCTGCTGCATGATCGCAGCGATCCTGGAACGTCCAAATACAAAATATAATACCACTCCAAGAATTGGCAGGATCAGGATCAGCATTGTCCAGGCCAGTTTGTAGGAAGGATTTATTTCCTTATTCAGGATCCATAATACCAGCACAATACCTATCAGCCTCAATCCGATATCAATATATCTGGAATAAGCGGCCAGACGCAGTACCATCATTAAGATCCATCCGAGCTGGACAAGCATTGCAACCGCAACATAAAAGATTCTGTTGAAAATCAGCTTTGCCAGTTTTTTAAACAGTAAAAGGATCCAGTTTTTCTTTTCTTTAAGTATTTTGTTATTTTCTGCCTTCAAGATTACTTCCTTCCCCTGATTATTGTCCAAATTATGATAAAAATCCCTGACAGAACTGCCAGGGATTTTTGCGCACAATTAATTATATTTACGTTTTCTTGCGGCTTCAGATTTCTTTTTACGACGAACGCTTGGTTTCTCGTAATGCTCTCTTTTGCGGATTTCCTGCTGGATTCCTGCTTTTGCACAGCTTCTTTTGAATCTGCGAAGAGCGCTATCTAAAGTCTCGTTCTCTTTTACGATTACGTTTGACATAGACTCACACCTAACCTCCCTCCAGTTGTAGATTGTGCTAAAATACAACTGTCTGGGTATTTTTTCTTGCACAAGTGATATTATATATCATTGCCTGTGGGTTCGTCAACATCTTTTTGGTTAAATTTTGCAGATTTTTTTAGTTACTATTCACACGCCACTATCCCGCGAGGTGTTTTGGCATGTATATGCCAAAGTCCCGAGACATACCGCGCGAATTTATGCGATTAGCATAAATTCTGTGCATCGCGAAGCGTGTTGCTGGTCACAAAGTGAGCAGTAACAATTTTTACTTTATCTGACCTTCAAGGATTCCTGCTGCTGCATCTACGGCTTCCTGAGCTTTGGCAGGGTTCTTTCCACCGGCCTGAGCCATGTTCGGACGTCCGCCGCCGCCACCGCCTACGATAGCTGCCACTGCTTTGATCAGGTTACCTGCGTGAGCGCCTGCTTTCTGTGCTGCATCAGTAGCCATTGCAAGAAGGTTTACTTTCTCACCGTTTACTGCTGCCAGAAGGACAACACCTTCGCCAAGTTTGCCTTTCAGCTGGTCGCCAAGGTCACGAAGTCCGTTCATATCCACTCCGTCTACTTTTGCAGCAAGAAGTTTCACACCTTTGACTTCTACTACTTTATCCATAACATCTCCCAGAGCTCCCTGAGCCAGTTTGCTCTTTAAGGATTCGTTCTCACTGGAGAGTGCTTTTACTTCTCCCTGAAGATGTCCGATCTTCTCTACGATCTCTGCAGGATTTGCTTTCAGGGCTTTTGCAGCTTCATGAAGCAGTTCTTCCTGTTTCTTATAGTATTCCAGAACACCATTTCCTGTCAGAGCTTCAATACGGCGCACACCTGCTGCAATACCGGATTCGGAAACAATTTTGAACAGCATGATGTTGCCTGTGTTTGCCACATGAGTACCACCGCAGAGTTCCTTGGAGAAGTCGCCCATGGATACCACACGTACCTTCTGATCATATTTCTCTCCGAACAGAGCCATTGCTCCGGATTTCTTAGCCTCTTCCACATCCATAACATCTGTACGGACTTCAAGACCAGCCTGGATTTCTTTATTAACAAGCGCTTCTACCTGTGCGATCTCATCAGCTGTCATAGCCTGGAAATGAGCAAAGTCGAAACGAAGTCTGTCCGGTGTTACCAGAGAACCCTTCTGTTCTACATGACTTCCAAGAACTGTCTTTAATGCTTTCTGAAGAAGATGTGTTGCACTGTGGTTCTTCTCAGTGTCTCTTCTTGCAGCTTCATCCACTTTCAGGGAAACAGTTTCGCCTGTGGAGATCATACCGGATTCCATATGACCTACATGTCCGAATTTACCGCCGCGAAGCTTGATGGTGTCTTCTACTACGAACTTACCGTTTGCAGTTTCGATCACACCTGTATCTCCGACCTGTCCACCCATAGTTGCGTAGAATGGAGTCTGCTCTGTAAAGACAGTTCCTTTCTGTCCTTCCATCAGGGAGTTTACGATCTCTGTCTCTGTTGTAAGGACTGTTACTTTGGAATCAAAGGTAAGATGATCGTATCCTACGAATTCTGTTGTAACATTTACATCAATATCATCATATACAGTTGCGTCAGCACCCATATAGTTTGTCACTTCACGTGCAGAACGTGCTTTGTTTCTCTGCTCTTCCATACATTTCTGGAAGCCTGCCTCGTCAATATCATATCCTTTTTCCTCAAGGATCTCTTTTGTAAGATCCATCGGGAATCCGTAAGTATCATATAATTTGAATGCATTTTCGCCGGAAAGTGTTTTCTCTCCTGCTGCTTTCATCTCATCTTCCATCTCTCCAAGGATACGAAGACCCTGGTCAATGGTCTTGTTGAACTGGTTTTCTTCATTTGTGAGAACTTTAAAGATAAATTCTTTCTTCTCTTCCAGCTCCGGATATCCTGCTTTGGAACCATTGATCACTTCTTCACTTAATTTTGCAAGGAAGGTGCCTTCGATTCCAAGAAGACGTCCGTGACGTGCTGCACGACGGATCAGACGGCGGAGTACATAACCGCGGCCTTCGTTTGTAGGCATGATACCGTCGGAGATCATAAATGTTGCAGAACGGATATGGTCTGTGATCAGACGGATGGATACGTCATCATTATAATTCTTCTCGTATTCTTTTCCGGAGATCTTACATACCAGGTTACGCAGTGCGCAGATAGTATCTACATCGAAGATGGAATCTACGTCCTGCACAACAACTGCCAGACGTTCCAGACCCATACCTGTATCAATGTTCTTCTGTTTCAGTGTTGTATAATTTCCGTTTCCATCGTTCTCAAACTGGGTAAATACGTTGTTCCATACTTCCATGTAACGGTCGCAGTCACAGCCTACTGTACAGCCAGGTTTCCCGCAGCCGTATTTCTCTCCACGGTCATAGTAGATTTCTGAACATGGACCACAGGGACCTGCGCCATGCTCCCAGAAGTTATCTTCTTTTCCAAAACGGAAAATTCTGTCAGCAGGGATTCCGATTTCTTTGTTCCAGATGTCAAATGCTTCATCATCTTCCAGATATACGGAAGGATAAAGACGGTTTGCATCCAGTCCTACTACCTCTGTAAGGAATTCCCAGGACCAGTGGATGGCTTCTGTCTTGAAATAGTCACCAAAGGAGAAGTTACCAAGCATCTCAAAGAATGTACCGTGACGTGCAGTTTTACCTACATTCTCGATATCACCTGTACGAATACATTTCTGGCAGGTACTTACTCTTGTTCTTGGCGGGATTTCAGCACCTGTAAAATATGGTTTCAGCGGAGCCATACCTGCGTTGATCAGCAGAAGACTCTTATCTCCCTGTGGTACCAGGGAAAAGCTTTTCATTACCAGATGTCCTTTGCTCTCCATGAAGTCCAGGAACATCTGACGAAGTTCGTTTACTCCGTATTTCTTCATAATCTTTTCCTCCTGAAATCGGCGGCACCGGTTCAGCAGTATCCGCCGATATTTCTATAATGAATTTTTTATTTTGCCAGAACTTTATTGAATTTCTTTTTGCCTTTTTTCAGCACTACACCTTCACCTGTAAGTGCATCTTTGGCAACTGTGTATTTCACATCTGTGATCTTCTCACCGTCAATGGAAACACCGCCCTGTTCAATGGCACGACGTCCCTCGGAACGTGTTGGAACCATTCCTGCTTTTACAAGCATGGAGATCAGGTCGATTGTTCCTTCTTCTGAGAAGTCTTCGTCTGCAAGCTCAGTTGTCGGCATATGTGCTGTGTCAGCGCCGCCTGCAAAAAGTGCTCTTGCGCCTTCCTGTGCTTTCTTTGCTTCCTCTTCGCCATGAACCAGATTTGTCAGCTCGTATGCAAGGATTTCTTTTGCTTTATTCAACTGGCTTCCTTCCCATTTAGCCATCTCATCGATTTCTTCTAACGGAAGGAAGGTAAGGAGACGCATACATTTGATAACATCTGCATCATCCACGTTTCTCCAGTACTGATAGAAATCGAAAGGAGAAGTCTTCTCCGGGTCAAGCCATACAGCACCGGACTGTGTTTTACCCATCTTCTTACCTTCGGAGTTCAGAAGAAGTGTGATCGTCATGGCGTAAGCGTCTTTTCCAAGTTTACGACGGATCAGCTCTGTACCGCCAAGCATATTTGCCCACTGGTCATCACCGCCGAACTGCATGGTGCAGCCGTATTTCTGATACAGCATGTAGAAGTCGTAGCTCTGCATGATCATATAGTTGAACTCAAGGAATGTAAGTCCACGTTCCATACGCTGTTTGTAGCACTCGTGAGAGAGCATACGGTTTACAGAGAAATGTGGTCCAACATCACGAAGTACTTCTACATAATTTAAATTCATCAGCCAGTCTGCATTGTTTACCATTAATGCCTTGCCGTCTGAGAAGTCGATAAAACGCTCCATCTGTTTCTTGAAGCAGTCGATGTTGTGCTGAATGGTCTCCACTGTCATCATCTGACGCATATCAGATCTTCCGGACGGGTCACCGATCATACCGGTTCCGCCGCCTAATAATGCGATTGGTTTATTTCCCGCCATCTGCAGACGTTTCATCAGGCAAAGCGCCATGAAATGTCCTACGTGAAGGCTGTCTGCGGTAGGGTCAAAGCCAATGTAAAATGTGGCTTTTCCATTATTTACCATTTCTTTGATCTCTTCTTCGTCTGTTACCTGGGCAATCAGACCACGGGCTTTCAGCTCGTCCCAAACTGTCATTGTTTGTTTCCTCCTCGTAATATAATAAAATAACCCGGTTCCTGTCCGTTTAGGACGAGAACCGGGTCTCGCGTTACCACCTAAATTTACAGAAAACTCGCATTCTCTGCCTCAATAAGTAACAAGCCCTGCCATTGTTATGATAAACAACAGTTCTCTCTGCTACTTAAGCATGTTAACGGATGCCACTCCGCTGCAGCCTACTTACCTTACAATATCTCTGAAGTGTTCGGTGCAGAGCTCCGGGAGGTATTCACATAAGTTCCCCACGCGCCTCTCACCTGCCGGCAGCTCTCTGTCTGTTTTCCCTATGTTACTCTTTCCCATCTGTGCTTTTTTATATCATATATCTGCAAGTATACAAATACAAAATTTATTTGTCAAGGAATTTATAGCAATCCTCTTCATATTTCACCAACTTAAAGCATTAATGTACTCACCCTGAAATCCAGTCCACAAAGAATACATGTCCTTTGTACTGTTCATATTCCAGCTTGCTGAAATTAAGGTTCTGTGCCTTAAATGCTGCCGGAGTCATAAAGAATTTGTAATTGAAATCCTTTGTCTTAAATCCCGGGAGTGTTCTCTTTGTGCCATGATTCACATAGTTACTGAACACTTCCATGGCTGCCTTTGCTGCCGCATAGGCATTGGTCCTGTCCTCAAACTGGCCTTTCAGTCTTTTAAGAAGTGCTCCGTCTGTGACAACCGCATACTGGGTAGGTTTTCCCTGATATACCACATAACGGATCTGTGACGGAAATTCTTTATACTGGTCAATGGTACAGTTTAATACGCAAAGCGCAACTGCCTCCATTCCCACGACTCCCTGATCTCCTGCTTCTGCATCACACACTGCTGCCAGAAGATCCAGATCTGACACCTTTCCGTCTGCAATTCCCGGATGTTCCAGGAACTCTTCTTCCATATAGTAGTATTTATTATTCTTCGCATCAAAGACCTTGACATATTTGCCCTCTACTGTGTAATCATTACCGGAAGTCTTTGTTGCAGCACCGTCAGAATCAAACCTGTATGTAGTTCCGTCAATGGAAGCGATGGTATTTGCCAGCATCACTCCTGATGTATCAAAATAATATTTCTTTCCATCAAGCTCAAGCCAGCCTGTCTTCGCCTTACCATCTGAAGGGTTGAAATAATATTTCTTACTTCCTACGGTTCCGAAACCTTTCTGATAACGGACACCGGTTGATTTTGAAAAATAGTAATAGTCTGAGTCAATTTTCTCCAGACCTGTATACATTATTCCATTTGACGGCTTAAAGTATCTGTAATTTCCGGCACTGCTCTTCACCCAGCCTGTACACATACGTCCATTGGCCTGACTGAAATAGCGTTTCTGTTCTTTTTTGTTTTCCACCCAGCCTTTGGCCATAACGCCGGAACCGCTGTAAAAATAATATTTATATTCATCTGTATCTGTGAGCCAGCCTCTTGTCATCAGGCCTGTTGTCTCATCAAAATGACGGGTATTTCCATTGGAATCAGTGATAAATCCTGTCACCATATATCCGGCTCCGCTGGTAAAGTATCGGATCGCCTGTCCGCTGGAGTCTTTTACCCAGCCTTTTACCTGAACTCCTGTTTTCTTATCAAAGTAATATTTCTTACCCTTAAGTTCCAGCCAGCCTTTCTGTTTGGAACCGTCTTTGTTTATGTAATAGGTTTTCCCTTTCTGAGTGACAAATCCTGTTTTTGTTGCCGCGGATACACTAAAACAGCCCATTACAAAAACGGTCATCACAAAAAGGAGCAGATACTTTAACAATAGTTTCCCTTGTTTCTTCATTCTTATTCTCCGTTTCCTCTCTTTTTATACGTATTGTTTTACGTTTTAATTGGGTTATTGTTGCATTTCTTTCTCAATCATTACAGATTTGTTACGTGGTATATTATATCGGATTCATATATTATTGTCAACTTGTGAAAAGCAACAATTCGCATCGAACTTAAGGTTATTGGTTATTGTGAACAGAATGAACAATGATGAAACTGTAACACTTTTTGCGGTTCCACATATGATAGGATTGTAAAGAAAAAAAACGGAGGATTTAATATGAGCGACTTAGCTGCTACAAATTGCGGATGTGAGGACAGAGGAGGATGCGGATGTGGCTGCGCTAATAACAGCGGATGCGGATGCGACAATGGTTGCGGATGTAATAACGGATGTGGATGTAACAGTGGATGGGGACTTTCAGGCGGAAATAATTCCTGCTGTAATATCCTCTGGATCATCATCCTTCTGTGCCTGTGCGGAAACAATAACTGCGGATGCAGCAATGGCTGCGGCGGATGTGGCAACGGTGACAACTGCTGGATTATTATCGTGCTGCTTCTGTTATGCGGAAACAATGGCTGTGGATGTGGCTGCTGACAATCATTTTCTGTTGGCAGGGGGAGCTTTCCCTCTGCCTCTTTATTTTTACAGGATTATAACTTCGTCCTTATTATTCATGCTGCCTGATATTATCCTTATCTTTCATATTCCGGGAATTGATCCTGTCTGTTTTCTTTTCCGGGTGCACTGTCTGAGCACATTGCTTTTTCTTTTTCACACACTCCAGATCTATCTCATAAAAAGCATTTCCATCTATAATAAGCATTTCTTTCTTTTCTTCTGACTCTGATCCCATATCTGATTCTCCATTTTTTGCAACTGCAAACGCATGATACCTGCAGCAATTCCATAAAATTTGAGGCAGCGTGCAGTAAAGCAGTCTCACAGTTATTTAAATTCTACTTTATTATATGTCAGAATCCTTCTCCCCGTCATATTCTGTTAATAAAAAACATAAAATGGAAGCAGATATTATGAATGAAGAGCAGATTTCACAGACTTTGCTGGATCAGATGGTCAGTTCTGACCGCGGACAGATGATAAAAGCCGCCATTCCTTATCTTCCGCCAAAAGGACAGCAGATTTTCTCAGTCTATGAAAAAGCGGTTGAATTTATCAATACGGTTTCTGTTTTCAGCAAAAGAAGTTCCGGCAGCGATCTGTGTGCCATGAGCATGCCGGCCCAGAATCCGGTGGATATCGTCAATGATATCCGCAGCTTCTGTTATGGTCCCAGCAGGGATAAATTAAATCAGATGGTAAATATGATGGCTATGGTTCAGATGCTGCAGCTCATGAATCAGCCTGCAGATGGTGAGAAGGAGGATTCCCATGAATGATGACTGGCGCAACAACCCGAAGCTTGCAGGCATGGATCGTTCCAAGCTTGATATGCTTCAGAATCTGGCTTCCCAGGGAAGTTCAAAGGGTGCAAATGAGATGCTGCCTTTCCTGATGAGCGCAGCTGCTCAGGGAAAAAAAGGTGGTCTGAAATTTAATGCTGATGAGATTTCTGCGATCATTGAAGTGCTGAAGATGGGAAAATCTCCCGCAGAGGCACAAAAACTTGATAAAGTGGTGAACCTTATGAAAATGATGCGGTGACCAAGTCCCCACTCACTGCTTATTGCTTTTCGCAGACTCCGCAGAAAACTTACCTGATTCGGTTAATATGAATTGCTATGATAACAAAAAGAGTACATTTCATCAACTTTCCGAAATGTACTCTTATGTTCAGTAATGTAACTTGTCACCAATTATTATCTGTCATATTTGCGCAGCCTGTCGCAGATAAATGTCAGTGCCTGTTCAACTGCCTGGTCTCTGATACTTTTTCTGTCGCCCTCAAAGTGAAATTCCCTCACAGTTGTCTTTCCTGCACAGTAACATCCCATAAATACGGTTCCCACCGGTGTTTCCTCTGTTCCACCGCCCGGACCTGCAAGTCCTGTCACAGAGAGACAGACATCGGTTTTGGCTGCTTTCGCACCGCCTTTTGCCATCTGTCCGGCACATTTGGCTGAGACAGCACCTTCTTTCTTCAGTGTACTCTTCTTTACTCCAAGACATTTTCTTTTGGCGCGGTTTGTATATGTGACATAACCACACATAAATACCTCCGAAGCTCCCGGTACATTTACGATGTCCGCTGCTACCGCACCGCCTGTACAGGACTCGGCAAGAGATAGTGTCATTTTCTTTTTTTTCAGGAGTCCTACAACTGTTTCTTCTAATGCTGTTTCCTCTAATGCTGATTCTTCTGATGCTTCCTTTTCTGAAGCCATATTTAAATCCTTCTTTCTAATCCTGCATGGACAGAACACTCCTGTTCTGCCAGATATATGTGATCAGGGAAATAACGGTAAGTGCCAGGGAAAGCCAGATAAATATCTGTTCCAGAATATCAAACACTCCACCCAGATCGATCAGCAGTAAAATGATCATGATCATCTGGGAAACCGTCTTGAATTTGCCCCAGTAGTTTGCCGCGATCACAACACCGTTCTCGGCTGCGATCAGACGGAATCCGCTGATAATAAATTCTCTTCCTATAATAATGATAACAAACCATGCCGGAAGTTTTTCCAGTTCAATAAAGCAGATCATTGCAGAACACACAAGCAGCTTGTCTGCAAGAGGATCCATGAATTTACCAAAGTTTGTCACCAGATTGTATTTTCTGGCAAGCTTTCCGTCAAACCAGTCGGTCACACTTGCAACAACAAAAATAGCAAGTGCTATATAGCGGTTTGCCTCACCGCCCAGGTCTGTAAGCATAAACAGTACAAGAAACGGAACCAGGATCATTCTGGCTACTGTAAGTTTATTCGGTGTATTCATCTGCCAACTCTCCTATCAAATCATATTCCAGTGCACCGGTCACACGTACCTTTGCAAAATCTCCTGTCATCAGGAGTTCTCCTGTCTGCACAAAAATATAACCGTCGACCTTTGGTGCATCTCCGTAAGTTCTGCCAATGTATGCGCTCTCATCTGCAACTTTTCCCTCGATCATCACGAGAAGTTCCTGTCCGATACGGTCAGTTCCCTTATCATAGGAAATCTCCTGCTGAAGCTCCATGATCTCGTCACGTCTGGCCTCTTTGACTTCTTCCGCAACCTGATCAGGCATCGTTGCTGCAGGTGTATCTTCTTCTGGTGAGTAAGTAAATACTCCCAGACGGTCAAATTCCATCTCATCCACAAAGCTCATCAGCTCTTCGTGGTCTTCCTGTGTTTCCCCGGGGAATCCGGAGATCAGAGTGGTACGGAGCACGATGTCAGGGATCTCCCGGCGAAGCTTATTTACAATCTCCACCAGCTCTGCCTGTGTTGTCCTTCTTCCCATTCTCTTTAAGATACGGTCACTTGCATGCTGGATCGGAAGATCCAGATAATGGCAGATCTTCTTCTCCTCTTTCATGGTCTGGATCAGTTCATCGTAAATTTCCTCCGGATAGCAGTAAAGCACGCGGATCCAGCGGATTCCTTTGATCTTGCATAACTCTTTCAGGAGGATATGAAGAGATTTCTTTCCATATATATCAGTTCCATATACGGTTGTCTCCTGTGCGACAAGGATCAGCTCTTTTACGCCTTCCTCTGCCATCTCCTTTGCCTGTGTTACCAGACGTTCCATCGGAACGCTTCGGAATTTACCGCGAAGTTTCGGGATGATACAGTAGGTGCAGTGTTTATCACAGCCTTCTGCTATCTTGAGGTATCCGAAATGTCCGCCTGTTGTGAGAACACGTTTGCCAAGCTTTTCCGGAAGATAATCAATATCTTTAAATTCCTGGAAATGTTTTCCTTCCATTGCTTCACGGATTGCCTTAAGGATGTCTCCGTAGGAAGTTGTGCCAAGTACTGCATCTACTTCCGGTACTTCCTCAATGATCTCATTCTTATAACGCTGTGCCATACATCCTGTGACAACCAGGACTTTACAGCTCCCGGTTTTCTTGTATTCTGCCATCTCAAGGATGGTGTTGACGCTCTCTTCCTTTGCGTCATTGATAAAGCAGCAGGTGTTCACCACAATGGCCTCTGCTTCAGTTTCATCATCTACGATCTCGAACCCGTTACCTGTAAGAAGTCCAAGCATTTCTTCGGAATCTACAAGGTTCTTGTCACAGCCTAATGATACGAATAATAATTTCATAAATTCTCCTATAAGAATGTGCCTGAAAATATACCTCTGTAATTCTCAGACACATCCTTTTGTTTATCTATTGTGTTACCATCAGTTCTTACTCTTCAGTTGTTTCTGCAGTTGTTTCTTCTGCTGTTTCAGCAGTCTCTGTGATTTCAGAAGCCTGTGCTGATTCTTCTGTCTGTGCCTCAGCTGTCTGTTCTGTTCCTTCTTCATCCTCTTCTTCCGGAGCAAGGATCTTTACTTTTCCTTTGTAGAGCTCGTCGATCGCAACTGAGAGAGGTTTCTTGCCTTCCGCACCCTCTACCATTGGTTTGGAACCTGCAATGATCTGGCGTGCACGTTTACTTGCAGCAAGTACAAGGGAATAACGGCTGTTAAGGGACATTGTTGTATCGTCGTCCTCACTGTTTGTATTGATTGCTTCGATTAATTCTGTATAAGACGGATGTATCATGTATTTTCTCCTTTCTTTTAAGCGGTCTGGGCCGCATGTTTATCATTTCTGAAATGCTTTTGTCTGTTTCTGGATATCTGCGATAAATTCTGCATTTCTGGATACTCTGGAATGTTCACTCACAATAATCTGATGAAGATGGTCTACGCATTCCTCTACAGTATCGTTGACAAGAATATAGTCATATTGTCCCATACCTTCTGCCTCTTCACCGGCTCTTGCAAGTCTGTCTGCGATCACCTGTGCGGTTTCTGTTCCTCTGCCTGTGAGACGGCGTTCCAGTTCCTCCACAGTCGGCGGAGTTACAAACACCAGAAGTGCTTCCGGTATTTTCTCTTTGATCTTCATTGCGCCCTGGATTTCGATCTCAAGGATTACATTTCTGCCTGCCTGAAGCTGCTCTTCGACATAAGAGCGTGGAGTACCGTAATAATTTTCCACATACTGGGCATATTCAAGCAATGCATCCTCTTCGATCAGCTTCTCAAATTCATCCCTTGTACGGAAGAAATATTCTCTGCCGTCCTCTTCACCGGGACGGGGTTTTCTGGTTGTTGCGGAGACAGATAATGCATAACCATCATATTTCTCCATGAGGCGTTTCATTACTGTGCCTTTTCCTGCACCGGAAAATCCGGAAACCACTACTAAAATTCCTTTATTCATGGGTCTCTCCCTTATCCTCGTTTTCATATATTTCTGCAAATCTCCGGGCAATGGTCTCAGGCTGAAGTGCGCTGAGCACCAGATAATCGTCGCTTGTGACGATCACTGCTTTTGTCTTTCGCCCCTGAGTTGCATCAATCAGTGACCGGGTTCCCTTTATGCTCTGCACCATTCGTTTTACAGGTGCCGCATCCGGGCTTACCACTGCCACGATTTTCTGTGAATTGACTACATTTCCAAAACCGATATTAATAAGTCTTGCCACGTTTTCTTCCTCTATTCTACGTTCTGGATCTGTTCTCTGACTTTCTCGATCTCTGTTTTCAGATCAATGGCAATGTTGGAGATCTCCAGATCACTTGATTTGGATAAAATCGTGTTTGCTTCTCTGTTCATTTCCTGTGCCATGAAGTCCAGTTTGCGTCCGATGCCTTCTTTCTCTGTTGTAAGCATCTTTTTCATGTTCCTGATGTGGCTGTGAAGGCGGACGGTTTCCTCATCATTGCAGATTTTGTCTGAAAACAGGATGACTTCTGCTGCGATGCGGTTGTCGTCGATCTGTGTGTCTTCCAGCAGCTCGGAAACTTTTGCTTCCAGTTTGGTCCTGTAGGCATTGACTACTTCCGGAGAGCGGGCTTCTACACGTAATACTTTTTCTTCAAGGCTGTCCAGTTTTCCGATAAGGTCTTTCTCAAGATTTCTGCCTTCCAGTATCCTTGTCTGGACAAATTTCTCACATGCCTCGCGAAGGGGCGGTTCCAGAGATTCCCAGAGTGCTTCCTCATCAACAGACTGTTCTTCCATGACAAGTACCTCCGGATAGCGTGACAGGGTGCTGACTTTGATATCGTAGTCAAGGTCAAAGTCCTGCTGCATCTGTTTAAGACAGGTGATGTATTCGGATGCGAGTTCTCTGTTGTATTTGAGAGCTCCGTTGTCCAGGGTGTAGTCTTCGTATGTGATGTATACATCAACTTTGCCTCTCTGGATGTAGGTTTTCATCAGGTTTCTGACTGCGCCTTCCAGGAAGTTGAGTTTTCTGGGCATTTTGATGCTGAGGTCCAGGTATCTGTGGTTGACAGATTTTAGTTCGATTGTTATTTTTCTTTCTTTGGTCACGACTTCTGCCCGGCCGAAACCTGTCATGCTTTTTATCATAGTTTTTCTCTCTTTGTCTGTCTATTAGTGTCGGGGTATGTGTGCCTGTTCTGGTTTACATACAGATTTATTATAGTTCATTATAGAATGGGAGTCAAACATTTTTTCGTTGATGGCGGTAGGAAATGTGTGGTATACTTACAAGAGGGACGCCGTAGGTGGGACGCAGGAGAAAATAAATAGTTCCGGGCGCGGTTTCGGGGTTTAGTCAACTCTAAGGCTTCGGAAATCTGCTAAAGGCATGAAAAAAACAGCAAAACTCGCTTCGCTCAGACAGGTTGCTGTTTTTTTCATAACGCAGATTCCCGAAGCCTAAGAGTTACTACAACCCCTGCAAATGCGCCCGGAACTATTTATTTTCTCCTGCTGGTAGCTGGCTGTTGGAGGTATATGGTATATTTAATTGGAAGGCTTTCAGAAAGGCCTGTTATATTAGAGTTTGTTTGTCAGAAAGGGCTTTGCCTTTCTGACGTAGGTGATGTTTAGATTTTATGTATTACCTGTCAATTATAAAATTGTTATCAGTCATATTGGGGACTGAGATTTTGATTATTGTGAGTATTATTTAAAAAGGAGTGTTTTTATATGGCTTTTGATGGGATTACGATTGCGGCTATGGTGAAGGAGCTGCATTTGAATTTGGATGGAGGACGGTTTAATAAGATTGCTCAGCCGGAGGCGGATGAGCTTTTGATTACGGGGAAAGGGGCGAATGGGCAGTGCAGGCTGCTGCTTTCGGCCAGTGCTTCTCTTCCGCTGATTTATTTTACTTCTAAGAATAAGCCCAGCCCTATGACTGCGCCTAATTTCTGTATGCTGCTACGTAAGCATATTGGAAGTGCAAGGGTTTCGGATATCAGGCAGCCGGGGATGGAGCGTGTGGTGATGTTTGAGCTGGAGCATCTGAATGAGCTGGGGGATCCCTGTAAGAAGGTTCTTATCATGGAGCTGATGGGCAAGCACAGTAATATTATTTTCTGTGATGATAAGGGGATGATCCTGGATAGTATCAAGCATGTTTCTTCTCATATGAGTTCTGTACGTGAGGTGCTTCCGGGAAGGGAGTATTTTATTCCGAAGACGCAGGATAAGCTGGATCCGCTGACTGTGAGTGAGGAGGAGTTCTATGATGTTGTGTGCAGGAAGCCATGTAATGTTTCCAGGGCTGTTTACTCTTCTCTTACTGGAATCAGTCCGGTTGTTGCGGAGGAGATCTGTTTCAGGGCTTCGATCGACGGGAGTGATGCAGCGCAGTCTCTGGATGAGGCGGCGAGAGTGCATTTGTATCATACGTTCCGCAGGCTGATGGATCAGGTTGTGGAGGGGGATTTTTCTCCGAATATTGTTTACCGGGGGGAAGAACCTGTGGAGTATGGTGTGTTTGCGTTCCAGCAGTATGGACCGGAGTATCATTCTGTGGAGTTTGACAGTGTTTCACAGATGCTGGAGACTTATTATGCGACGAAGAATACTCTGACGCGTATCCATCAGAAGTCTTCGGATCTGAGGAGAATCGTGCAGACTGCGCTGGAGCGTAACCGTAAGAAGCTGAGTCTGCAGGAGAAGCAGATGAAGGATACTGCGAAGAAAGAGAAGTATAAGGTTTACGGGGAGCTGATCAATACTTATGGGTATGGGCTGGAGGATGGATGTAAGTCGTTTAAGGCTCTGAATTATTATACCAATGAGGAGATTACCATTCCTCTTGATCCTACTATGACTCCGGCGGAGAATTCCAAGAAGTATTTTGACAAGTATGGAAAGCTGAAGCGTACGGAGGAGGCTCTGACTGAGCAGATTGCAGATACGAGAAGTGAGATTGAGCATCTGGAGTCTGTTTCCAATGCTCTGGATATTGCTTTGGCTGAGAGTGATCTGGCACAGATCAAGGAAGAGCTGATGGAGTATGGATATATTAAGAAGCATTATGACCGCAGGAAGGGGCAGAAGGCGCAGAGTAAGTCTAAGCCGTTCCATTATGTGACTGAGGATGGGTATGATATTTATGTGGGAAAAAATAATTTCCAGAATGATGAGCTTACCTTTAAGTTTGCCACAGGGAATGACTGGTGGTTTCATGCCAAGAAGATGGCCGGTTCGCATGTGGTCGTGAAGTCTAAGGACGGCGAACTGCCGGATCATATCTTTGAGATTGCGGGACAGCTTGCCGCTTATTATTCCAAAGGACGTACTGCCCCTAAGGTGGAGATTGATTATATCCAGAAGAAGCAGGTGAAAAAGCCTGCAGGGGCGAAGCCCGGATTTGTGGTTTATTATACAAATTATTCGCTGATGGCTGAGCCGTCATTAAAAGGAGTCAGGGAAGTCTGATCATACTGTTGTATAGTTACAAATATTAAAAGAATTACGGGAGCTGCTTTGCAGCGGAGTAAGTAATTCGTGGATGTCAGGTCAGGGGTGAAATACCTTTTGCCCCTGACATTATATAACAATAATTAAGGAGAATTTCTTTTTATGAGTATTTTGAATGTTGAACATCTGACACATGGTTTCGGAGACAGGGCGATTTTTAATGATGTGTCTTTCCGCCTGTTAAAGGGCGAGCATATTGGACTGGTTGGTGCCAACGGGGAAGGTAAATCTACTTTCTTTAATATTGTAACCGGAAAGCTGATGCCGGATGAGGGTAAGATTGAATGGGCAAAGAATGTACGTGTCGGCTATCTGGACCAGCATTCTGTCCTTTCTCAGGGTATGTCCATCCGTGACGTGCTGAAGTCTGCGTTCTCTTATCTCTTTGAAATGGAGGAAAGAATGAATGAGATCTGTGACTCTCTTGGCACTGCTTCTCCTGAGGAGATGGATACTCTGATGGAGGAGCTGGGAACTATTCAGGATACCCTTACCATGCATGATTTCTATGTGATCGATGCGAAGGTGGAGGAAGTTGCCAGAGCTCTGGGACTTCTGGATATCGGACTGGAACGTGATGTTACAGACCTGAGTGGTGGTCAGAGAACCAAGGTTCTGCTTGGCAAGCTGCTTCTGGAGAAGCCGGATATCCTGCTTCTGGACGAGCCTACCAACTATCTGGATGAGGAACATATCGAATGGCTGAAGCGTTATCTGCAGGATTATGAGAATGCATTTATTCTTATCTCCCACGATATTCCGTTTCTGAATTCTGTTATCAATCTGGTTTATCATATGGAGAATCAGGAACTGAACCGTTATGTCGGGGATTATGACCATTTCCAGGAAGTGTATGAGGTGAAGAAGGCTCAGCTTGAGGCTGCTTACAGACGCCAGCAGCAGGAAATCAGTGAACTGAAGGATTTCGTCGCAAGAAATAAGGCCAGAGTTTCTACAAGAAATATGGCAATGTCCAGACAGAAGAAGCTGGATAAGATGGATGTGATCGAGCTTGCTGCCGAGAAGCCGAAGCCTGAGTTTCATTTTAAATACGGACGCACTCCGGGGAAATATATTTTCGAGACGAAGGATCTGGTTATTGGTTATAATGAACCTCTTTCCAGACCTGTTACTCTCTCTATGGAAAGAGGAAATAAGATTGCGCTGGTTGGTGCAAACGGTATCGGTAAGACAACTTTAATGAAGAGTATTCTGGGGTTGATCCCGTCTCTGAAGGGTTCCTGCGAACTCGGGGAGAATCTTCAGATTGGATATTTTGAGCAGGAAGTAAAGGGTGATAACAAGACTACCTGTATTGATGAGATCTGGGCGGAGTTTCCGTCTTATACTCAGTATGAGGTGCGGTCTGCTCTCGCCAAATGCGGTCTGACTACCAAGCATATTGAAAGTCAGGTACGTGTACTGAGTGGCGGGGAACAGGCGAAGGTGCGTCTGTGTAAGCTGGTGAATAAAGAAACGAACATTCTGCTTCTGGACGAGCCTACCAATCATCTGGATGTGGATGCAAAAGAAGCTTTGAAGCAGGCATTGATCGAATATAAGGGAAGCATTCTCCTGATCTGCCATGAACCGGAGTTTTACCGCGATGTGGTTTCTCAGGTATGGGACTGCAGTAAATGGACTACAAAAGTATTATAATAATTGGTACATGAAGGGTTATTACAAATGAGTAAATCAAAAACTGTGGATCTGACTTCCGGTCCGATCCTGAAAACTCTGGCAGAGCTGGCTCTGCCTATCATGATTTCTTCCATGCTGGGAACAGCATACAGTATTATGGATATGGCATGGATCGGACTGCTTGGTGCAAAGGCAGTTGCAGGCGTGGGAGTAGGCGGAATGTATGTCTGGCTCTCCCAGGGGCTTGCATCCCTGTCAAGAATGGGCGGACAGGTAAATACAGCTCAGGCATGCGGGCGCAAAGATTATGACCAGGCACGTTCCTATGCTGCCGGTTCTCTGCAGCTCACTGCACTGTCCGGCATTTTGTTTGCTGCTGTCTGTGTTATTTTCATACAGCCTCTGCTGGGATTTTTTAATCTGACCGACGCAGAAACTTATACTGCTGCCAGATCTTATACATTGATCACCTGTGGACTGATCCTTTTTTCTTATCTGAATCTGACGCTGACAGGACTCTCTACTGCGCAGGGAGATTCCCGCACTCCCCTGCTTGCAAACTTTATCGGGCTTGCAGGAAATATGATCCTGGATCCGCTGCTGATCCTTGGCATCGGACCTTTCCCGAGGCTGGAGGTTGCCGGAGCCGCTATTGCGACAGTAAGTTCACAGATTCTGGTTTTTGTGGTGATGGTTATGCGTATCCGGCATTCCAGACTGGAGCCCAATGTTTTACAGCATCTGAATCTGCTGTCTGTTTTTCCAAAAGAATATTATAAGCACATCTTCAGGATCGGGTTTCCCACAGCTATACAGGGAAGCATTTACTGTTTCATCTCCATGATTCTGACCCGTATGGTTTCTGGTTATGGTGCTGCCGCTATTGCAACGCAGCGTGTTGGCGGACAGATTGAATCCGTATCCTGGAATACTGCTGATGGTTTTGCTTCAGCACTGAATGCTTTTATTGCCCAAAATTACGGTGCACGAAAAAAAGACCGTATCCGTAAAGGTTACAGTCTGTCATTTCGCGTTCTCACAATTTGGGGCCTGTTTGTCACTGCAGCTTTTGTCTTTCTTCCGGAACCAATTGCCAGGTTATTTTTCCACGAAAAAGAAGCTCTGGATACTGCTGTCAATTATCTGGTCATTATCGGATTCAGTGAAGTCTTTATGTCCATTGAGCTGATGACAGTGGGCGCATTATCAGGACTTGGACGCACCAGATTATCCAGTACGATCAGTGTGATCCTGACAGGCTCACGAATCCCGCTGGCATTGATCCTGACACATGCGGGAATGGGATTAAATGGTGTATGGTGGGCGCTTACAATCTCTTCTATCGTGAAGGGAATCGTGTTTACACTGACATTCCGGCATATCAGCAGGCGGTTGCCTGAAAAGGTCTAAAGGTCTCTTAATATAGCTGTCAAACTCAAAAGAGGACTGTTCAGAAAAATTTCTGTCAGTCCTCTTTTTACTATTTCTATTATTTCGCAACAAAGTTTACGATCTTGTTCGGTACATAAATCTCTTTGATAAGGTTCTTACCTTCCAGGAAGGAAGCAATTCTCTCGTCTGCTTTGGCAATCTCGAATGCTTTTTCTTTTTCACATCCGTTAGGGATTACGATTGTTCCTCTTACTTTACCGTTTACCTGTACACCGATCTCAACGGTCTTGGCAATTGTTTTGCCTTCATCGTATTTCGGCCATTCGGAAACTGCCAGTAAGCCTTCTCCTCCGATGAATTCCCAGATTTCTTCGCAGATATGCGGTGCGAACGGGCTAAGCAGTTTGATAAAGATGGTAAGGTCATCTTTGCTTAAGTGTCCTTCTGCTGTGATCTCATTAATGAGTGTCATCAGGCTGGCGATCGCTGTATTGAATTTCAGGTTCTCGATATCAGAAGAAACTTTTTTGATGGTACGGTGGAGTTTCATCTCCAGTTCATCAGATACGGATTCTTCAGAAAGGATATCTGTCAGCCCTGCAACACGATCCAGGAACTTCTTACAGCCCTTTACAGAGTTCTCGCTCCACGGTGTAGCTGCGCCATAGTCACCCATAAACAGTACATAGGTACGAAGAGTATCTGCACCGTATTCTTCTACAATATCCAGCGGATCAACTACGTTGCCCTTGGATTTACTCATTTTATCTCCGTCCGGTCCGAGGATCAATCCCTGGATGGAACGTTTTGCATATGGTTCCGGTGTATTTACTACGCCAAGATCATACAGGAAATGATGCCAGAATCTGGAGTAGATCATATGTCTGGTAACGTGTTCCATACCACCATTGTACCAGTCAACAGGCATCCAGTATTTCAGTTTGTCCATATCTGCCAGTGCATTTGCATTGTGCGGATCTGTATATCTTAAGAAATACCAGGAAGATCCTGCCCACTGAGGCATAGTATCTGTCTCACGCTTCGCTGCAGCACCACATTTCGGGCATGTGCAGTTTACGAAAGAATCAATCTTTGCAAGTGGGGACTGTCCGTCTTCACCCGGCTCGAAGTCCTTTACATCCGGCAGACGCAGCGGAAGTTCGTTCTCCGGAACTGCCACAACACCGCAGTTCGGGCAGTGGATAAGCGGGATTGGCTCACCCCAGTATCTCTGGCGGTTGAATGCCCAGTCTTTCATCTTATACTGAACACCGGCTTTACCGATTCCTTTTTTCTCCAGTTCTTCCAACATACGCTCAATAGAATCTTTCTTCTTTGCATATCCGTTCAGGAAATCGGAGTTTACCATTTCGCCGTCGCCTGTATAGGCTTCTTTGGAAATATCTCCGCCTTTGATAACTTCGATAATGTCGATGCCGAATTTCTTCGCGAAATCATAGTCACGCTGGTCGTGAGCAGGTACTGCCATGATAGCACCTGTACCATATCCCATCATTACATAGTCAGCAATGTAGATCGGGATTTTCTTACCGTTAACCGGGTTGATTCCCTCAAGTCCCTGGATTCTCACACCTGTTTTATCTTTTACAAGCTGAGTTCTCTCAAACTCTGTTTTCTTTGCACACTCATTACGATATGCAGTGATCTCATCCATGTTTGTGATTTTATCTGCATATTTGTCAATGATCGGATGTTCCGGTGCGATTACCATGAATGTTACACCAAACAGAGTATCCGGTCTGGTTGTATAGATTTCAAGTTTCTCATCGATTCCGTCAACATCGAAGTTAACGAAAGCACCTTTTGATTTGCCGATCCAGTGGATCTGCTGCTGTTTTACATTATCCGGATAATCTACATCTTTCAGACCTTCCAGAAGCTTATCTGCATACTGGGTGATCCTTAAATACCATACATCTTTGGATTTCTGAACAACATCGCTGTGGCAGATATCACATTTACCGCCCTGGCTGTCTTCATTGGAAAGGACTACTTTACAGTGCGGGCAGTAGTTAACCAGTGTTCTGTCTCTGAATACAAGACCTTTTTCGAACATTTTCAGGAAAATCCACTGTGTCCATTTGTAGTAGTCTTCATCTGTTGTATCGATCACACGGTTCCAGTCAAAGGAAAATCCAACTTTCTTTAACTGGTTTGAGAATCTCTTGATGTTCTCATCTGTGATGATACGTGGATGTGTTCCGGTCTTTACTGCGTAGTTCTCTGTCGGGAGACCAAATGCATCAAATCCGATCGGGAAAAGTACATTATAGCCTTCCATACGACGTTTTCTGGAAATAACCTCCAGACTGGAATATGCTTTGATATGTCCTACGTGCATACCGGCACCGCTTGGATATGGGAACTCTACCAGACCATAGAATTTAGGTTTGTCACTGTTATCTTTGGCTTCGAAGACTTTGGCTTCTTCCCATTTTGCCTGCCACTTAGGCTCAATCTTTTTAAACAAGTATTTCATCTCTATACTTCCTCCAACATTTTGCTGTATGTGAACTACCCGGCAACAGAGTTACCAGGGCATCTGACTTAAGGCGAGATACCGTCTTTTTCAGGGTGCGTCCATGACACCACTACTGTTTGCTCCACTGAGCTACACAGCTGCTTTTATTATTTCCGGCGGTTTCAGTCCGATTATGGACATCTTATCCTAAAAATTTATTTTAATTCAACAAAGGCTGTTTGTCAATGTAACGTTTTGCTGTATCTAGTGTTTTTGCTGTAAAAATGGCACTTATTTCGCATTTTCGAGTAATACACCACTAGAGTGTGTCTGAAAAATCATTCCCGCAAAGTGTGACGCACATCTTGCAGAAAGCCTTTTTCAGACACACTCTAGTTCTGTCAACAAAACGTAAAAAACAGGACATTCCGCATCTCTGCAAAATGTCCTGCCATTTTTATTTCTTAACTATATTTTAATTACTGCGCTAACACAAATTACTGCTCTATCAGTAATTACCCTTTTTTTATTCGTCGGCTTTGTCCACCTTGCTGGCTCTTGCTTCGATTTCTTTTGCCTGAATGTCGTTCGGAGCCTGCTCGTAGCGTGCAAATTCATAGGAGAATTCTCCGCTTCCACCTGTCATAGAACGAAGATCTGTGGAATATCCATAAATCTCAAGCTGTGGAACATCTGCCTCAATAATGGTATTGCCCTGATGATCAGGAGTCATACCAAGAACACGGCCACGACGTTTGTTCAGGTCGCCCATAACATCACCGGTAAATTTATCCGGAACAGTTACTTTCATAGATACAATTGGCTCTAAGAGTACAGGTGATGCATCCATAAAGCCTTTCTTAAATGCAAGAATCGTTGCCATCTTGAATGCCATTTCTGAGGAGTCTACCGGATGATAAGATCCATCATATAAGGTAGCTTTCACACCAACTACAGGATATGCAGCCAGAGGTCCTTTTAATACGCATTCCTGAAGACCTTTCTCAACTGCCGGGAAGTAGTTCTTCGGAACTGCACCACCAACTACAACCTGTTCAAATTCATAAGGTGTCTCCAGATCGCCTGATGGCTCGAAACGCATCTTAACATGTCCATACTGTCCATGTCCACCGGACTGTTTCTTATGTTTACCCTCTACATCTGCATTCTTACGGATCGTCTCGCGGAACGGAACCTTCGGTTTGCTCAGCTCAACATCTACTTTGTAGCGTTCTTTTAATTTATTCATAACGATATCGAGATGCTGATCACCGATACCATAGATAAGGCTCTGACGGTTTGCACTGTCATTTACTACACGAAGTGTCTTGTCTTCACTCATCATCTTCGCAAGTGCCTGGGAAATCTTATCCTCATCACCCTTCTTCACTGCTTTAAATCTCTTGCAGGTATATGGTGTGGAAAGGAGTGCCTTCGGATAAAGAATCGGATTTGCTTTTGTCGCAAGGCTGTCACCAGTCTGTACGCTGTTTAATTTGGCAATTGCACCAATATCACCGGCATGAAGTTCCGGAACCTCGATTGGTTTGGATCCTTCAAGTACATATAATTTATTCAGACGTTCTTCTTCGCCTTTCTCTACGTTTAATAAAGTGTCATCGGATTTGATAACACCGGAGCATACTTTAATAAGAGAATATTTGCCAAGGAACGGGTCTGCAATTGTTTTCCACACATATGCGGATTTCACTTTCGTGAAGTCGTAGTTTGCTTCAAAGATCTCATTTGTCTTCTGAGCGATTCCGTTGCAGGAGCGTTTGTCCGGGCTTGGGAAATATCCGCAGATATCATCCAGTAAGTTGGATACACCGCGAAGATTGATCGGTGAGCCCATGCATACAGGTACGATAGATGCCTCCTGTACGTTCATTGCAAGCGCCGCGGAAACCTCTGTCACTGAGAAAGTATCTCCTTCGAAGTAACGATCCATGAATTCCTCGCTGGTCTCTGCTACAGATTCCATAAGGATATCATGATATTTCTCCAGATATTCATCCAGGTATTCAGGAATCTCGCATTCCTCTTTCTTACCTTTATCTATGTATTTACGTCCTGCCTGTTTTACAACATTTACATATCCTACAAATTTGCCGTCTTCACGAATCGGGAAGTGAAGCGGTGCAATCTTCTTGCCGTAGAGTTCAGTGAGCTGTTCTACTACTTTACGGTAGCTGACATCATCTACGTCCATATCTGTGACAAAGATCATTCTCGGAAGTTTATATTTCTCACATAAGTTCCATGCCTTCTGTGTTCCAACCTGAACGCCTGCTTTACCGGAAACTACAATGATCGCTGCATCTGCTGCGCTTACTGCTTCTTCTACTTCGCCTACGAAATCGAAATATCCGGGAGTATCCAGCACATTGATCTTTACCTTATCCCATGGTACCGGAATCAATGTGGTAGAAATGGAAAAATGTCTCTTAATCTCTTCTTTGTCATAATCGCTGACAGTATTTCCGTCTTCTACTCTTCCGAGACGGTTAGTCATTCCTGCTAAGTAAGCCATTGCTTCTGCCAGTGTAGTTTTGCCAGCGCCCCCATGACCTAAAAGGACTACATTTCTAATTCGGTCAGTTCTAAATACATCCATGTTGCGTACCTCCCTGTTTGTCTGTTATGTTATTGCCGCCTGTAACGTCCGCAGCAACGATATGGCTATATATTACTAAATTTTTTTATATTTTTCAAGTATTTTATGAAATTTTAACATCTTTTTTTGTGAACTTCTTGTAAATTGATGAGCATTTTATATATTTTCAGTAATTTTCACGGATTTCGACTGTGAACTTTATCTTAAGTGTACAGCTACTGACTATAGCAATCCTCGTAACCAGCGTGTGATAGACAGAAAAGATACCTTCATATGATACGGCATTCGCTTTGCCGCTTTAAATTATTTATGTATAAAAGTGCCGTATGAATTGACTTTTCACATCATATCCTTTAAAATAGTAAATTATGAAATCATGTAACTGTTCCGTATTTTCACAGTTACGAATAATGTTACCTGAAAGGATGCAAAAACCACTATGAAAACTATCGGTTTTATCGGTCTCGGACTGATTGGCGGATCAATTGCCAAGGCCATCCGAAAATACCATGAAGACTACCGACTTCTTGCTTATGATCAGGATCGGGAAACACTTGCTGCAGCAGTAAGCAGCAATATGATCGATGCTGTATGCGAAGAACATGATGAACGTTTCAGGAGCTGCGATTATATTTTCCTGTGTGCTCCTGTAGAATTTAATGTAAAATATCTTGAATATTTCAAAGACAATATCGGTCCTGACACGATCCTCACAGATGTTGGAAGTGTCAAGGGCATTATCCATAAAGAAGTAGAACGTCTTGGAATGGAATCCCGTTTTATCGGAGGTCATCCAATGGCCGGTTCTGAGAAGACCGGATTCGAAGCTTCCAGTGACCGTCTGATTGAGAATGCTTACTATATTATTACTCCGGGCGGTGAAGTTGCACTGGAACGCCTGACAGATTTCACAGAGATGATTTCTTCCCTTGGTGCAATCCCGATGGTCCTTACAAGTGAAGAACACGATTTCATCACTGCCGGAGTCAGCCATCTGCCTCATATTATTGCTTCTGCACTGGTAAATCTTGTCAATATGCTGGACAGTGATCAGGAATATATGAAAACGATTGCAGCCGGAGGTTTCCGTGATATCACACGTATTGCTTCTTCTTCCCCGATTATGTGGGAGCAGATCTGTGTGGAAAATAATCAGAATATCTCCAATGTTCTGGATGACTACATCCGCCTGCTGGTTCAGATCAAATGTTTTGTGGATAACAAGGACTCCAGGAGTCTGTATCAGATGTTTGCAAGTTCCAGGGATTACCGTGATTCTATTGATGTGGTAGACAATGGTCTGCTGAAAAAGGCTTATGTCCTGTATCTTGATATCGCGGATGAGGCCGGCGGTATTGCTACGATTGCCACTATCCTTGCGATGGAGAAGATCAGCATTAAAAATATCGGTATCATTCACAACCGTGAATTCGAGGAAGGTGTCCTCAAAATTGAATTCTACGACGGAATCTCTATGGAAAAGGGTGCCGCACTCCTTAAGAAAAGAAATTATATTGTCTACGAGCGCTAAACAGATCACCCTTTGACATTCATTTTAAAAATATTTTGTCAAAAGCAGATTGCTATAAATAGCTGCAGGGAAATACAGAAATATTATAAAAACAGGCAGGAATCAAACATGGAAATAAAAAAACAGACAAACCTCAGAGGAGAACTCACTGTACCCGGAGATAAATCCATTTCCCATCGTGCAGTCATGTTCGGTTCTCTTGCACGGGGTACTACAAAGATCACACATTTTCTTGAGGGAGCTGACTGTCTCTCTACTATCTCCTGTTTCCGGAAAATGGGAATTGATATTGAAAGAAATGCTTCCGAAATCCTCGTTCATGGAAAGGGACTTCACGGACTCAGTGCTCCGTCTGAAACTCTGGATGTAGGAAACAGCGGGACTACCACAAGACTGATCTCCGGAATTCTGGCAGGACAGTCTTTTACCAGCGAATTAAACGGCGACGCTTCCATTCAGTCCCGTCCAATGAAAAGGATTATGACTCCTCTTCTGTCTATGGGCGCTGATATCGTGAGTCTTAGAGGCAATGGATGCGCACCTTTGCGTATTACAGGAAAGCCTTTACATGCCGCTCATTATCAGTCACCGGTTGCTTCCGCACAGGTAAAATCCTGCGTGCTTCTGGCTGGTATGTATGCAGATGGGATCACCAGCGTTACTGAGCCGGTACTTTCCAGAAATCATACGGAGATCATGCTGAATTATTTCGGCGCAACTGTGACTTCCCAGGGAACAACTGCTTCTATTGAACCGGAACCTGTACTGAACGGACGCGAGATTAAAGTTCCCGGAGATATTTCTTCTGCTGCTTACTTTATCGCAGCAGGGCTTCTTACTCCCGGAAGTGAGATTCTTCTTAAAAATGTAGGCATTAATCCAACCAGAGACGGAATGCTTCGCATATGCAAGGCTATGGGGGCTGATATTACTCTGCTGAATGTAAGTACAGAGGGTGAGCCTACCGCTGACCTGCTGATCCGCACAAGCAGTCTTCACGGAACCACTGTTGAGGGTGAGATCATCCCCACACTGATCGATGAAATCCCGATGATCGCTGTAATGGCAGCTTTTGCAGAGGGGACTACTGTTATCAGGGACGCACAGGAGCTGAAGGTAAAAGAATCCGACCGTATCGCAGTGGTAACAGAAGGGCTGAAACGCATGGGAGCTGATATTCAGCCGACTGATGACGGAATGATCATCCATGGAGGAAAGCCACTTCATGGTGCCGAGATCAATTCTTATCTTGATCACCGTATTGCCATGTCCTTTGCTGTTGCAGGTACAATTTGTGACGGTACACTTACTATCAAAGATGGGGACTGCGTTAAAATTTCCTATCCGGAATTCTATGAAGATCTGTACTCTCTCGGAAAATAGCAACTGTCATTTATAATTATGCTGCTGTCAACATATCATTTTTTTATGTTTGTTGACAGCAGCATAATTTTTACTGTTCACCTGTAATATCCCGCAAGATGTTTTTTATCCTGCATATCTTTTGTCTTTCTGTACATACTTTTCATAACAAAGCATAATTTGCAATTCTTGTTTACAGTATCTTCATACTCTCTCAGATTGTATTTTTATAGATACTTGAGAAATTTTATCCAAAATAGTCTTTTCTTTTTCCGATAAATCAGTTATAATGTGAATCGTCAGAAGATTGTTATTATTTTAACATTATTCGATTTGTTTTACTATAGCAGGATTTCACACTCTGATGGTCTGGATTAAGATGCATTATTTATGAGGGTTGCTATAAACACTGATATTATAATTTTCACGGTGAGTATACCATACAGGTATACAGCCAGAGAGGAGCTAACATTTATGAAAATCTTATTTTACGGCACAAAAAACTACGACGAAGAATTTTTCGAGAAGCTTCTTCCTTCCTATCCGGGAATTACAATTAAATTTACCGAAGCAAATATTCACGAAGAAACTGCTTCCCTTGCAAAAGGATATGAGGCAATCTGCGCTTTTGTAAACGCTGATCTGAGCACTCCTGTTATCGAAGAGCTGAATGCTCAGGGTGTAAAACTGATCCTTATGCGCTGCGCAGGATATAACAATGTAGATCTGGAAACTGCTCACAAATTCGGAATGAAGGTTCTGCGTGTTCCGGGATATTCTCCGGAAGCTGTGGCTGAGCATGCAATGGCACTTGCGCTGACCGCAAACCGCCACACACATAAAGCATACATCAAATGCCGCGAAAACAACTTCTCTTTAAGTGGTCTGATGGGACTTAATTTCTATCAGAAAACTGCCGGAATCATTGGTACCGGAAAAATTGGCCAGGCAATGGCAAAAATCTGCAAAGGTTTTGGTATGAGAGTTATCGCTTACGATCTTTTCCCGAATAAGAGCCTGGATTATCTGGAATATGTATCTCTGGATGAGCTTCTGGCAACCAGTGATCTCATCAGTCTTCACTGCCCGCTTACAGAAGAAACCAAACACATCATCAATGAAGAAACTATCGCCAAAATGAAAGATGGTGTAATTCTTGTAAACACTTCCCGCGGCGGCCTGATCAAGACAGAGGACCTGATCTCCGGAATCCGTGATCATAAGTTCTTTGCAGTAGGACTGGATGTTTATGAAGAAGAAACTGATTTCGTATTCGAGGATATGTCCGAGCGTATTCTGCAGAGCTCCATTACCCAGCGCCTGCTCTCCTTCCCGAATGTAGTGATGACTTCTCATCAGGGATTCTTTACAAAAGAAGCACTGACTAACATTGCCGAGACTACTCTCGAAAATGCGAAAGCATTTATGGATGGTGAAGAACTGAAGAACGAGGTTTTTTCCTGATAATTACAGAAATATGATCAGGGGGCTGTCGCAATAATAATTCCAGCGACAGCCCCCTTGTGATTATTTTTCAGTTTTCGTTTCTGATTTCGTTGTATCTGCAGAATCTGATGTTTCAGTTTTATCCGCAGATTTTTTTGCAGAAGAATCTGAAGTTTCTGCTTTATCTGTATTTTCCGTTTTATCTGTAGTTTCTGTTGCATCTGTAGTATCTGTAATGTCAGCGGTTTCTTCCTCAGGCTCATCAATCTGTTTCATATCCTCGTCAGAAGTATCTGCATCCATTTCATTCAGCTCTTCTTCTGTCAGCGGTTCAAGATCATCCTGATAAATTTCCTTATTTGTAATATCATCTTCTGACTTCTTCCCACATCCGGCAAGACCGATGGATGCCAGAAGCATTCCTGTAATCATAAAGTATTTTATTTTTTTCATTTTAATCATCCTTTCGTCTGTTCCACATAACACAAATGGTGTTTCATTTTCAGATAATATTTATTCTGCTGTTCTCAATCTGCCTGCCAGATCTTTTATTTCCTGTATGATATCTTCTCTGTCTCTGACCGGCACTTTGTCTGTACGGTTTACATATACAGTCCCCAGACTGTCACAGCTCATCTGACGAAGCAGCATCTCTGCCGTACTTTCCGCTTTTTCTCTGGGTCCGATACTTCCTGCTGTCAGCAGAACTGCTCCTGTTTTCTTCTTAGGAACAGGTTCTTCTTTACGGATATATCTTGCACTGAAATAGGTCTGCAGTCTGCTCATCACAGCAAGAAGCATTCCCGTAACCTCCTCAAAATATACAGGAGATGCCATAATAATATGGTCACATTCTTCAATGTACGAAAGAACCTCCTGCCATTCATCTTTGACTGCGCATCCTGCATGGTCAAAACACCATCTGCAGTCTATACACGGTCGGATATCTGCCCTGTAGGCATTAACCACCTTAAAATCCCCTCCAAGATTTTCCTGCAGAGTCCGGATCATATATGCAGTTTCACCGTTCTTTCGCGGTGAACCGTTGAATATCAATGTTTTCATCTTTATTTTTCCTCATATTCTTTCCTGAGAAGTGCTATCTCACGTACCCATCTCTCATTATCTTTGAGTGCTTTCAGAGCAGGTTTCATACGCTTTAGAGCGTGTCTGAAAAAGGCTTTCTGCAAGATGTGCGTCACAATTTGTGGGATATTTTGCCCGAATGAGGGCGCCGTAGCGGGCTACGGCAACTGAATTCGGGTGAAATATCCCGCAAAGTGGGGCGTGCAGATTGCGGGAATGATTTTTCAGACACGCTCTAGGATAACACATCTCATTCTTTGTCTGTAATATTTATGTAACCTTTTGTCATGGTATTATAACAAAAATACGGTTTTATGAAAAGACTTATTTCTTGACGATTCTGTGAATTCTCTATATACTTTGAATATATCCTATAG
>SKFA01000079.1_pt1 | contig 81381 bp, 64 predicted proteins | sample 4820291 | NCBI WGS metagenome assembly SKFA01 (sample SAMN11008795, study PRJNA524170) | human gut metagenome | isolation source: fecal sample from pouch patient p30 | place: Israel: Tel-Aviv | reverse complement strand
AGATATGGCAGTTACAAAGACGCATCCTATTAAGTCAACGCTGAAAGCGGCCATCGACTATATCTGCAATCCCGATAAGACGGACGGGAAGCTGCTGGTGTCCTCCTTCGGCTGCTCCGCCGAGACCGCCGACATCGAATTTGCCTGGACCCGCCGCCATGCCATCGACAAGGGCACGAACCTGGGCCGGCACCTCATCCAGGCGTTTGAACCTGGGGAGGTGACGCCGGAGGAGGCCCACCAGATCGGCATGGAGCTAGCGCGGGAGGTCCTGGGCGGCAAATATGAGTTTGTCCTCACCACCCACATAGATAGGGATCACGTCCATAATCACCTGATTTTTAACGCGGTCAGTTTCCAGGACCACCGGCACTATCACTCCAATAAGCGGAGCTATCACTTCATCCGCCGCACCAGTGACCGGATCTGCAAAGAACATGGCCTGTCCGTCATCGTCCCCAGCCGGGACAAGGGCAAGAGCTACATTGAGCACCAGGCGGAACAGAACGGTACCAGCTACAAGGCAAAGCTGCGTGCCGCCATCGACCGTCTCCTGCCCGGCTGCTCTGACCTGGAGGACCTGCTCCGCCGCCTCCATCGGGAAGGGTATGAGCTGAAACGGGGCAAGTACATATCCGCCAGGGCTCCGGGCCAGGAGCGGTTCACCCGATTGAAAACCCTGGGCGCCGATTATGCCGAGGAGGCCCTGACCGCCCGGATCGCCGGAAGACTCAGGTCCTCCCGCCAGCCGCAGCAGCGCACCGGGAAGCCCAGCCTGCTCATCGACATCCAGAACAATATCAAGGCCCAACAGAGCGCCGGTTACAAGCATTGGGCAACCATCGAGAACTTGAAGCGGGCGGCGGAAACGCTGAACTTCCTGACGGAGCATGGCATCGGAAGTTTGGAGGACCTGTCCGAGCGGTGCGACGGGGCGGCGGCCGCCACCGCCAGGGTGAAGGCGGACCTCCGGGCAACGAAGAAAGAAATGGAGCGGCTGACCCTCACTATGAAGCACGCCGCCACCTATCGCCAGCTCCGTCCCCTGTATGAGGAATACCGCCAGTCCAGGGATAAGGAGAAGTTCCTCCGGGGACATGAGGGCGAGATCATCCTGTTCGAGGCGGCGGCAAGGGAGCTGAAACGCCTGGACGCCGTACCCCTGCCCGCCACCAGGCGGCTCCGGGCCGAGATGGACGAACTCACCGCCAGGCGGACCGCCCTGCAATCGGAATATCGGAAGGCCCAGCGGGAGGAGCGGGAGTACGACACCCTCCGCCAGAATGTGGAGGCCCTGCTGGAAAAGCCAAGGGAAGCCGAACCGCAGAGGCAGCGGAATCACGAACTGGAATAGGTAGGATTGTGCGCTTTGCCGGACTTTTCAAAGGCCCCTGGGCGCGGTCTGATTTTATCTGTATAATGGGAGGCAGGAATGGAGGTGCCGCCAATGACGAGAACCGAGGCCGTTAAGGAATTTTTCAAGAAGGCAGTTTTGCCCGTCGCCATCGCCGGGCTGCTGTACTGCATTTTCAAATCCGCCTGCATCAGGAATGGAGAGCTGGATCTTCTCTGGCTCTGGATACTCTGCGGCCTGCCCTTCGGCATCCATCGGATGTGCGTCTGGATCGTGCCGGGCGGCGACTCCCTGGGCGGCGGCGCCGCCCTGTTTGTTCTGAACTTCGTGATCGGCGGCATAATCGGCGGCTTCGTCCTGGTGTGGCGCCTGCTGGTGGCGGCATGGTATGTGCCCCTCACCATCTACCGCCTGATCGTGGGATATTGAGATGGACAAATGATAGAGAGCCGGCTGGCATTGACCAGCCGGCTCTCCTCATGGTGTCCGCTCCAGAATAAATTTTGTTACCAGATCCGCATACTGTTCCAGCCGCACCATCAGCGCCAGGTGGCCGCCGGTCAGGTCGGTGACCACCGTGGGACTTGGCATCAGGGCGATCAGGTCCTCCCGGCAGGCCGGGGTGAAGGTGGTGTCGTCCTCGGACAAAATCAGCAGCACCCGCCCCTCCCACGGGGCAAAATCATTGCGGGTCATGCCAAAGTAGTGTTCTGCGTCACAGAGAAAGTCAATCATGTGCTGTTCATAGGGCTTGGTGAGCAGTTCCATCATAGCGCCGCACAGTTCCTCCATAGCGGCCTTTTCCTGGGCTGTAAAGCCATCGGTTTTCTTTTTCATCACCGCCCATCTCATCATCCGCTTGATGAGCGGAAACGGCAGGAAGGCAAGCCATTTTTTGAACTTCCGCTGGCTTTCGATTATCTTCATCAGATCCTGATACCCGGCCTTGCTCATGTTGCCGGACAGCGAGCAGGTGTTGGAGAGGACCAGCCCCTCCACCACTTCCGGGTGGCGGGAGGCGATGACCTGGGCCACTACGCCGCCCAGGGACTGTCCCACCAGCCAGACCTTTTCCTTCAGGTGGCGGAGTAGTTCAGCCACGGCATCGGCAAACTCGCCGTTGTCCCCGAACTGGAGCTGATAGTCAAAGGTCAGCACCGAAAAATCCCTGGCGAACCTGGCAAAATGCTTATAGAACAGGTCGGACAGCCCAATGCCGCCCGTGAGCAGAACCAGCGTGGCTTTGGCCTGGGGATTTTGATAGTAGCGATAGGTAAAGAGTTTCCCGCTGCTGACCGTGAAGGCAGCGGTTGGATAAACCCGGCGAAATTCTGCAAGCGTCATCAAATCTTCCTTTTTCTATTTTCCCTGCCGTTCTTTGTCCCAACGGGAACCCTTTTTGCAGATATAAAAGTCACAGCAGTCACCGCCGGCAGCCAGCGTTTTGGTACGGTAGAGCCGCCCACCCATCCAGTCGACGGACATCGTGTCCAGAGCGCATAGATAGGGAACCAGATGAGGAAGGCCCTCCTGTCGGCCCAGGGCACACAGACCGCACTGGTGGTAAAGGATCGTATATTCCTCTGCATCCCGGCCGAAGATGACCTCGGCATTCCACTGAAAGGGGTTCCTATCTGCATCCGCCAAAGATGCAGTCGCTGCTCGCTTATATTGAGCCTTCAAAGTAAATGCAGTCTTGGCTTTGCCCCGGAAGGCAGCCACAACCAGAGGAGAACGCATACTGGCACTTACCATGCCCTCAAAGCGCTTTTCACTCATTTTTTCTTCTGCCGCCTTATAGATAGACAGCCATAGAATTCCACCAGTCAGGCAGACCCGCAACGGGTTTTCCATCATGGAGCCAATATCCGGGGTACGGGATACCATTTGCCGGTAAATCTGCTTAGAGAGCTGCTTCAACGCAGAAATATCCCATCCCAACTCCTGCCTTGCCAGATACCGAAATGCGGCAGGAGCGATGGCAGCCCACATCAGCCTTTCACAATATGTATAGGTCATGACAAACCTCCGTCTTACTTCCGCCCCACCAGCATCCGGGAGTCGCCCAGCATCATCATGCCCGCCCGCCGGCGGGAGCCGAAGGCCTCCGTGGCCGTGTCGATGAGGCGCACGTCCTCATAGCCCATGTCCCGCAGCTTTTGGACAAAGGCATCCATGTCCCCGTACATTTTTGGCTTCATGTCATCGTTGAGCGCAAAGACGCCGCCCTTTTTCAGCACCCGCAGGGTCTCCAACAGCAGAGCCTGCTTGTCCGCACCCATTACATTGTGGTAGACATAGTTGCTCACCACGGCGTCGAAACTCTCATCAGGGAAATCCAGCTTGTTGGCATCCCCGTGCCGGAACGCACACCTGAAGCCGACGCCCTCGCTCTCGGCATTTTTCTCGCACATGGCCTGACCATAGCCGTAGGCCACACCCCAATAGTCCATGCCGGTGATTTGGGCGTCCGGCCAGGTGAGAGCCGCCCGTATGCTCAGTGCGCCGGAGCCGCATCCAACCTCCAGAAGTTGTCCCTGCCCGTCAAAATCCAGATGGGAGAGGACGACCTGATGGACCCGCTCCATCATTCCTCCGCCGCCGAAAGCGTACTGCTTCCGTATCCATGCACACCAGATCAGCAGGGCAAGCAGCGCCGCTGCGGCAACAGAGAACAGGATGCCGAGCGCGGCAATATGAAACATGGAAAAGGATAGCGCTGCCAGCACCGCCGACAGGGCCAACAGCCCACCGATCATGTAAAAAACCGGGTTGGACATCCAGCTTCCGTAGTCCTCGCCGTGGGTGCCGAGTCGGATCATTTTTTGTTGCTTTTGATGTTGTTTCATTTGAACCATCTCCTATCCTATCTTTTGCAATAACAGCCCCAATCCCGCCTGAGCCGCCGCCATGAGCGGGCACAGCAGCAGCGGCCATTGGAGCAGGTGCTCCGGCAGCGCATAGCCCTTCATCCAGTCTGTGAACGCATAGCCGGGATGTCCCTCTGTACCAGGGATCACAAAACGGTCTTTCGCTTTTTTCTGGATCAGCCACACATCCAGAAAAAGAAGATCGCCTATGTTGATCATCATCCACTGGATGTATCCCATCAGGGATAGACGCCAGAATCCGGTTGTCCCGCCCTCCACAGCGCTGACCGCACCATAAAGAAGGAGAGGCAGCAGCTCTCCAAAGCAGATCCAAAGCCAGTAAAAACGGTTTTCCTCTCTGGTAGGCGGCTCGTTCGCCGCCTTGATGATGGCGGGCGGATAGCTGGGAAACATCAGCCGGGGCTGATACAGCGCCACCGTAGCGGCAAACAGGTTAAAGTAGGCCGCCATGGCAAGCCCGTCCAGGATGGTGCGCGTCCAATTCATGGAAATTCTCCTGCCCTCCTGCGTTTTTCATAAGGAACTCTCTGTTATGGATTTGCCCCGTATTCTACCGGATCGCCAGCGCACAGAGCCAGTGCTTTTTGGCGTCTTTATCCATGATGACCTTAGAAAAACCAGCCTTGGTGAGAAAACGGGTAAGTTGGTCTCCATTGTAGATTCTCATCCCATCAATGACAGAAAGCCATTTGTTGTCCTGGGAGTTTTCCCCGTCCGACTCATTGACGATTAAAAAAATGCCGCCTGGTTGCAGGGTGCGGTACACCTCCCGGAAACTCTCCACCGGGCCAGGCCAGAAATATACGGTTTCAAATGCGGTCGCCAGATCAAACGAACCATCCCCAAAGGGGAGGCGGGATACATCTCCCTGCAAAATCTGGCAGCGGCCGGCTTGCAGGCCCTCACGATTGACCCTCTTAGCCTTTTCCACGGATATTTCTGAATAGTCCAGAGCAGTAATAGTTGCAGCTGGATATTTTCGCAGAAGCGCCCGAATATTCCGACCGCCGCCGCAGCCCAGCTCCGCGATTTGAGAGGGGCCGGTTTCCGGCAAATGGCTGAGGCCCCAGTCCGCCAGGGCAGCATGGGCATGGTTCATACTGCCCACCATACACTTGCCCAGCAAACCTTCCGGCTTGCGGGTATTATTGAAAAAAGCCTTCCATATCCCCATAACCGCCTCCAGAAGTTGAAATTTAGGTTAGCAAAGACTAACCATGTTCATTATACATCTTCCTACACGGAAACGCAACAGACAAGAGCGTTCTCTGACCATTTTGCGCTATGGAAATGTGGAAAACAGCCGCTCCGCCGATGGAAAACAGACATTCACGGCCCGATGGAAAAGTCGCCGGCTTTCCCACAGCTCCACAGACATGGCCGTTTACGCACATTCCCACAGCGCCTGCTGCGGCGAATATCCTTCCCGTCCGATCCTGATTGAAAGAGAAAAAAGAGAACAAAAAAAGAAGCGGGAGCGTCACCCTCGGCCTAAACCGAAGGCGGCGCTCCCACTCTGTTATGGAAAAGTGTTCAAAACAGCCTCTTTGTCCCCCCTCAAATCAGAGGGAGAGGCCCACATGGGGAAATCATAAGGGCGGCTCCCGGAAAAGCCGCCACAGGCGATTTTTCAGCCCGTTTTCAACCCCTATTCCCGCATTTTTTCGAGCGTGCGGACTGGTAATGGGGACAGGCGATGAGGACTGCCCGGAAGCTCTGCTTGCAGGGATGGACACAACCCTTGCAGATCTTGTTATATCTGCGGCGGCCGTTCTCCCCCAGGAAGAAGGACCATTCCAGCCGCCACTTCTTGCTCCGGCTCATAGGTCGTGCTCCGGGGGCTTCTTCTGCTGAGTCTTGTCCGGGGGCTTGCGCTCGCCGCACTCCCGCTTGGCCTCCGCCAGCCGTTCCCGGATGGAGGGCTTCTTCTCCGGCGTGGTCCTGCGCGCCTCACCTTGGGCCTTCTCTAACTCCTCGCCCTTGCGACCGTTGTTCAGCACCCCGTCGATCATCCCGTAGTCGTCCTCCAGGGTCATCTCTGCGGTGCGGAGAGGGTTCTCCGGCTCCGCTGGCAGGGCGATGATCTGCCCGTTCAGGCTGATGAACTGCTCCGGCTGCTTGAAGTGCTCCGTGTACTTCTGCACCTGCTCCGGGGTCAGGGAGGTGAAGCTGTCCTCACTCAGCCCCACCACCAGGAAGGTGCCGGCCATGATGTCGTAAATCTCTCCATGCTCATCCCGCAGGCCCCGGTTCAGCTCCAGGCCGATGAGCTTGCCCTCATCGTTGCAGACCAGCCCCACCGGGTCGGAGAAGGGATAGGCGGTGGCAATGTCGCCGCCCACTTCCGCCTGTAACGAATGGAGGCCGGGGTCGATCTCCTTCACATAGGGCTTCTTCATGGGCTCCACCACCAGGACGGTCATCTTTTCCGGGGTGATATGTTCCTGGACCTCCTCGTTTCGGATAGCGAAGGAGCGGGAACCGTTGCCCATGACGAGATACTTCCCATCGTCAGACTGATGGTGCAGGCCGTACCCGGCCGCCTCCATCTGCTCCCGGCTCATATCCGTCACATAGAAGGTGCCCCTGGGAGTCCGCACCGTTTCGCCGGTCTCCCGGTCATCCGGGGAGGGCGCCGGGGTCTGTCCGGCCAGCTCCGCCTCATACTCCCGGCCCGCCTGCTCCGCAAAGGCCAGCATCTCGTCCACATGGGACTTGTCCGGGTCCTCCAATGCCGCTTTGATTACAGCCGGATCAAAGTCAAGAAATTCCTCATAGCCGGTGGCGTCTTTGAATTTCTCAATCTCCGAAGGGAGATAGTCCTCCTGGGTCTGCCCCAGGGCGGCCAGCTTCTCATCCAGGGCGGAAATGCGGCCGGCCATCAGGTTCTCGTAGATTTCTTCTTTCGCCGCGTGCTCCTCCGGGTGCTCGGCGGCATACTGCGGGTCGTGCTGGCGGAAGAACTCGTCCATATCGTAGGCGATGTCCATCGCCCATTCGGATTTTTCCTCCTCGGTCAGCTCCTCCGCGTCCTGGAAGGTCATCACCCGGTATTCCTCCGGGATGCTGCCGCGCTCGCCATCGTAATACTCATGGAAGCTGCTCCCGGTGTCCCGCACATACCCCAGGTCGGTGAACTCGCCGCCCTCCTCCAGGGCGACGTCCCGGCCGTAGGCCTCATAGTCGATGTAGTTCCGCAGGTGCTCCGGCACCTGCATGGCGTCCAGCTCCTCGATGTAATACCGGCCCAGGTCGTCGTGGTCGTGGATGTCGGGGTAAATGTCGTAGCAGTCCAGGTTCTCGGTCAGGTTGATGATCTCCTGCAAGCTGCCCGAATGGTCGCCGATCTCCATAGCGGCCTGGAACTGTTCGTACTCGCCTTGGCTCATCTCGTCCAGCTTGGAGGCCAGGTAGTTGAGCTCATCCAGGTTCTCATACTCGCCCAGCTTGTCATAGAGGCCGTCCACATAGCAGTCATAATCGGTGATGAACCACTCCTCGTAGGGCTGGCCGAAGTCGTCCTTCTGCCCAATGCCGATCCGTTCAAACACCTTCTGCATCTCCTCCGGCGTGGTGGGGAACTTCACCCATTCGCCCACCAGGTCGCCCTCGTTGTACTTGCCCAGGTTGGTGATGAAGGCGGCAAAGGGATAGTCCTTGTCATATTCATAATGGGGCATATATGCACCTCCTTACAGCTCCGGCTCAGACTTCCCCTTGTGGGGCGCCTGGGCCTTGTTCTTGTTCCTGCACTCCTGCCTGCTCTGTTCCAGCCGCTCCCTGATGGAGGGCTTGCGGTCCGCCTGCTTTGCCTGGGGGCGTTCGTGCTGCCATGGATCATCCGTGGGGAACAGATACCCCCGGCTGGTGAAGCACCCCCGGTCCTCCTCCTGGGCGCGCCGGCCGAAGGGCGCGGGGTCAATGGCGGCCCGGAGGTCGTCCGTCAGGCCGATGGTCAGTTTCTCCTCCAAGTACTCCCACCCTAGGGCCTCCACCGTCTGGACATGGGGCTCCAGCACGAAGCAGTCCACATTTTTCTCAAATTCCAGGAACTGCTCCGCCGTGGTCAGCCGATAGGGGGACTCCTGGACAGCAGCCAGAAGGTCCCGGTCCTCCTGGGATAGGGCGGCAACGGCTTTCGCTACCGCCGCCAGCTCCTCCCGGCTCATGTTCTGTTCAGCGCCGCCCAGGGAAATATCCGGGATTGCTTTATCTGCCATTCACGCCCTCCTTCCGTTTGGGGAACTCCAATTTGAAGCGGACATACTTCTCGCCGGTATCATCCAGCACCACCACCGCGTCATAGGCGGCGCCCTTCTTTTCGGACCACATCCCCTTGACGGAAGTGCGGCCCTTCTTCAAAAGGTCGGCGGCCATCTTCTTTGTCAGCTCCTTTTTGCGGGAGGTCCAGAAGCGGTCGTCCTTCCAAAGGACAAAACGGCAGGAGCGGTCGGAGCAGTAAAAATTCTTCCTGTCCTCATAGACCGGCTTGCCGCAGCGGGGGCAGAGGCCCACGGCCTCCCGCTCCGGGGCAAACAGATTCTGTCCCTCCTCGGAGATGTGGGAATAGGTTTTCACCAGTTCCCGCGCCATGTCAGAGATCCCCGCCATGAAAGCGGCGGGATCGCCCTCACCCCTGGCGATGGCGGTCAGCTTCTGCTCCCACTCCGCCGTGAGCATGGGAGAGGTCAAAGTATCCGGCAGGACGGTGACCAGGTTGATCCCCGCCTTGGTAGGGATGAGACTTTTCCCTTTGCGCTCCACAAACCCGGCCGCCACCAGCTTCTCCAGGATTGCCGCCCTGGTGGCCGGGGTGCCCAGGCCCTTGCGCTCGGCGTCCTCCGGCATCTCCTCTTTCCCGGCAGTCTCCATCGCCGCCAGGAGGGTGTCCTCCGTGTACGCCTTGGGCGGGGCGGTGAAGTGTTCGGTGACAGCGGCCTCCACCTGGTCAAAAAGTTGACCCTCGGTGAAGTCCGGCAGAGCGGCGGGTTCCGCCTCGCCCTCCGGCTGCTCCTTCAGGGAAGCGCGGAAAATGTGGTCGATCTCACGCCAGCCCTCAGAGAGGATGCGCCGCCCCTTGGCGGTGAAGGTCTGCCCGCCGCAGGTAAAGGTCACCGTCACCGCCTCGTACACATAGGGCTCCGCAACCGCGCACAGCAGCTCCCGGCACACCAGCAGAAGGATATTGCGCTCACCCACGGGCAGTTCGGACAGGTCCGCCTTCTCCAGCTCCAGCGTGGGGATGATGGCGTGGTGGTCGGACACCTTCTTGTCATTTACCAGCAAGGACACATCCGGGAAGAACTCCCCGCACCCGTCAAAGGGCGGTACCTTGGCCGCCAGGTGGAGGACCACCGAAGCGGTCTCCGCCATGTCGGCGGTCAAAAACCGGCTGTCCGTCCGGGGATAGGTCAGCAGCTTTTTCTCATAGAGGGATTGTGCGTAGTCCAGCGTCTGTTTCGCCGTGTAACCGAAGATGCGGTTGGCCTCCCGCTGGAGGGTGGTCAGGTCGTAGAGCCTGGGCGGTGCCTCTTTCTTCTGTTCACGGGTGACGGAAGCGCAGACTGCCTCCGCGCCGGCACAGGCCGCCCTCAGGGCCTCCGCCTCCTCCGGGGCGGCGATCTTCTCCGACACCGCCTCGGCCCCGCCCAGGGTCAGGCGCACATGATGGCATTTCTCTTTGCGGAACATTGTGATTTTGCTGTCCCGCTCCACCAGCATGGCAAGGGTGGGCGTCTGCACCCGCCCCACATTCAGGGTGCGGTGGTAGAGGACAGAAAAAAGCCTTGTGGCGTTGATCCCGATGAGCCAGTCTGCTTTCTGGCGGCAGAGGGCAGACTGGTACAGCGGGTCGTACTCCGCGCCAGGGCGCAGATTGTTGAAGCCTTCCCGGATGGCCGTGTCCTCCATCGAGGAGATCCACAACCGGGAGAAAGGTTTCTGGCAGCCCGCCATTTCATAGACCAGCCGGAAGATGAGTTCACCCTCCCGCCCGGCGTCGCAGGCGTTGACCAGCTCGGTGACGTCCTCTCGCTCCATGAGGTGCCTCAAGTTCTGGAAGGCGTCCTCCTTGCCCTTCGCCAGCACATAGCGGAAGGGCTCCGGCAGGATGGGAAGGTCATCATACTTCCACTTCTTATAGCCGGGGTCGTACCCGGCCGCATCCATCGGGGACACCAGATGTCCCACGCACCAGGAAACGATGAGCCCATTTCCCTCAAAACAGCCATCGGCCCTGGATGTGACACCCAGGGCCGACGCGACAGCTTTTGCAACACTCGGTTTCTCACAGATCACCAGCTTCATTTCGTATCCTCCATTTCTTCCTCCGGTTCCGGTTCGTCCTCGTTGATATACTCCTCCTCATCCGCAAAATCATAGTCGTCCGGGTCTGCGCTGACCTTGGACGCCTGCTTGGGACGGATAAACTTGATATAGGCGAAGGCTCCGCCGCCGCCCAGCACCACCAGCGCCAGGACCAGCGCCAGGGCGCCCATGCCCCCGGACTTCTCCGGCTCCGGCTCCGGTTCGGGTTCCGGCTCCGGCTCCGCGCCGGCGCACTCGGCCATATTCACCGCGCACACCTCGCAGGAGGTGTTCACCGCCCCGGCCTGGCATTTCTCCGTACAGGTGCAGACCGCCGGCGCCTCCTGGGCCTCGCCATCCTCCATCAGTGCCAGGAGGTCCGCCTCGTCCACCTGGTTCAGGAAGTGGACGGTCTGCGCCCCCTCGTCATCCCGGTCGATGATGAGATAGAACACGTTGCCGCCCTTTGTCTCCACCGTGATGAACTGCTTGCCGGAGGATGTCCCGCCCAGGTCGTCAATGAGGGACAGGTTCCCATCCGGGGTCAGGGCTGCCCCTCCTCCCCCGGAGAGGCCGGAGGCGAACAGCTCCAGCAGGGCGGAGAGGTCCGTCCCGTCCAGGGAGAGGGAGAAGCTGCCCGTGTCCGTGATGGTCAGGTAGTCGGAATGAACATAGCCCTCCCGCTCCGGCAGAAGCACCTTGACCCATTCGCCCTCGGTGCCGATGACTTCTACCTGCGCCCCATCGGGAAGCTGGGTGAAGGCGTCGTTATCCAGCCCAGCGCCGGTGCGGACATTCAGGTTGCCGCCGCAGGTGGTCACGGTGCCGGTCTGCTGGGTTTCCCATTTCTCCGTGTCAGGGGTGAACAGGATACCGTCCTCGGTGACAGTCACAGTCCCCAGGCCGCCCAGCAGTTCGGTGATCTGGTCCAGGGTGTCCCCGTCTGCCTCCGTGTTATTGTCCGCGCTATCATCGCCGGCGGGATCTTCCTCATCAGTGATAGTGACCTCCGGGGCCTCGGCGTCCTCCGCAGGGTCCGCCTCCGTCCCGGCAGTTTCGGTGTAGTAGGGTTCGCCCTCCCCACCGCCGGCGAAAGCGGGGACAGCAAAGGCCGTGGCACAGAGCGCCACGGCCAGGGCCGCCGTAAACAGGCGGATGATCTTCTTATTCTTCATACTCGGTATCCTCCATCTCATTCTCGCCGGGGTCCGCCGCGGCCTCCGCCTCCATCATGCCCTCCGGCAGGGTGATGAGGCCGCTGGCGTAGGCCTTCAGGAAGGCCGTCAGTTCCCGGTTGTCCATCTTCACCGCCTTGACCATGCGGACGATCTCCAGGTTCTCCTCCTCGGTGAGCTGGGCCTCCAGGGCGCGGAGGCGCTTCTGCTGCTCGGAGATTTTCTCCTTGGTCTTTTCAATGTCACGGCGGATCTTCTCAACAGTTGCCATGTGTGCAAAACTCCTTTCCATATCGTTCTTTCCATGAATAGTTACGGCCCAGGCCCTGGACCGTTTTCAAATTGGGGCGGGCGTTGTCCTCCAGGGCGATGGCCCTTCGGAACAGGTCCGGGTGGTGGTCCCGCAGGTGGATGATCTCCTCCGCCCTCATGCTGGGGCAGAAGAAGCAGGAGGATTTGCCCGGCTGGGGCAGACCCGCATTTTCAATGGCCTGCATACACGCTGCCCGGTCCCATCCCCATTCCATCAGGGGATACCACTTGCTGTACTTGGGGTCGGCCAGGTCGCCCAGCAGCACCTTGTCGCTGCGGTAGCCCTCGCCGGCGTCGTAGCCGATGAATTTCACCACCCGCTTGCCCGCTGCCCATACCTTTTGGCAGGGCAAATAGTGATTGCAGAACTTTTCCTGCGGCCCGATCTTGTGTTTCAGGGAACACCGCTTGAAGCCGTAGGCGATGGAGGGCAGGGTGCCGCTCTGCAAGCACTCCTGCTCCAGGGTCAGCCGCTTGCTGTCCCGCGTGGTCTTGTAGACTCTGGTGATGGGCGGCATCCCGTGGCCCTTCAGCCAGCGGTCCATAATGTCCAGGTAGGCATAGGTGTGGGGATGCTCCGCCCCGGTATCCGCAAAGAGGATCAGGTCCACCGGGATGCGGTGCTGGTGCAGGCCGACTAAAAGGGCGGTGCTGTTGACACCGCCCCCGTAGGAAACCATATTGATGCTTTACCACCTCCCATCAGTTGTACGGCGGCCGGCCGTAGGCATAAAAGTGAGACTGCCAGTAGCTGGTGTTCAAATTGGTGTAGGAAATCGGATCTCCACAGTGCAACATCATATTGTCGCCCACATAGATGCCCACATGGGAGATACCGCTGGTGTCATAGGTGCCCACAAAGAACACCAGGTCGCCCGGCTGGGGGTCGGAGACCGGCGTGGAGATGTTATAGAGCCCCTGGGCGCCCAGCCGCCCGGTGTTGCACAGGCCGGTATTGGTCAGCACATAGCTGACGAAGCCGGAACAGTCAAAGGAGGTCTCCGGGCTGCTCCCGCCCCAGACATAAGGGTATCCCAGGTATTTCTCCGCCTCGGTGATGAGGGTGGCGAACCGCTCATCCGTCAGGTACTCGGCGGGAATGTCCCAGGCCGTGGGCGGGTTCTCAATGTACTTGCCCACATACCCGGAGGACGGGAACAGGTCCGGTCGGTTGCCCAGGGTGGACATATACACGGCGTACATGGAGAGCTGGTCCTCGCCCATGATATAGACCGGCACATGGGAGAGGTCGAAATTCTCCAGCGTGACGGTGCAGATGTACCAGGTGTAGGGAACCTCTACCTCGTACTCGTTGCCCTCGCTGTCCGTCCTCGTTTCTGTCCGATACCGTGTTTCAGTGGTCACGGTCTCGGTGAGGATGTACTGCTTGTCAAAGAGCATTTCCAGATCCCCTTGCACCTCGTCCAGGGTGAACACCCCCTCGTGAAGCGCCGACAGGATGGACAGCAGCACATAGGGGTCATGCTCGATCTCGTCCAGGTCAAAGTGGTACTCGTCGTAGTCGTGGGTGGCCTCGTAGGTGTTCAGATATTCTTGCAGCTCCGCCTCCATCTCGCAGTAGGCGGCCTCGGCCCCGGTCAGGTCCGCGTCCTCCGAAAGATAGGAGGAGGCCACCAGGCCGGAAGTCCCGCCCCCGAACATGGAGGTGCAGGACTGCATCAGCCCCATGATGAGCATGAGGATCAAGCCAATCCCGCCCACAATGAGGAGGGTGTGTTTGTTCTTGGTGACGAAGCCGCCCAGCTTCTGGGCGATGGTCCCGCCGCCCTTCTTCGCTGCGGAGGCTGCGGTCTGGGACGCCTTGCCCGCGGCCTGGGCTGCGCCGGTTCCTGCCCGGTGGGCGGCGGCGTACTGTTTTTGCAGCCGTGTCTTCTGCCACAGGCGGGAGATGGGGTTACTGGACGCAAGCTGGGGATTTTCCATGACGGACTTCCGCCAGTAGAAATCGGCATTGGATTTCACCGCTGCCTGCTCCGCCTGTTTCACATCCCGCCAGGGTTTCAGTTTCCGGTCCGTGCGTGCCTGATGGATACGCCGGCCGCCATAGCCCACGGCCTTCTCGATCTGCCGCTCCCCCAGGTGGCCGGCCTGGACGCCGGAGTTTTCACCCTCCACCTTGCTCACCTCGCCGTGGAGGGTAGACTTGACCTCCTGGATCGGCCGGGCCAGCGGGTTGCCGTGTTCCTTGCCGGGCGGCTTCACGGGGACGGCGGCCTTTGCCGCGTCCAGCTTATCCGCCGCCTTGTCCGACTTGCGGACAGCTTTTTTCAGCTCCGGCGCCGCCCGGTCTGCCTCCGAAAACTGCAAACGGGAGGAAGGGCGGTCCCTGGCCGCCTCACCCTCCCGGAAGGTGTCGCGCCGCTTGCGCCGCGCTTTTTTCGCCTGGCGCCGTTCCACATGGCCCTCCACCTCGTCCACCGCCCGGCTCAATGTCCCCGCCGTTTCATCAGCAGAGGAATAGTCCTGTTCCTGGGGGCGGTCCGAAATGTGGGTGGCCTCGCCGGTCACCAGGTTCACCGAAATGGCCCCGTCACGGGTCATCTTCTGGGCCTCCTTCTCGGAGGCTTTCCATTCCTGCATTTATCCGTCACCTCCTCCATAGGGGCAGATGCTGGCGCACGCCCCGGTCTCAATCGCCGCGATATAGTGAAAAATGGGATAGGCCTGGGGCGGGCAGACTGCGTTGCCCAGGGTTTTCAGGCGCAGGGCCCGGTCCTTCGTGTCATCAGTTATGCGGGGGACATCTGCGGGTTCCTCTCGCCAGAGGATACGGCCGTCCATCCTTTCGGGAAGCCCATGAGCCATTCCACCCAATCCGGGTTCAGTGCCGCCTTCTCCGACAGGGGCTGCTCCTGGTGGATCACCTGGGCCGACAGGTTGCTGGACGGGGACTTGCCCTGGAAGGCCGTGGGTTTCAGGGTGGAGCGGTAGCCCTCCGACGCCGCCGGCGTCAGGTAGAACACCGCCGCCGAAAGGCTCAGGCTCCAGATCGTCCCGTCCCTGTTCCGCTTGCGGAAGATCCCATTGTCCGACAGGTACACATCCAGGTTTGCCGCGTCCCTGCAGGTGGATTTGTCGGAGGCAAGGGGTGTGGGAAACATCAGCCGCGACGATAAAAGTTCGCTGGCGCTCATGCCATGCGCCGACGCCGCAAGCCGGAAATACGAATGGGAGAACAGCGTATCCCGCTTTTGCCAGGTCAAAAATCGTTTTGTCGAGCCCCATATTGATGAAGCCAGCAACATTTTCCCCAAGCACCCAACGGGGCCGCAGCTCGGCAATAACGCGGCACATCTCCGGCCACAGGTAGCGTTCATCCGCAAAGCCCCGCCGCTTTCCTGCGGTGGAGAAGGGCTGGCACGGGAATCCGCCGGAGAGGATGGTAATGGTTTCAAGTCCTGTTTTTTCAAAAAACGCCTCCTTCGTGAATGTGGTGATGTCGCGGAACTTCGGCACATCCGGCCAATGTTTTTGCAGGATGGAATAGGGATAGTCCGCCCACTCGCATTGACAGACCGTTTCAAAGCCCGCCGCCTCCGCCGCAAGGTCCAGCCCGCCGATGCCGGAAAACAGGCTGACATGGGTGAGCTTATTCATGGCTGATCTGCTCCCCAGGGATCAGCTCCGCCCGGAACCGCTTGATGACCGCCGCCTCCAATTCATCCTGACAAAAGTTGCTGTCAGCGGAAAGACCCAGCTTGCGGCGCAGCCTGTTCAGCGTCTTTTCATAGTTCCCGTATTTCTTTTGCAGTCGGAGAAAATCTTTCTCGTTCTGTGCCTGCGACAGACACTTGGCGATGCTGTACCAGGTTACCAGGAACATGTGCAGTTCGCTCACCAGCAGCCGGAATCCGCTGCCGGGGATCAGATAGTGTTCCTCCTGGCGGCCGCCGCCCGGTTCGGGTTCGTCGTCCTCACACTCCACATAGAAGGCGTCCAGCTCGCACAGCTCCCGCGCCTTCATCCCGGCAAGGTCCGCCTTGTCGCCGAACACCAGGTAACGGCCGGGAATGTTCCAGGCGTCAAACTTGTCATCGGCGATCTGGCCGTACCGCTTCGCCGCCGCAATGAACGCCTCCACATCCTCCCGGTCCTTGATTTTTCCGGCAAGGAAGGCAAGCTGATGAAGCAGCCCGTAGAGATGCACTTCCTCGTCGATATGTGCCTCATAGGTCTTTTCCTCGATGACATACAGCTTTTCCTGTTCCATATCCTTATCCCATCCTTTCCTTCCATTCCAGCCGCATTTGCCCATCATCCAGCAGCAGACGGATCACATTTTTGCCCTGGGGCGTAATCAAGGTCTGCTGTCCAAAATGCCCATATTTCCAGAAGTCCTTCACACGGAATAATCCGTTATTGGAGGGCTTGGCATAGGGCAGAAGGTATCCGGCCGGGCAGCGGTACAGAAATCCCGCGTCCATCAGGAAACGGCAAAACGCACGCTCCCCGATTTGCAGTTCTTTCGCCGTGGCTCGGATATTGGTGCAGTTTTCTTCATGGACAAAGGCGTCATAAAAATCTGCTTTCGGCCGCAGCCGTTCCACCTCGCCGGAGAGCTGCCGGTTTTTCTCATGCTCGGCAAGAAGCTGGTCGGCAAAAGCCAGCAATATTTCCGGTTTTTCCGCCGCCTGCTCCAGAAGGGAGGCAGTCATGTACCCGCCCGTCTTGCGGATCATGGGGAGAACTTCGTCAAACACCCATTTTTCAAAGCGTTCCGCACCAGGCAGCCGACTATGAACGATCAGGCGGTACACATCACCCTCCGGGATGAATGTCAATTCCTGTACGCCTCCTTCTGTAAGGGCGCCCCGTTTCAGGGCCCCCTTACAATGCGTATTGATGGCGTTCCTCGGTTTTGCATATCCCAGGGCTTTCGCAACATCAAATCCGCAAAACAGATAATTGCCGTTTTCTTCGATCACTCGGATGCTGCCAAATTCGCGGTTATTGAAAACCGCCATCTTGTTATCCATTCTGGTCCTCCTTTTCGTCGTCCACAGTTTCGTGTGCAACCTCGCTGGGCTTGGTGGTGAGCAATTTATAGAGCTCGGTGTCTTTCGGGAAGTCATCCGCAAAGGGCAGGATGACATTGTTGAAGAACAGCAGCCCGTGGCCCGGCTCGGAGTTGGTCACATAGGCAAGCTGCTCCGATGAAATGTTCAGCCGCTCCGCCAGTATCTTCCGGTCTCCCGCCGCCTGGTTGAGCATATAGATGAAGTCGCTGTTTTCCAGGATGTTTTCGATCTCCGGGGAGGAAAGCAGGTCTTTGGGGTTCTGGGTCGCCCCGGTAGGGATACCGCCCCATTTTCTGAACCGTTTCCAAATCTCGGCGCTGTATGCGGCGGTCTGTTCCTCCTTCAGCAAAAGGTGGAACTCGTCCACGAAATACCAGGTGGAGCGCCCGATAGCCCGGTTGATGGTAACGGTGTTCCACACCGCATCCTGAACAATGAGCATCCCCGGCTTTTTCAGGTTCTTGCCCAGGCCCTTGATGTCAAAGCAGACAAGGCGGTTGGAGATGTCCACGGTGGTACGGTGGTTGAAGAAGTTCAGCGAACCGTTCACATAGAGGTCCAGCGCCTGGGCCACTCGGTCGGCCTCCGGGATGTGCTGGGACAGAAGGGCGTTCATCAGGTCGCCCAGAATGGGCATATTCTCTGGCCGGGGATCGGCAAAGTAGGGCTGGTAGATCATCTGTACCGCCCGGTCAATGACGGTTTTCTCGATGGCCTCCAGCCCCGTCTTGCTGCCCATGATGAGCTCGCAGAAGGATAAGACGAAATCACTTTTCAGCGCCAGCGGGTTTTCTTCCTCGGAGTAGTTGAGGTTGATGTCCAGAGGGTTCACATAGTCGGTGCTGGACGGGGACAGCCGGATCACCTGACCGCCCAATCGCTTCACCAGGGGCGAATACTCGTCCTCCGGGTCGCAGATGATGACATTATCCTGGGTCATCAGCATGATAAAGGTGATCTCCCGCTTGCAGCTCATGGATTTGCCGCTGCCGGGGGTGCCGAACACAAGACCGTTGGGACAGCGGGATTGCTTGCGGTCCAGCAGGATCATGTTATTGGAAAGGGCGTTGAGCCCGTAGTACATGGCGTCGCCGCCCATGAACACCTCCTGGGTGACGAAGGGGACGAACACCGCCAGGGCCGAAGTGGTCAGGCTCCGTTCTATCTTGATGCGGTTGAGCCCCAGGGGAAGGCTGCTCATAAGCCCGTCCTCCTGCTGGAAGTCCAGCCGGGTCAGAAGGCAGTTATAGGTCTGGGCGACGCTGGCCGCCTGGGATACGGCGATCTCCAGCTTTTGACGGGTCTCCGCCGTGTGCAGCACCAGGAAGGTCATGTTGAACATTCTCTCGTTGCGGGATTGCAGGTCGGTGAGCAGGTCCTTTGCCGCGCCGCCGTATGTAGAGAGGTCCGAAGGAAGGATGTCCATATCGTAGCCGCTGCGCACCGCCCGCTTCTGCTCCTGTATCTTCATGGCGTCCAGGTCGGTGATCTTCCGCTTGACCATTTTGATGGCCTCGTTCTGGTTGATGCCCCGGATGTGCATGGTCACCATGATATTTCCGTCCGCCTCCATGAAGTCGGTGAGGATACGGTCGTGCATCTCGGGCGCCAGGATTTGCAGGAAGGACACCGCCCCATACCGCTTTCCGATGCGGAAGGTGCGGGTCTCCCCGAAGTGGAAGGAGGACGGAGAAATGAAGTCCTTCACCGAAAGGCCGCTGGCCGGGAGCCAGTCCCATTCAAAGGCGAACTGCCCGCCCTCCGGGTGGAGGATGTTGTAAAGCAGCTCCAGCCGCTCCTTTCCATCCAGCACATGAGCGGCCGCACCCATGACCTTGAAGCGGTTGAGGGTGTCGGTCTCAATGCGGGCAAACCGCGCCCGGGCCGCAGGGAGGTTCTCCGCCTCGATGGTCAGGGTCACATACTTGGTTTTCACATAGCCGTTGTTGCCCCGCTTGTACTGCATCCGCAGGATGTCCACCGCCTCGTCCCGGATGGGGTCCAGGTCGTTGCCCTGCCTGCGGATGCCGAACATTTCATCGGCGGCGCTGCCTCCGCTGCGACTGTCCAAAGAGACCTGAACACCGATGGAGGGGTCGTAGCCGTTGTAGAAATCGCAGAGGCTTTCAAAGATGCTCCGCTGATCCTCCGGCCCCGCCAGGCGGTAATTCACATCCTCAAAGGCAATGGTCTTGGAGAAGGCGCCGCCCTCCAGCCTGCACAGACCGTCCGGGAACATATTCTGAAACGGGATGCTGTCCTGCACCGTATGGGCTTTTCCGTCGCCCTTCGCCTGCCGGATCACCGCCTCGATCTGCTTGCGCTCGGCACGGGTGAGCTTACGCTTTGCCGGTTTTTCTGCCTTTTCTCGCAATCCGCTTCACCTCCTGTTCCAGTTGGGATTGCCGCACCAGGGCGGAATAGAGATTGTTTGTCTGGTAGATGCGTACCTTCGGCCGGATGAATTTGTTCTGGATCAGATGCCCCAGGAACACTTCCAGCGGCTGCCCGTTCTTCTCATACATGGCGAACAGGAAAAAGGGCAGCATCACCAGGATCATGCACAGCGCCGCCGTGGTAGTTCCCAGGCTCGCCTTTGCCAAAAAGAAAAGCGGCACGCCTACCAGCGCCGCCGCTCCGAAACAGATCACTTGTCGTTTGGTCAGCCCGAACAGGACCTTGCTCTGTATCCGACTCAGGTCCTTCGGGATTGTTACATAAGCCAATGTTTCACACCTCCTTCTTCATCGGCGCATAGTCCTTAAAATCTGATACGGAATGAAAAATCCGTTTATTATTTACCCATCTTTGCAGATGGCGGGTAATGCGTGGAGCCGTGGGACGCTCATAGATCATCACATAGGGATCATATCCCAATGCCCGCAAGGTGTTTACCCGGTACAAATCCTGTTCATGGGTGCTGCCGTAATTGGTCAGGACATAGACACGGCGGTTTCGGTCGCTCTTTATGGAAGTAAGTTCACGAAAGCGACGGAAATACTCCGTCAGGTCCTCGTCCGGTTATCCCATGCGAAATGCACCGCTTTTGTCCGCACTTTGTTCAGTAGAGATACATTATCACGGCTGATAAGGCGAATATCGAGCCCCTGGGTAAAGTCCACCAGCGCCCGGCTCTCAATTAGCTGTTCAATGAGCCTTTCATGGTCGGGACAGGCAAGCAGGTTCGGGTCCATCAGTTTGATTTCTTCCTCACCATTCCAAAACTCGGAAAGATCAGCCACCCGGACGCTCCTGCGCCCTTCTTTTTTGCTGACAATACAAAATCCGCAGTTCCTTGGACAGCCACGGCTTAAAAAGCCGTAGGCTGTACCTAAAAACCGCGGATATAGAAAATAGTCCGGCCGAATATGCTCGATCTCATGCGGGAGGTTTTCGCCGGGGCCGTAACCTGTACCGCCCTGGATGACCTTATCCGCATTGCTCACCTGTATGGTGTCTTTGGAATAGGTGTCTGTAAATACCCGGCTTTTATAAACAAGGTCATATTGCTTTGCAGGGTCCCACCATTCCACCCGATCCCCGTGTCTGGTGTGATACTCCGAGAGCTTCATCAGGCACAGGTTGGGAAAATTGTGCGAGTCCACATCAATAAGGCCTACTCTCAAATATCTGCCTCCTTTAGTGGGCGCCGAACAGGGATTTTGCAAGGCTGCCGGTCTTGAACAATGTGTAGCACAGCAGAACCGTATAGCCCATGCACCCCCAGATGGCAGCGGATATGTTGTCGCCGGATGTGGAGATGCCCTCCACCAGCACGGCATAGATGCCCACGCAGATCATAATGAGGAAGGCCTGGAAGCCCAGGGCCAGCAGGGAGCGAAGGTAGTTCTGCCCCGTGGAGCCCCATTCCCGGTTGACCATCGTGGCAAAGGGAATCGGCCCTATGGAGGTGACCAAATACACCTCAATCATTCTGCCGTAGATCACCAGGAAGATACAGATGGAAAGAATCTGCGTACACAGCCCCACGAACACACTCTGGAACCACAGCCCCAGCAGGGCGCCCACGCTCCAGTCGGCAAGCTGGGTCTCCAGATTGCCCACCACGCCGGAAATGTCGATGCCTGCGTCCGAGATGATGACCCCCGCCGACTGACTGACCACATTCTGCGCCACATCGAACACCGCCATGACGATGTTCCAGGTGTTGGTGACGATCAGCACCGCGCAGAAGGTCTTGAAAATCCACTTGAAGAAAATCCAGGTGTCAAAGTCGTGGAGGTTATTTTTCTCGATGATGAGCTGGATCAGCTCGTAGCACATGACGAAGGTGAGGATGATGCCAGCGATGGGGACAATCACCGTTTCCGAGAGGTTTCGGATCATGTTGAAGATGCTGCTGTTCCAGGCGGCGGGCGTCATGCCGACCTCCCCGGCGATCTCGCCCACCTTTGTATTCAGGGTATCAAACATCCCGGTCAGGTTTGAAATGATACCGTCAATGAGCAGTTCCTTGAACCACTCCTGGATCATATCCAATATCAAGGGAGATCACCTCCTTTGCGGGGGCTCCCGCTATCAAGCGAAAGCCCCCGCCGGTTTTGGAGAATCATTAGGTGGTGGACAGCAGACCGGACAGCAGAGGGATCAGGGTGATGCCGATGAGGGCAACGCCGCCGCCCGCCATGAGCTGCTTGATGCCCTGGCTTTTGGAGGCAGGGTTGTCCTGGCCGTAACCTTCCAGAAGGTTGATGCCGCCCCACACGCACAGGCCGCCGCCCAGGGCGATGACCAGAGTCTGCAAAACGTCGATAGCGTTAGTAAAAAAGCTCATATTCACATTTCCTTTCGTTCAGTTGAATTGTTGGGTTGAAGGTCGGTGGCTTTCAATTCGTACAGATCGAAAGGCTCGTCCGGCTTCACAATGGCCGGTCTGCGTTTCATGTACCGTTCAATGTCAAAGGTATTTTTCTTGTCGGCGTCGGCAAGGTACTTGTAGCGGGGATGCTTCGTTATATCAAACTTGTCGCTGAAAAACGGCCGCACCCCTCGAAGCTGCAAGATACACTTGCCTCCGTCCATCACCGCAATCTCGTCCTGGGTCATCAGCTCCTTTCCTAATTTCTGATAGTTGAGGCCGTGGGAAACCTGACTGCCCCGGTTCTCGGATTGATTGAAGCTGTCGATGGTCTCCTTGCCCAGCAGCTCCGAGATTTCTTTCAGGGTGGATTTCTCCTTGCCTCCCAAAAACAAGGTGGTGTCGCAGTTGCCCACAATGGTATCCGCGGCGTCCTTGTAGATGGTCTTTAACTGGCTTTGGGACTGCAAAATAATAGAAGCCGAGATTTCCCGGCTCCGGATGGTGGCGATCAACTTGTCGAAGTTGGGTATCTGCCCGATATTGGCGAACTCGTCCAGGAGGCACCGCACATGGACGGGCAGCCTGCCGCCGTACACGTCGTCCGCCTTGTCGCAAAGGAGATTGAATAGCTGGCTTTGCAGCATGGCGATAACGAAGTTGAAGGTGGTATCCGTATCGCTCATAATGAGAAACAGCGCCGTTTTTCGGTCGCCCAGGGTGTCCAGTTCCAGTTCGTCGTCCGACATGATCTCCCGCAGCTCCGCAATATCGAAGGGGGCAAGGCGGGCGCCGCAGCTAATCAGGATGGATTTCAAGGTCTTGCCGGCAGCCAATTTGAATTTGCGGTACTGCTTCACAGCGAAGTGGTCCGGGTGCTCCTTCTCCAGCTTGGCGAACAGAATATCCACGGGCGACTGAAATTCCTCGTCGTCCTCTCTGGCCTCCGATGCGTTGATGAGCTCCAGCAGCGTGAGGAAGTTCTTTTCTTCCGGCTCCGCCTCGTACCAGATGTACCCGATCAGGGCGCAGTACAAAAGCCGCTCGGCCTTCACCCAAAAATCTTCCGAGGATTTTTCTCCGTCGCCTTTGGTGTTGGCAATGATGACATTGACCAATTTGAGGATGTCTTTCTCCGACCGAATATAGGCGAAGGGGTTGTATTTCATGCTCTTTTTGAAGTTGATGGTGTTGAGGACTTTAATGCGGTACGGCTCATAGATGACCTTCCCGCGGGCATCCCGCAGGGGTTTTCCGTTCTCGTCCAGCTTGGGGGCGCCCCGCCGCAGCATGGTCCCCACCTCGGACAAAAGCTGTCCTTTGGGATCGGTGACCACATAGCTGCTGTGCATCTGCATGAGTGAGGGCTTGACGAAGAACCGGGTCTTGCCGCTGCCGCTGCCGCCGATGACCAGAATGTTCTTGTTTCGGGCGTACTTGGGATTTTTCGGGCGGCTGGACATGGTGAGCTTTTCCGTCTGGGTCAAAGGAATGTTCCAGTCGGGAACCGGATCGACATAGGGGGCAATATCGGCCGCCGTGCCCCATCGTGCGCTGCCGTACTCAATGCCCTTGCGATATTTCTTTGTATTCTTGCTCTTGGCATACACCGCCAGCCGAACAATGACCGCCCCGGCGATACCCGCCAGCAGGTCCAGCGGATGCAGACTTGGCAGCCCAGAAGAAAACGCCTCCGTAAAGCCCTGGCTCAAATGCAGGAACTTTTCAGAGGCGTCAAGGCCGGGCGCAAGGCGCACCGCCTGGCAGAGCTTGTCAAAGAGATACACGAACAGCAGATACGGGAGGTTGGGGATCAGCTTTTTCTTCCAGTCAACCGTCATAATTCCACACCCCGGTCTTTGGTCTTGACCTTCTCCCGCTGGCGGTGCTGGGCTTTGGACTGCTGTTTCGCCTGCTCCAGCTCCTTGCGGATGGAGGGCTTTTTCTCTTTCTCCAGGTTCTTTGCGGAGAACTCCCGAAAGGCTGCCGTGATAACGTCGGCATCCCGGCCCTTGAAGAACACCAGGTAGCGGGGTATCTCGCCGCTGGTATCCTTTTTCAGAGCAAAGTCAATGCCGTACTTCTTGGCGGTGGCGGAAAAGGCCCGGATGTTCCGGTCGGTGATCTCGATGTTGGAAACGCCGGTGTTGTGCTTCATCAGCTGCCGGAGGGTCTGCTTTCCGTGGTGCAGCTTGGTCTTATGGCCGGTCACTCCTTTCTGCATCTCGTCCAGCACTTTTTTCATGGCCTGCTGCAGCATCCCGGCGGAGAGTTTGGTGGCCTCCACACAGAGGGCAATGGTGCGCTGGGTGACTTCTTCCTGCATGACCTATCATCTCCTTTCTCCGCTGCCGTACAGGTCATGGTTCACCAGGGACGCATAGTAGCTGTCGATGGTGGCCGGGGCGTTATACAGGGCAGCCAGCAGATATTTCTTGATGTTGCGGACATAGGTGGTGTTCTCCCGCATACGGTCCAACACATACTCAATGTGAGAACTGTTCAGCTTCAGGAACCGGGATTTGACCACCTCCGCCGGATAGTCGTCCCCGGCAATGCGGATCGTTTCCCTGCGGGAACAGACGGTATCCACCATGAGTTCCACCAGTTCATTCAGCATATCCCGATCCAGCCGGTCATCCCGGCATAGATAGTCATACTCGATATTCTCCAAAATCAGTTCCCGATAGCTCTCTCGCTCCCGCATCCAGTCCCGTCCGGTTCGTTTGGTCTCTGCGGGGGTTTGGGGACTTGATTGGATAGGATTTGATCCTTCCGTACTTGATGAATCAGTATTTGATATTTGGTTACTTGATCCTTTAGTATTTAATTGTGCGGGTTTTTCCTGTTCAGGTTTTCCCAAGACAGGAGAATCCAAGACTGGTTTTACCTGAACTGGATTTTCCCGTTCAGGTTTTCCCGGTTTAGGTTCCGGCGGCCTGGGCTGCTCCAAAATCGTGTACTCGATGCTGCCGAGCCGCCCGTTGGCGTTGCGGACTCTTTCACGGATAATGTATCCCGCATCCTCCAGCTCCCGGACCGTAGCACAAATGCTGTCCACTCCATCCCGGCATATCCGCGCAAGACCTTTGGTGGTGTAGTCCCAATCCTCCGGCAAGGATAGCATGAGGGACAGCAGCCCCTTCGCTTTCAGCGACAGTGCCGTGTTCCGCAGATGATGGTTTGCCATCACCGTGTAGTCGCGGGTTTTCTCAATGCGAAATACCGCCATAATCTCACCTCCCTCCGGCGGTCTGGAAAAGTGTTCGTTTTCGGAAAAAATTCAATTCTGTGCCCACTTGCTTCTCCATGTGGGAAAACCTATGGACACTTGATTTGCATTTCCTACATGAAGAAATACCTTCGATTTCTCACCCCTTTCAATACAGTTTTCCGTGTACTTGATGGAAAGTAAAAACGCCATAGGATTCCCTATGGCGTTTGGGACAGGAAAAGGGTGCTGATATTTCACATCAGCACCCTTTATCCTGCCAGTATTTGATTTTTTGACTTCACATCGTGTTCCTTGCCTCTGAAAACATTGATTTTACTGGACTATCTCATGTTTTCTTATTAGGAGGCGGGGAAAAGAAGTCCTTTTATTTTGAATCCTTATTTGTCATTATAGATAAATTGTATTAGAATAAGTTAAATTACTTGCAGAGGAGAAAATAATGTTTAATGATATTAAAAGTGCGCTAGTGTATATAGAGTCAAAGCGAACTAAGCGGACCTTGGAACAGTTTAAAGAGACAATTAAAAAATATGGCTTTAACATTTACCAAAAAAATATTATTCATATAGCTGGAACTAATGGTAAAGGTTCAACAACTAATTTTATTAAAGATATTATGGTTGAACATGGGTATCGTGTGGGAACATTTACATCACCATATCTTATTTGTCATAATGATCGTATTTGTATTAATGGGGAAATGATAAGTGATGAACGACTGCTGATGATTATTAACAGTCTTGTTGAGATTATTGAAAGCGAACAATTATCGATGTTTGAAATTGATATTTTGATCATGTTGCGTTATTTTGATGAAGAAGAACTAGATTATCGAATTATTGAAACAGGAATCGGGGGATTAAATGATAAAACTAATGTAATTGATAGTGTTTGCAGTGTGATAACTAATATCGGTTATGATCATCAGTTTATGTTAGGTGATACTTTAGCACAAATAGCTCATCATAAAGCTGGAATCATTAAACCTGAACAAACTTGTTTTACTAGCGAAATAAATAATGATTTGATTGATATTTTTAAAGCTGCAGCTGAAATTAAAAATAGTCAAGTAGTTAGTGTGGAGATAGATTGTGATTATCGATATCCTTATCATTTTAGCTGTTTAGGTTATGATTACCAGTTAAGTAATTGTGGTAGTTATCAGGTTGCTAATGCGACATTGGCGATTAATGTATGTGACTATTTGATTGAGTTAGATCATTCCTTAGTACAACGAGCTTTAGATGGATTTAGCTGGCCAGGCCGATTTGAAAAGTTTGGAAAGATTTATTTAGATGGGGCACATAATATCGATGGAATCAAGGCACTAATTAAGACATTACATGATCAACAAATAAAAAAGGCATTAGTTATCTTCAGTGCTTTGGGGGATAAAGATATTGAACAAATGGAAGCTTTATTAAGTGAATATCCGTTGATTCAAGCAACATTTGCAGATGAACGGCTACAATTAGAGGGAATTGATTTTAAAGAAGCAATTAAAAATAATATTGATCTATATGATCATTTAATTATTACAGGCTCGTTACATTTTATTAGCACGGTCCGTAAATATCTTCAAAATAATTTAATTGAAAAGCAGGTATGATTCAAATTTACCTGCCTTTTTGTTTGTCAACAATAATAGTTACGATGACAGTGATTGCGAAGGTTGAGATAGCACCATATACCGCCTAGCATCAAAACTAAGAAGAAAAAACTCCCAGCGAGAATTAGGCTAATAACACTTGTATAAGCATAGGCTTCAATGATAATTGCTAATAGAGAAATTAGGATTAAGCCACTACTGCCGAGCGTAGCTAGATTACCGCAACAAGTATAAGCGTTATTTGGCGGGGTTAAAGCTTCGCTGATTAAGATACTGACGAGTCCAAAGATACCGAGGAATGCATTGATGATAAAGAAAATCTGATTGATATAAATTGAACTACCAAATATTAAAAATATAGCAATTGCAACAATAAGTGCAAAACTAATGATTAATAATTGTTTTTTTAGACAATTCATTATTTCCCTCCTTTCTAATATAACTTATGCATTCTTGAAAGAGAGATAAGATGAAAAAGCATAGAAAAAGAAGATAAAATCTTCTTAGTCAAAATTACGATTATACCAAGTTAGAAAAATATAGACGGTCCAAATTTTTCGCGCATTATTGTGAATTCCTTGATAATGTTCATCAAGAAGATAATTTAAATAGTCACAATTAAAATATTTTTGAGCACTTTTACTGTTGAAGAGTTCTTTAATAGGCTGATAATATTGTTCTTCTTTGATCCATTCATTTAAGGGAACAGGGAAACCAAGTTTTTTTCGTTCACTATTTTGAAGAGGAAGGGATTTTGCTGCCATTTTTCGAAAAATATACTTAGTTGCTTTTTTGTTGACCCGCAAATTTGTTGGTAAAATGGAACTAATAGCCCATACTTCTTTATCTAGATAGGGTACTCGCACTTCAAGTGAATTAGCCATGGAAATATGATCAGCTTTACGCAAAATATCGCCCCTTAGCCAAAAGTTTAAATCAATATACTGCATTTTAGTGATATCATCTTTTCTTGCAACATCACGGTAGTAAGCATTTGTTAAAACTTGTGGTGGGTATATAGGCCATTGTGGTTTAATTAGTTTTTTTAGCTCATGGTTTTGAAAAATAAATGCATTTCCAATAAATCGTTCTTCTATCTTTTGTCCAGCTCGGATTAAATATTGTTTACCTTTAAATTCATAATTGGTCTTTATTAAAATATTTTTAAGGCCTTTACGAAGAAAGAAAGGAATTATTTTCGTTGGGGCTAGGGTCAGGGGGGTTTGATAGATATTATAACCTCCGAATAATTCATCAGCGCCTTCTCCTGATAATACTACTTTTACATGTTGACTAGCCAATTTAGTTAAATGATAGAGTGGGATGATCGAAGGATCGGCAACTGGTTCATCAAGAATATTTAAAATAGTAGGGATAGTATGCCAAAATTCATCTTTGGTAATTACTTTTTGATAGTTTTCAATATCTAAATATTGAGATAATTCTCGGGCTAAAGGGAGTTCGTTACAACGATGATCTTCAAAGCCGACACTAAAAGTTTTTTTTACTTGGCTGTTTGCTGCTAAGTAAGAAGAATCGATACCTCCAGATAGAAAAGAACCCATTTCAACATCTGCTAGGCGATGGTGGCTGATTGAATCTTTCAGCGTTGATTCAAGCATATTGAGGGCATCGGTTTCTTTTAAATTATCATCAAGATTATAATTGAATTTAAAGTAATGGGTTAGTTTTAGATTATCAGTAAATTCAAGATAATGAGCTGGTAAGAGTTGAAAGATGCCTCGGTAAAATGTTTCTGTTAAAGGATTATATTGAAAAGCTAAATAGCTTGAAAGGCACTGCTCGTTAAATTTTTTTTCAACTCCAGGATATTCAAACAATGCTTTGATCTCTGAAGAAAAAACTAATTCATTTTTAACAATTGTATAAAATAATGGTTTAATTCCAAAAATATCACGCGCTATAAAAAGCGCCTTAGTATGTATGTTGTAGATGGCAAAAGCAAACATTCCTCGTAAATGATTAACAATATCATTACCGTATTCTTCGTATCCGTGGATGATTACTTCGCTATCGCTATTAGTCGTGAAAGTATGACCTAAAGAGATGAGTTTTGCTCGTAAGACTTGATAGTTGTATATTTCACCATTAAAAACGAGAATCAATGATTTATCTTCATTAAATAAAGGCTGGTTACCGCTGTCTAAATCAATGATACTTAAACGTCGCATCCCTAATGTGATTTTACTATCTTGATAGTATCCTTGATCATCTGGTCCGCGATGACTAATTTTTTGTAACATATTTTCAATAACGCTTTGATTGTTGGAAACGTTATTAGTATATCCAATAATTCCGCACATATAAATACCTCCATGGTGGCATTATATGCTTTAAATAATAGAAATGGGTAAAAGTTAAGCTTTATTAAATAATGCTAAGATAGATAAGAAAAAATTAAGAATAAATAAGAATCAATAAGGACTTAGTCCTTATTGATATGGATATTGATAATTAAGCGCTTCATCAAATTCAGCCCATTCAAGATAGACTAATTGTAATAAGTAGCGTTTGCCGGTTTTGGGATCGTGAAGAATAAAATGATCTCGTCCCGCCTGTTCAATAATACCTTTAAAGATTCTGTCCCGCCATTCATTGCTGCCGGTATACGTAAAGTAAAAGGTACCTAATTTCCCAACGTTGATCCGTAAAATATTTTCAACATATGCTTGATCAATAACTGGTGCTGGAGTTACTGAAGGTGTAGAAGGTGTTCCTGGGGTTTGGTTAGGGGTAGGGGCCGGAGCTGGCGTTGGGGTAGTATCAGGGGTTTCAGCTGGAGCTGGATCCTGCCGTACTAAATAAGGGTTTAAGTCATTAAAATAATCCATAATCGATCTCCTCGTATAATTTTTTATAAATCACAATTTAATTTTAAGCCTGGGTTATAAAAACAGTGTTGTTTAAAGCGACCGGATAAATTGCCATAGAATTTTTCTGGGCAAGCGACATTGGTACCGGGATTTTTAAACCATAGGGCATTAGTTGCCGGTTCATTTCGATAGCCGTTAATACAGCGTAATGCAATTTGCCGAAGCAGTTCGTTGACTGGTTCGTTAAAGAGTGGGGTTCCGACCCCGGAAAAAGCATTCTTTTGGTAGACTACTTCAGTGATGGTTCGGGTGTTTCGAAAAACATCACAGTTTGCAACAACGCGATTGATAACTACATTACCAACTAATAGCATACCTTGTTCTCCTTCACCTAAAGCTTCAGATTTAATAAGCCGCGCTAGTAAATCGACTTCTTCGGTTGAGTATTTAATTCGTGCCAAATTATCACCCCGTTATAATATATGCAGTTATTTATAAAAAATGATAGTTGTTTGAATTTAGGGAAAATTGCGGGGATAAAAATTATGATATCATTTTATTAAAAAAATAAATGAGAGTATAATATATGACAAGATACAATAATTATATTTCGTATAATTAATCTCGAATTTATTTCTAATTTATGGTAGAATTAAATTATAGGTAAAGCGCTTACATTAGACAAGGAGGTATTTAAAAATGGGAAGAGAGATTGTCGCAATGATTTTAGCTGGTGGACGTGGAACACGTCTAGAAGCCCTAACAGCTAAAGTAGCTAAACCAGCAGTACACTTTGGAGGTAAATATCGTATTATTGACTTTCCTTTAAGTAACTGCGCTAATTCGGGGATTGATATTGTTGGGGTGCTTACGCAATATGAATCTGTATTGTTAGGTACTTATGTTGGTGCCGGAACTAAATGGGGACTTGATGGAAAACAATCACTAGCTGCAATTTTACCGGCTCGTGAACGTGGTGAAGTAGGAGCAACCTGGTATGCTGGAACGGCTGATGCTATTTATCAAAACATTAGCTTTATCGATCAATATGATCCAGAATATGTTTTGATTTTATCTGGGGACCATATTTATAAAATGGATTATGATAAAATGCTTACAGCTCATAAACAACGTAAAGCTGATGCCACTATCGCTGTATTAAATGTATCATTAAAAGAAGCAAGCCGTTTTGGAATCATGAATACTTATGAAGATGGAACTATTTATGAATTCGATGAAAAACCAGAAAAACCAAAATCTACATTAGCATCAATGGGGATTTATATCTTTACTTATAAGCAATTAAGAAAATATTTAATTGCAGATGCCAAAAAAGAAGATAGTAAACATGATTTTGGAATGAACATTATTCCTGACATGTTAAATGATAACAAGAAATTATATGCTTATGAATTTGATGGATATTGGAAAGATGTTGGAACTGTTGAAAGCTTATGGCAGGCTAACATGGACTTGTTAAAAGATAAAGATCTTGATTTATATAACATCAAGAAAGATTGGAAGATCTATACTGAAGATACTTTAGGAAAACCACAAATTATCGGGGATCAAGCTAAAGTTAAAAATTCTTTGATTACACAAGGATGTTTAGTTAATGGTAATGTTGAAGGATCAGTTTTATTCAACAACGTTAATGTTGGTGAAGGGGCTAAAGTTATTGATTCAGTATTAATGCCAGGGGTATTAGTTGAAGAAGGCGCTGAAGTGTATAAAGCAATTGTTGATGAAGGTGTAGTTATTCGTGCAAAAACTAAGATCAACAAAGAAGCTAAAGAAGTCGCTTTGGTTAGTGATAATAAGTAGGGGAGGAAATAGAGATGGTAAAAGCAATTGGTATAGTTAATTTACACTCAGATGTAGATTTTGTCGGTCTTACAGAGAGAAGACCAGTAGCGTCTGTTAGTTTTTTAGGACGTTATGCATTGATTGATTTCGTATTATCTAATATGTCAAATTCAACAATTGATGCAGTCGGAGTATTGATTCAAAAAAAACCAAGATCATTATTTAAACACTTAGGTAATGGTGATTCTTGGAACTTTAACTCTAAAGCTGGTGGGGTTTCATTATTATATAATGAAAAATACGCCAATAACCCTAATTATAATCATGATATTAATAATTTAATTGAAAATATCGCTTTTTTAGAAGCTAATAAGGCTGATTATGTTGTGATTGCTCCAGCACATATCATAACAACAATGGATTATGAAGATGTAATTGAAAATCACGAAAAAACCGGTGCTGAAATTACAATGGTATATAAGAAAGTTCATGATGCTAATGAAGCATATATTGGATGTGATTGCTTAACGATCAAAGATAAAGTTGTAACGGCTGTAGAACGTAATAAGGGTAGTCGTAAAGATCGTAGTATTTCATTAGAAACTTATGTAATTAATACAAAAACTTTATTAAAAGTAATGAAGCAGGCGCAAAAAATCAGTTCATTCTTTAGTTTAAAAGATGTACTGGGTTATTTATGTGATGAAAAACAAATTAATGCTTATGAATATAAAGGTTATGCACGCTGCATTGATTCATTAGAACATTATTATAAATATTCATTAGAGTTCTTAGATTTAGATGTGTCATCAGCAGTATTTAAAAGCAACTGGCCGATTTACACAATCACAAATGATACACCTCCAGCAAAATATTTAACAGAATCAGATGTAACAAGATCATTTGTTGCAAATGGAGCAATGATCAATGGGACGGTGGAAAATAGCATAATTGGACGTGATGTAGTAATTGGGACCGGTGCAGTAGTAAAAAATTGTATTCTATTCTCAGGTTCAGTGGTTAATCCAGGAGCGCATCTAGAAAATGTAATTATGGATAAGACTTCTAAAGTACAACGGCAATTGAATTTAAAAGGTGATGCAACTACGCCATTGTATATTAAAGAAGGAGATGTGGTTTAATGCGAGTTTTATTTGCAACATCTGAAGCGACGCCGTTTATCAAATCGGGTGGGCTTGCAGATGTCCTAGGTTCTTTACCAAAAGAGATGGTAAAGAAAGGTGTTGAAAGTATTGTAGTGCTGCCAAAGTATCAAGATATGAAATTGGCTGATGAAATTGAATATGTCACTAGTTTTGATATTTGGGTAGGATGGCGAAAAGTATATTGTGGTGTGTTTACTTATGAATTAGACGGGGTACGTTTCTATTTTATTGATAATGAACAATATTTTAGAAGACCTGGTTTGTATGGCTATGATGATGATTATGAAAGATTTGCATATTTTGATTTTGCAGTTCTTGAATTGATTTCTCATCTTGATATTAAGCCGGATGTTCTTCATTTGCATGATTGGCAAACAGCGATGATTGCGATGTTGTATAAAGAAAGATATTGTTATTATGAACATTACGATAATATTAAAATCGTCTTTACAATTCATAATATTGCTTTCCAGGGAAAAGCTGACCCTAAATTGTTAAGTGAGTTATTTGGATTAGATAATTATTTATACTATAATGGTAATTGTCGAAATGATGGATGTTTAAATATGATGAAAGCAGCTATTTTCTATAGTGATATTATTACAACTGTTTCACCAACTTATGCACGTGAAATTTTAACTCCAGAGTATGGAGAAGGTTTACAAAATATCTTAGAAATGCGAAAATATGATTTGTATGGTATTTTAAATGGTGTTGATTATGATGTAATTAATCCAGCAACAGATCCTCAAATCGTTAAAAATTATGATTTAGAGACGGTGTTTAAAGATAAAATTGTAAATAAATTAGCTTTACAAAAAGAAGTGGGATTGCCTGAAGATAAAGATGTTGCACTAATTGGGATCGTGACACGATTAACTAAACAAAAAGGATTAGATTTAATTATCAATCAATTTAGTGAAATGTGCAGTCGTAAGGTTCAAATCTTGATTCTTGGTGCCGGTGATCAGGTTTATGAAGATGCCTTAAAAGGAATCGCATATCACCACCAAGATACTGTTTCATTACAGTTAAAATACGATTTTGGGTTATCTTGTCGTATTTATGCAGGGTGTGATATGTTCTTAATGCCATCGTTATTTGAACCTTGTGGGTTATCACAGATGATGTCTCTTCGATATGGAACGATTCCAATCGTAAGGGAAACTGGTGGTTTAAAAGATAGCGTTGAGCCATATGATGAATATGCTGATACTGGAACTGGATTTAGTTTTGCAAACTATAACGCTCATGAAATGATGAAAACAATTGACTATGCTTTAAAGGTTTACGATGAAGATCCTGAGGCATGGAAAGGAATCATGACTAGAGCAATGCAGGCAAAGTTAGATTGGGATGCTAGCGCTGACCAATATTTAAAAGTATTTAATTCGTTAATAGGATAAAAGACAGAGCAATCTGTCTTTTCCTTTCCAAAGGAGAAGGTATGATAAAAGCAATTTTTTTTGATGTAGATGGAACATTGATTTCTAAAAGCAGATCAGTGCTTAGTGAGGGTGTAATAGCAGCTTTAAAACAGCTTCAAGAAAAGGGAATCAAATTATTTATTGCAAGTGGACGTCACTATTTAGAATTAGATGAGTTAGGGATAAATACTCAATTTACATTTGATGGTTACCTAACATTGAACGGAGGGTATTGTTTTAATCAGGAAGGGGTTATTTATAAAAATCCCATTAATTCTAAAGATGTAGAAAGAATCGTTGATCATGTAACTAAACATCAGTTGGCTTGTAGTTTTGTTGAAGGAGATGATTTGTATATTAATTTAATTAATGATCTGGTTGTTGCTGCACAGACGGCAATCAATACCTCATTACCACCGAAAAAAGATGTTTCACGAGCCTTGATTAATGATGTTTATCAAATCGATCCTTTTGTAACAAAAGAGGAGATAGAAGAACTGGTAACTTTAACGCAACATTGCAAATATACTCAGTGGCATGATGGAGCTTATGATATTATTCCCAAGCAAGGTGGGAAGCAAGAAGGAATCAGTGCTATCTTGGATCATTATAAAATCAAGGTTGAGGAAACGATGGCTTTTGGTGATGGATATAATGATATAGATATGCTCCAGTTTGTTGGTACGGGAATTTGTATGGAAAATGGCTGTGCAGAAACAAAGGCAGTGTGTGATTACATAACAGATAATGTCGACAATGATGGGATTGTGTCGGCTTTACGATATTTTGGCTTATTATAAAATAATTGTGGGCTAAATAAGGTTGTAATCGGTTGGAGAGTTGTGTAAAATGGGATAGTAGAGGAGTGGTTGTAATGAAAAAAATAATGAAAATACTTGTTACAACTTTATGCTTGTGTCTTGTGACAGCTTGTGGCGCGCGGGATAAAGATGTTAACTTAGAAAAAAGTGGAACTAAGTATAGTACTGATGATGGAGTTAGTTTTTATTATCCAAGTAATTATGAGATTACTGCAAATGCAACTGATACAGATACAGTAGAATTCTCTAAGGACAACAACACATTGTATTTTAAAGTAATTAAAGATGAAACTGACAATGTTGTTGAAGATAAAGATGAATTATATACTGGTGAAATTGAGCAAAGTGGTGCTTCGGAGATTGAGGTATCCAAACCGGTTTTAGACAGTGGTCTTGATGTTTATCAATATGTATTTGTTCATAGTGATACTGGAATTAGAGCCAAAGAGATAGTTTACTTTAGTGATGATAATACTTATATTTATGGATATCGTGCTGCTAAAGATGATTTTGAGGATAACGATAAAGATATGACAGTATATTTACAGAGTTTTTCTATGGCAACAGGTAAATAAGTTGTATTTCGTGAATGATTTTGTTAAGATAAACATATATTTAAATTATAGGTAAACGAAGTAGATTATTAGAAGTTAATAGAGATAGCCTGATGGTGGAAACGGCTAAATGGAAATAATTGAACTGCCCTTATCTGAGTCTTTTGAAAAGAAAGAACGTGAACTAGCGTTAATAGTAATCTTAAAGCATCTATTATCGGGTGGAAGAACACAATGGTGTCCTGATAGTAATATGCTTTTTTATTTATGGAGGTAATGATGAAAATATTTAACACCCTTACAAATAAGAAGGAAGAATTTAAACCGCTTCGCGAAGGTGAAGTAAGTATTTATGTATGTGGGCCAACGGTTTATAATTATGTTCACATTGGTAATACTCGCCCGATGATCGTCTTTGATGTACTTAGAAGAACATTTGAGTATTTAGGATATAAAGTGACTTTTGTATCAAACTTTACTGATGTTGATGATAAAATCATTAAGGCGGCTAAGGCAGAAGGAATAACTGAAAAAGAACTTACTGATAAATATATTGCTGCTTATGAAGATGTTCGTCGGAATTTGAATTTATTATTCCCAACTTATGCACCTAGAGTTACGAATACGATGGATGCAATCATAAAATTTATTGATAATTTAGTTAAGAGTGGTTATGCTTATGAGGTTGACGGGGATGTTTATTTTAGAGTATCTAAAATTGATGAGTATGGACAATTATCAGGGATCAAAATCGAAGATTTAGTAGCTGGAGCGAGTGAACGAATCGATGAAAATGATAAAAAAGAAGAATCAACTGATTTTGCATTATGGAAAAAGACGGATGAAGGTATTCGCTTTGATAGTCCATGGTCAAAAGGACGTCCTGGCTGGCATACTGAATGTGTAGTTATGATCAACGATATTTTTGAAGGTGGTAAGATTGATATTCACGGTGGGGGACAGGATTTGAAATTCCCACATCATGAAAATGAAATTGCTCAATCAATGGCTTGTCATCATCATCCGATTGCACATACTTGGATGCATAACCAAATGATCAATATTGATAATCAAAAAATGTCTAAATCCCTAGGAAATGTTATTTGGGCAAAAGATATGGTTGCTGAATTGGGCTGTAATGTAGTTAAATGGTTTATGTTATCAAGTCATTATCGTAATCCATTAAATTTAACGGAAGAAGTTTTGAATAGCGTGAAAAAAGAAGTTGCTAAAGTTGATAATGTAATCAAATCAGTTTCTTTGTATTTACAAGTTAATCATATCGCTAATGAAAATTATAATAAAGCGGCAGTTGATGGGATGGTTGGAGCTTTAGAAGATGATTTAAATACATCGCTGGCTTTAACTAAAATTCTTGATCAAGTAAAAAAATTGAATCTGGCTTTCCGTCAAAAAGAAAAGAATGATAAAGCTATAGCAATTGAATATCAAACATTATTAAAAATGACTGCAGTGATTGGCTTTGTTTTTGAACCGCGTAAATTAAATGCAGCGGAACTAGAGATATATCAAGCATGGCTTGAAGCTAAACAAAATAAGGATTTTGAAACTGCTGACAAATTAAGAACTCAATTAATTGAAAAGGGGATCATTTAATGCGCCCGGAATTAATCAATGCAAGTGTATTAGCTTATCTGGGTGACAGTATTTTTGAGGTGCTAGTACGTGATTATTTAGTTAAAGAAAGTGGTTTTGTTAAACCGAACGATCTTCAGCGTGAAGCAGTAAAATATGTATCGGCAAGCTCACATGCTGCATTTATGCATGATATGCTGGATGAAGAATTTTTTAGTGCTGATGAAGTTGGAACTTATAAACGGGGACGCAATACCAAAGGGAGTAAAAATGAAAGTCTTGATCATATGCATTCAACAGGATTTGAAGCAGTCATTGGGACTTTATACTTAGAAGAAAACTTTGATCGAATTAAAGTGATCTTTGAGCGGTATAAACAATATATTAATAATAAATAAAATCGAGATAAATTTGAGACGAAATTAGGTGAAAAATATGAAACAATATATATATGGTAAAAACACAATATTAGAAGCTTTAAAGGGAGATAAGAGTGTATATACTGTGTATGTCCAAAACAATGCTAAAGATAATGGCATAATTGAGCAATGTAAAAGAAAAAAAATTCCATTCAAGATTGTTGATAAGTCTGAATTTATCAAGAAACTTGGAAATGTTAGTCATCAGGGAGTGATGGCGGAAATTGAAGAATATCGCTATTATAGTATTGATGAGATCATCAATACTATTCCTGATGGTAAACAGCCACTATTATTAATGCTTGACGGGTTAGAAGATCCACATAATCTAGGAGCAATTTTAAGAACTTGTGATGCTATTGGGGTTGATGGTGTTATCATTGGGAAAAATCGTAGTGTTGGTTTAAATGGGACGGTTGCAAAGGTTTCAACAGGTGCTATTGATCATGTTAAGGTTGCTCAAGTTACAAATTTGACTAGAACATTAGAGGATTTAAAAAAGCGTTCTTTTTGGGTTGTTGGCTGTGATTTAGATAAATCCCAAGATTATCGTCAGGTTGATTATAATATGCCTTTGGTAATAGTAATGGGTTCAGAAGGTTTTGGAATATCAAGACTAGTTAAAAAAAGTTGTGATATCAATGTTGTCTTGCCCATGGTAGGGCATGTTAATTCGTTAAATGCTTCTGTGGCAACAGCAGTGATTTTATATCAGGTATATAATTCTCGTAATCCTTTATAGTAGGAAGGAGGTAACCATGAATGGTTACGAAATCGAAGAATTGTATTATTTATATCGTCAGGGGTGTCCGATTGCACAGGCACTTTTGATTGAATATTGCTACTGGCAAATTAAGATGATGATGCCGGCGTATTGTTATACGATGACATCATATCAGAGTGATTATAAAGATTATCTTCAAGTAGTAATTATTCGTTGTTTATTGGCTTTGGATAATTATCGTCCTGATCGTGGCATGCAGGTTAGAAGTTTTATTTCAATGGTGATCCAAAATACGATTAGTTCTTTAATTGTCAAAAACCAAGGTAAAGTAGTTAGGGAACGGCAAACTTTATTTTCTTTGGATGATTATTGTAGTGATGATGAGCGAATCAGATATGTAGATGCAATCGCTGATAATAAGAGTCCAGATCTACTATTAATTGATCAAGAACAACAAAAGAGGGTTGATGCGTATATTTTAAATGTTTGCTCGGCTTGGGAACAAACGGTAATTGCTTATCATAAGTGTGGTTTTAAAGACCAGGATATTGCTTTGAAGCTTAATAAAGACATTAGAAGTATCTATAATGCTAATTATCGGATTCAAAAAAAGATGGAAAATTCAAATCTATTTGACTAGTCTGTATATTTATGATAAATTATAATAGCGTAGAAATGAGCTGATTATATGAAACAAAAAGTTATTTTAGTGTGTAGTGAGTGTTTGTCACGGAACTACACCATTACAAAAAACAAACGTGTAAATGTAGAAAGACTGGAATTAAACAAATACTGTAAAAAATGCGGGAAGCATACCTTGCATAAGGAAACGAAATAGGAGGACTAAGTGTGAAATTTCGCGATTGGTTTAGTTTAAAAGGGATTAGAAAAGAAATTAAAAATGTCAGTTGGTTATCAAAAAAAGAACTAGCTCAAAATTCAGCAATAGTACTACTATTTTGCTTTGTAATGGGGTTATATTTCTTTGCCGGTGACGCAATTATTGCATTTATTTTAAAGACATTGGGGATGAACTAAAATGACAGGAATGAATGATGAAGGAAGACAATGGTATGTTGTTAATACATACTCTGGTCATGAAAATAAAGTAAAAGAAAACTTGGAAAAACGTGTTGAATCAATGGGATTACAAGATATCCTATTTCAAATTGTTATTCCTGAACATGTTGAAACTGAAATTAAAGATGGTAAGAAAATCAATAAGACTAAAAACATGTTCCCAGGTTATGTATTAGTTGAGATGATCATGACTGATGAAGCATGGTATGTTGTCCGTAATACTTCTGGAGTTACAGGATTTATTGGATCATCAGGTGGTGGAGCAAAACCTTTCCCATTACAAAAAAGTGAGTTAGATCCAATTTTAAAGAAAATGGGATTAAGTACATCAAGTATTGAGGTTGATTATGCTGCAGGTGATGAAGTTAATGTCATCTCTGGACCATTTGCTGGTAAAAGTGGTAAGGTTGAATCAATTGATTTAGAAAAAGAAACTGCTAAAGTATTAGTGGACTTCTTAGGCAACTTAACACCAATGGAAATTGAATTAGTACAATTAGAAAAAGCAGATTTGTAGAATTTATCTACAAATCTTTTTTTATGAGTAAGTAAAACAAATAATTTATTTTACTTAAAAATGTCGATTATTGCGACTAAATTTACTGAAAAATAGTTGACGTGGACTTATAAAGTGGTATACTAAAATAGAAATAGGATTGTTACTTTAAGTAGGCAAGACCAAGAATCATACAGTTTTTACTGTTGATTTTTGGTCTTTTGTTTTTATTTAGTAATGATACGGGAAAATGAGGAGAAACGGGTATGGAGAAAACGAAAGTAAAAAAACTAGTGACTTCAGCAATTACACTATCAATGGCATTTAGTACATTGGCGCCAAGTATGGTTTTTGCAACTGATGATGTAAAACCTCGTGATATTGTAACTAAAGTCAATCATGCGTTGAATGGGACAGCAACGGCAAACAATAGCGAGACAAGTTATTGGGGGCCAGATAAAGCAATTGATGGAATCGTAAATCGCGATGCTGCTAAACCTGATCAGTCACGCTGGTCAACGAATATGGGAACAACACCGATGGTTTTAACCATTGATTTAAAGGAAGAAAAAGCGTTTAGTGAATTTAAAATTGAATGGGAAAGAAAAAATATTAAAGGTTTTAATATTAGTATTTCTAATGATAATAATGAATATACACCAGTATATACTAAACCAGATGATAGCAATATCACTTCGTTAACTACAACAGTAACATTAGAAAATAGTGTGAGTGCACGTTATGTTAAATTAACAGTAGATAATTATGATGATACTGAGGCAGCTGGCTGGGCTTCTGTATCGCTATATGAATTTGAAGTTTTAGGTGAGGAATCTTATGAAAATTTAGCTGTTGGGGCAACGGCTGTAGCTAGTGGTTCTGAAACAACTAGTTTTGGCCCAGCTAACGTTGTTGATGAAAATATGAAAACACGTTGGGCAAGTACGGCTAATCATGATGATGATAAATGGATTAGTTTAGATTTTGGAACTGCTAAAGATATTGCTTCAGTCACTTTGAAATGGGAACGCCGTAATGCAACAAAGTACAAAATTCAATCGTCAAAAAATGGGACAAGCTGGGAAGATGTAAAAACACTTACTAAAGCACCTAGAGAATTTGATGATATTATTAATTTTGACAATACGATTAATACTCGTTATTTAAGAGTTGTTGTTTCAGATTTTGAAAATCTAGCGGAAGATCGAGATGGTAAGAGTGTTAATTGGCCTACAGTATCATTATATGAATTCGAAGCATATGCAGTTAAACAACAGGTAGATAGCGAACAGATTGTAACGATTGATGATGTAATTAATAATCTAGTAATTCCAGCGGTAGCTAAAGGAGATACAAAGATGGCTTTGCCCCAAGTTCCCGAGGGATTTGAAATTGAGTTTATTGGTGCTGATTATGAACAAATCTTAGATCGTGATTTAACGATTCATCAGCCAATTGTGGATACAATAGTATCTGTAAATTATAAAGTAAAAAAAGGTGATCAAGAAAAGATCACAGGTGCATATAATGTCACGATTCCAGGAAAAAATAGTCCTGATATCAGCATTAATGCTAAGCCTAAAGTAGTTCCAGAATTAGCTGAATGGGTAGGAACAGAAGGAAGCTTTACAATTAGCGATGATTCTCGGATTGTGATCAATCCAGCTTATAAAGATGATTTAGCATATTTAGCTAAAACATTTAAGGCTGATTATCAAGCACAAACTGGTAAAGAAATTGAAGTAGTATATGCCAATACACCAGGGGCGCATGATTTCTATTTTACATTAGGAAGTAGTGATACCGGGTTAAAAGAAGAAGGTTATTTAATGACTGTTGGAGATAGTGTTAAAGTTGAAGCAGTCGACAAAACAGGGGCTTTCTGGGCAACACAATCAATTTTACAAATTTTAAAGCAAAATAGTAATACGATCCCTAATGGGCAAACTCGTGATTACCCTAAATATGAAGTTCGGGGATTCATGCTGGATGTTGGAAGAATGCCATATTCATTAGATATATTAAAAGATATTGCAAAAAATATGGCTTATTATAAAATGAATGATTTCCAAGTACATTTAAATGATAACTATATTTGGGTTGAAGATTATGGTGATAATGCTTTTGATGCTTATTCTGGGTTTAGACTAGAATCAGATATAAAAGCGGGTGGTAATGGTGGATTAAATCAAGCTGATCTAACTAGCAAAGATGTTTTTTATACAAAAGATCAGTTCCGGACATTTATCCAAGAATGTCGGGATATGGGGGTAGCGGTTGTTCCTGAATTTGATACGCCAGCTCATTCTCTAGCTTTAACGAAGGTTCGTCCAGACTTAGCGATGAAAGATAAATCTGTAGCACGTCACTGGGATCATTTGGATCTAGATAGTATGTATGATGAGAGTTTAGCTTTTACTCAATCAATTTTTAATGAATATATGAATGGTGATGATCCGGTTTTTGATCAAAATACAACAGTTAATGTAGGTACTGATGAATATGATGGTAAGTACGCAGAAAACTTCCGTCAATATACTGATGATATGTTAAAATTTATTCAAGATACAGGACGCGATGTTCGTTTGTGGGGAAGTTTATCAATGCGCAAAGGTTCTACACCAGTTCGTTCTGAAAATGTGCAAATGAACATTTGGAATACAAGTTGGGCTAACCCCAATGAAATGTATAAACAAGGTTTTGATTTAATTAATATGGTTGATGGAACTTTATATATGGTGCCGGGGGCAGGTTATTATAACGATTATTTAAATAGTCAAAATATTTATAATAACTGGCAGCCTAATAATATGGGTGGAACGATCATTCCGGCCGGAGATGAGCAAATGTTAGGTTCTGCATATGCAATTTGGAATGATATGGTTGATAAAAAGGCGAATGGTATAAGTGAATATGATATTTATGATCGTTTTGAAAAAGCTTTACCGGCAATGTCATCTAAATTATGGGGCGATGGTCAAGATTTAAAATATAATGAATTAAATGAAGTAGTTAATTCATTAGGAACTGCCCCAAATTCAAATCCGCGTGATGTTGTAACGAGCAAAAGCGATACAGTATTAAACTATGATTTTAATAAGAGTGAAATCGTTGATAAATCAGGAAACGAGTATAATGTCGTTAATAAAAAGAATGTTGCAACTGTAGCAGGAAAATTTTCTAAAGGCCTAGAATTAAGTGGTGGTGAAAGTTATATTGAAACACCATTAGCAGATATGGGACCGAATAACAGTGTATCTTTCTGGGTGAAAATGGATAAAGACGCAACTGGTGAACAAGTTTTATTTGAATCAGATAAGGGTTCAATTAAAATGTCACAAAAAGATACTGGAAAAGTAGGCTTCTCAAGAATCGGTTATGATTATTCATTTAATTATGAATTACCTAAAGACGAATGGGTAAAATTAGAAATAAAGGGATATGCTAATAAGGCCGAATTGTATGTTAATGGTGAATTAGTAGATACTTTAGCTAAAAATGCAACTGGTGGTAAATACGCAACGTTAACTTTACCATTAGAAAGAATTGGAAGTAAGACAACATCATTCAAGGGGATTATTGATAATTTAGAGATTTCAACTACTGGTAGTCAAAGTGATGACACTGATTATACAAAGGTAGATAGCAGTAACTTTACTGTATCTACAGATAATGAAAATCCTCAAGCAGGTAATGAAGGACCGATTACTTATGCATTTGATAACAATGAGGTTACTTTCTGGCATAGTAATTATTCCCCATATCAAGCTTTACCAGCAACTGTAGAGATTGATATGAAAGAAGTTCATACTATTAATCAATTTGATTATCTACCACGACAAGATGGTAATACCAATGGGCAAATTACTAAATATGAATTATATATTAAAGAAAATGCGGCAGATGAATATCAAAAGGTTTCTGAAGGAGAATTGGCTGCCAATGCTTCGTTAAAGAAAATTACTTTTGATGCAGCGAATGCTCGATATATTAAATTTGTAGCGTTAGAAGGTACTGGAAATGGCGGAAAATCATTTGCTTGTGCTTCGGAATTTACTGTACGTCAAATTGACTCTAAGGCAGAATTAAGAAAAGTAGTCAACTTAGCAGCTAATTATGAAAAGGAATATTATACAACTGCTTCATGGAATGATTTTGAAACAGCATTAACTAATGCTCAAATGATTCTCGATAAAGCAGATGCTTCATCAACAGAGATTGATGACGCTGCGAGTGCTTTAAAAACAGCGATTGATAGTCTGGTTGAAATTGGTGATGTGGTTAAAACAGAGCTTGAAAGAGTTATTGCTGAAGCACAATCTATCGATACTACAAAATATACCGATAAAACAGTAGATGTTTTAAAAACAGCATTAGTAAATGCAATTAGTATCAATGGTAATGAAAATGCTACTCAAGAAGAAGTAAATGCAGCAATTACAGCATTAACTAATGCAATTGATGAATTAGAACTAAAAACAGATGTATCAGTTGATAAAACAGATTTAGAAGCTTTATTAAATATTTGTGGTACAATTGATTTGAATAATTACCAAGAAAATGGTAAAGCTGAATTTAAGGCGGCTTACGAGTATGCTTTATCGATCTTTAATGAAGCTGATGCTACAGAACAAGAAATTAGGGATGCAATGAATAGGCTGTTGGAAGCTAAAAAGAATTTAAAGGAAATTGAAGTAACTCCAACTGATCCTGACAAAAATGGTCAAGATAAACCTATTGACAATAAAGTTGAAACGGGAGATAATATAAATGTGCTTTATTCTGCGTCAGGATTAGCATTGGCATCAATTGTGTTTTATTTCAGTAAAAAAAGAAAAAGATCTAATTAAAAATAATTAAAGATAGGGGGAGAGCTAACGCTGTCCCTCTTTGTGTATAATTTAGAAAATTAGGTTTGATAATATAGCAGTTTGATCCCGTTCTTTAAAATATTTCAAAATATGAAAAAAGGAGTTTGATTAATTGATTAGGGGCAAAAAAATTGAAAAAATTAAGGAATCATGGGGATTTTAGATGGTTTCATATATTAAACTTCTTCTTTAATAATTAGAATTTGTATGATGGAATCAAGAAAATTTGCATTTTTAATTCAGATATGTTATTATGCAATGGTACGTTTTAGATAGGAAGTGAGTTAATGAAAGAACAGCGTGTTAAACAATTGAATAATTTTATTAATGAAAATATTATCAAACGGAAAGCTATGTTTATCCCAATCTTAGGGGTATCAGTATTTATGTTAGTAGGTTATGCCGCGGTCGATAAAGAAGCACCAAAAATTGTTTCTAATCGAATCGAGGTTTCATATGGTGACAAAGTAGATTTAGATGCTATTGATATTACAGATAATCAAGATAGTCGTCCGGAAATCGAAGTTACTGCAAATGATCTTAGCAGCGTGAATGTTAATCAGTTAGGTACATATGATTTATCAGTCACGGCAACAGATAGTTTTTCAAACACAGCATCTAAAGTTATTAAAGTAGATGTTGTTGATGATGAGGCACCAAAATTTAAGGTTGCTGGAGTCGAAACAGGGTATGTCGTACAAGTACCGATCAATGGAAGTCAAGATATTTCCAGTTATGTAACTGCTTCAGATAATGTTGATGGTGATGTTTCGCCATTCATTGAATCGAATCAGGAATTAGATACGACTAAAGCGGGAATTCAAGATATTAAATTATCAGTTACCGATTCTTCTGGGAATGTAAATGAAAAGACGTTTACTTTTGCAGTATCTGATTTGACTGCTCCAGTAGTTACTTTATCACAAGGAAATGATATTGTAATTGATTATGGTAGCGAATTTAAATTAGAGAACTTTTTAACAGCTACTGATGATCAAAGTGCTGTTACCAACACTGTTACTGGTGAAGTAGACACTAAGAAAGAAAATGAAGTACAAACAATTACTGTTAGTACGCAAGATGAAGCTAAAAATGAAGTTTTAACAACTTTGAATTTTACAGTAAAAGATATAAGTGGACCACAAGTTAATTTGTCAACAAATGCAGTTGAGGTAATTAAAGGTGATGCTTTTGATCCAAGACAATATTTAGTCTCAGCTATTGATAATAAAGATGGTGATGTGACTGGTAATGTTGTAATCGGTAATATTGATACTGGCAGCACAGGAGATAAAGCTGTTACTTATACAGTAAGTGATAGTTCTGGTAATCAAACAGTTGCAACTTTAAATGTAAAGGTTTATACACCGGGAAGTAAAATTTTAGAAACTGCTTATACAAAACTAGGTAGCCCATACGTATGGGGAGCCACGGGACCAAATTCATTTGACTGTTCAGGATTTACATCTTGGGTATATCGTCAGCATGGAATTTCCCTTTCAAGAACTGCGCAAGCTCAATCTCAAGGTGGTAAAGCAGTTGATCGTGCAGATTTACAACCAGGAGATTTAGTCTTCTTTGGTTCAAGTACAAGTAGAATTACTCACGTTGGAATTTATGTTGGAAATGGACAAATGGTTCATTCACCACAAACTGGAGATGTTGTAAAAGTATCTAGTTTAAATCGTAATTACGTGTGTGCAAGAAGATATTTATAGAAAAGGGCGTTTGTCCTTTTCTTTTTTTTATATTTAGGCATAAGAATATAGGGGAGGTATATAATGAATAGTTTTGATCTTATTAGGGTATTATGTAATACTAGTCCTAAAGCTTATGCTTTAATTACAGGAGCAACAGTTACGGGAACAATGCTAGCATATAGTTTTGAAGAAGGAACGATCGTTGTGGTTGAGGCTCAAGGGTTACCGGCTACCGGTTGTGGTTTAGGGGTACATGGTTTGCATATTCATGAAGGTTCTAGCTGTAGTGGGACACCGGAAAATCCTTTTGGTAATGCTGGAGGACATTATAGTACGACAAATTGTCCACATCCATATCATACTGGGGATCTGCCACCTTTATTTTCTGAGGACGGACAAGCTTGGATGGCGGTATATATTTCTAAATTTACACCAGAGCAAATTGTTGGGCGGACTATTATAATTCATGGAAATGTTGATGATTTTACTACTCAGCCATCGGGAAATTCTGGGCCGATGATTGCTTGTGGTGTGATTAGGGAATTATATCAATAATATTTACTTTTCTTAAGTTAAAAAACAATCTAACTATGGTACAATGTAGTGGCGGAGGTATGAAGATGAGTAAATTATTATTTTTTGATATCGATGGAACACTGATTGAGTGTAATTTAGATATCTATTCAATTACTGAAAATACTAGAAATGCATTAGATAGATTAAAAGAAAATGGACATGATGTTTTCTTAGCTACAGGACGGTGTAAATGTTTTATTACTGAAGGGGTTATGAATTATCCTTTTAGTGGGTATGTGACTTGTAACGGAGCTTATGTAGAATATCATGGTGAGCCAGTATATAAAGCAATAATTCCTAGTGAGGCAATGAAAGCAACGATGGCGTTATCAGAACAATACGATTTTAACTATTATTTTGAAAGTAGTGATTATATCTATGTCCGTGATCAAAATGATGAACGTCATCAGTGGTTTGCAAAAAATTGGGGCATGAAACCGGAGACAGTTATTGATGATTTTGATCCAGAAACGATAGAAACTTACATTGGGATGATTGTTGTTAATGACAAAAAAGATATTTCGCCAATGGTTAATGCATTGAGTAAATATTTTGATGTCCAAAGACATCAAAGTGATTATTCTTTTGATTTAACTTTAAAGGGTGTCTCAAAAGCAGTTGGAATTGAAAAACTGGTAGAACGAATTAATCGAAATATTGATGACACTATTGCTTTTGGTGATGGACGAAATGATATTGAGATGTTGGAAACAGTTAAGATTGGTGTAGCAATGGGAAATGCTGTTGATGAGGCGAAGGCTGTTGCTAACTATGAAACTGATCGAATCGAAAATGATGGCATTGTTAAAGCTTTAAAACATTTTGAATTAATTTGACAGCCTTAGGGCTGTTTTTCAGTTAGTTCTTTATTAAACGGGTATACTTAAAGATGTCTACAACATTCGCTTGAAAGAAGGGATGATTGTGCTATACTTTAACCATAGTGTTTTTAGATTTGAGAAAGGAGATAGGTGTTAGTGCCTTGTTAGATATGATCTTACAATTATTTTGTTTAATAGCTGGTTTTGTCTTATTGATTAAAGGAGCTGATATTTTTGTTGAGGGAGCTTCTAAGCTGGCTTCAAAGCTAAATATTCCCCCAATTGTAATAGGTTTGACGATCGTTGCTTTTGGTACAAGCGCTCCGGAAGCTGCTATTTCTATTACTTCGGCGTTAGGCGGTAATGTTGATTTAGCAGTTGGAAATATTATTGGCAGTAATATAATGAATGTTTTGTTGATTCTAGGAATTACCGGGTGTATCGCTAAACTGAAGGTTAATAATAATACATATCGATATGAAATTCCTTTTGTAATGGTAATAACTCTAGTTTTATTAATGTTAGGAAAGTTTGGCAGCTCGATTGATCGATTTGATGGAGTGCTTTTATGGGGATTATTTTTACTGTTTTTATACTATTTATATCGTTTGGTTAAAAAGGGTGAAGAAGTGCCATTGGATGAAGTTGAAGAATTAGATGAAAAAGATACGCTGCTCCGACTAATCATCATGATTGTTTTAGGAATGGCGGCAATTGTAATTGGTAGTAATCTAACGATTGATGCAGCTACATATATTGCTGAAGAATTAGGGGTTAGTCAACGTTTGATTGGATTGACGATTATTGCTTTTGGAACATCGTTGCCGGAGTTAGTGACTTCAATGACAGCAGCTTGGAAAGGTAAGAGTGATCTGGCAATTGGTAATATCGTCGGAAGTAATATTTTTAATATCTTGTTTGTTTTAGGAACAACAGCTTTAATTTCCCCAAAAGCAGTTGCTTTTGAAAGTGGTTTTATTATTGATGGAATCGTTGCAATTGGGGCATTGTTTCTATTATATACTTTTATTGGTAGCGATGGGTATTTAAAAAAGAGTGGGGCAATTATTATGCTGATTGGCTATTTGGCATATTTTGTAAGCATTTTATAGGAGAAATATATGATTAAATTAGGTCATCGGGGATATAGTTCTAAATATCCAGAAAATACAATGTTAGCTTTTAAAGCTGCAATTGATGGTAATTTTGATGGTGTTGAAACAGATGTACAACTAACGAAAGATAATAGGCTAGTCTTGATTCATGATGAAAAGATTGATCGGACTTCTAATGGTAAAGGGTATGTAAAAGATTATACCTATGATCAATTGTGCCAATTTAATTTTAACTATCGTTTTGATGGAATCGAGGCAAAAATTCCGTTGTTAGAGGAATTGTTAGATTATTGTATTGGTAAAGATGTAATCTTAAATATTGAAATAAAAACTGATAAGATTCAGTATCCGAATATTGAAAGAATGACTTATATGATGATCAAAGAAAAGGGCTTATTAAATCGAGTAATGTTTTCATCGTTTCATTTAGAGAGTTTGCTTAATCTTAGAGAACTTGATGATAGTATTTATCTTGGCTATTTGTATGAAGATAATTATCAAGTCAATAAAGCTAAAGTATTTGAATATCGTTTTAATGGAGCACATCCTAAATATACTTTTTTAAATGAAAAGGAAATCAATGATTATTTGCGTCGGGGTATAGATGTAAATACTTGGACAGTAGATAGTGATGATATTAAAGATTTTTTAGTTGATGAGGGTGTTAAAACAATAATTACGAATAAAGATATCTAGGGTAAAAAGACCCTAGATTTTTTCTCATCCAGTAAATTAAGCAGTGATACAAGTGTTAGCGTTTTCATTGTAAAGTTAGTGTTTTTGTTGTGAAAAAATGCACAATATTACTTGTGTTTTTTGCAAATTTGGGGTACACTATCGGTGAAAACAAATTAAATATTTCACAATGAATCGGAGGAAGAAATAATGGCAGAAAAAAAAGCTGTTAACAAAGTAGTTGAACCAACTAATGAAGAAATCGATGCTCATGTTGATCAACTAGTTGCAAAAGCTCAAGTAGCTTTATCAAAATTTGAAGAATTCACTCAAGAACAAGTAGATTACATCGTAGCTAAATGTTCAGTTGCTGGACTTGATGCTCATGGTACATTAGCTGAAGCTGCAGTTAATGAAACTGGACGTGGTGTATTTGAAGATAAAGCAGTTAAAAACTTATTTGCTTGTGAATATGTAACAAGTAACTTACGTCACTTAAAAACTGTTGGTATCATCAATGAAGATCCACTTTTAGGAATCACTGAAATTGCTGAACCAGTAGGTGTTGTTTGTGGTATCGTTCCAACAACTAACCCAACTTCTACAGTAATTTTCAAATCATTAATTTGTTTAAAAACAAGAAACCCAATTATCTTCTCATTCCATCCAAGTGCTCATGCATGTTCAGTAATGGCTGCTGTAGTAATTAGAGATGCTGCAATCGCTGCTGGGGCTCCAGAAGATTGTATCCAATGGTTAGATCTTAAATCAATGTATGCAACTACTGCATTAATGAAACACCCAGGTGTTGCTACAATCTTAGCAACTGGTGGTAACGCAATGGTAGCTGCTGCTTACTCTTGTGGTAAACCTGCATTAGGTGTAGGAGCTGGTAACGTTCCTGCTTATGTAGAAAAAACTTGTGTATTACCTAGAGCTGTAAATGACATCGTATTATCAAAATCTTTCGATAACGGTATGATCTGTGCTTCTGAACAAGCTGCTATCGTTGATACTGAAATCTATGATGCATTCATGAAAGAAATCAAAAGATTCAAAGTTTACTTTGTAAATAAAGAAGAAAAAGCAAAATTAGAAACATTTATGTTTGGTGCTGTAGCATACAGTGATAACGTAAACGCTGCTAAGTTAAATCCAAACGTAGTTGGTAAACCTGCTACTTGGATCGCTGAACAAGCTGGATTCAAAGTACCAGAAGATACTCAAATTATCTGTGCAGAATGTAAAGAAGTTGGTCCAAATGAACCATTAACAAGAGAAAAATTATCTCCAGTATTAGCTGTATTAAAAGCTAAAAATACTGATGATGGTATCTTAAAAGCAACTCAAATGGTTGAATTCAATGGTTTGGGTCACTCTGCTGCAATTCATACAGAAGATCATGAAATTTCTAAGAAATTCGGACATGCATGTAAAGCAATCCGTATTATCGAAAACGCTCCATCTACATTCGGTGGTATTGGTTCTGTTTATAATGCATTTATTCCATCATTAACATTAGGTTGTGGTTCTTACGGACATAACTCTGTATCAAACAACGTAAGTGCTGTTAACTTAATCAATATTAAGAGAATCGGGAGACGTAATAACAATATGCAATGGGTTAAACTTCCTCCAAAAATTTATTTCGAAAGAAATTCGATTAAATATTTAAGAGACATGAAAAAAATGGAAAAAGCCATGATCGTTACAGATAGAGGTATGTACAATCTTGGTTATGTAGAAAAAATCGAAGATGTTATTAGAAGAAGAAGAAATCAAGTTGATTTAGAATTATTCTTTGACGTAGAACCAGATCCAAGTTTCGATACAGTTCAAGCTGGTCTTGAATTAATGAACAAATTCCAACCTGATACAATTATCGCATTAGGTGGGGGTTCTTCAATGGATGCTGCTAAAGTAATGTGGTTATTATATGAGAATCCAGAAGTATGTTTCGATGATATCAAACAAAAATTCATGGATATCAGAAAACGTGCATTCAAATTCCCTGAATTAGGTAAAAAAGCTAACTTAATCTGTATTCCTACAACTTCAGGAACAGGTTCAGAAGTTACTCCATTCTCAGTTATTACAGATAAATCTTGTAACAAGAAATATCCATTAACTGACTATGCTTTAACTCCAACAGTAGCTATCGTTGACCCTGAATTCGTTATGTCTTTACCAGCTGCAATTGCTGCTGATACAGGTATCGACGTATTAACTCATGCAGTTGAAGCTTACGTATCTATCTTAGCTTCTGACTTTACTGATGGATGGGCTAAACAAGCCGTTAAATTAGTATTTGATTACTTAGAAGAATCAGTTAAAGAAGGAACTCCTTTATCTAGAGAAAAAATGCACAATGCTGCAACAATCGCAGGTATGGCTTTCGCTAATGCATTCTTAGGTATGAACCACTCATTAGCTCATAAAATTGGTGGGGAATTCCACGTACCTCATGGACGTACTAATGGTATCTTATTACCACACGTTATCAGATATAACGGAAGTATGCCAACTAAATTAAACATCTGGCCAAAAATTGAAAACTTCAAAGCTGATGTTAAATATATGGAATTAGCTCAATTAATCGGATTAAATCCTAAAACTCCTGCAGAAGGTGTTCAAATGTTTGCTGATGCTTGTGAAGAATTATGTCACAAAGTTAATTTAGCATCTAACATCGAATCTCAAGGAATCGATAAAAAAGATTGGGATGAAGCAATTCACAGAATGGCTATGAATGCTTATGAAGATCAATGTACTCCAGCAAATCCAAGAATGCCTATGGTACATGATATGGAAGCAATCTTAAGAACTATTTGGGATTATAAAAATAAATTCGATAAATAATAATGTTTATCTTTGAGGCAACACCAAGTGTTGCCTCTTTTTTATTAGACACTTTGTGTTATAATGGGCATATATTAAAGTATCGGGGTGTGATTTAATGCGACGTAATATTTATAATTCAATATATTATTGTGTTTTAGGGTTGATTTTAATTGTTATTTCATCAATGGCAATTATTCAGCGAGAAGATTTTTTAATGCGTGTATTTGACGTATTGGCATGGATTTTGATTATTAATGGTCTTCATGAATTAAGTGTATTTTTAAGACGTCGCTTTAGAGGAGATTTAATTAATATAATTGGAAATATTGGAGTAGGAATATTTATTTTGTCTTATACAGCGATTCCAATTAGATTATTATTTGCTATTTTTGCAATCTATATAACATTAAATGGAATTATAAAATTTATTTCTTATTTAAACTATAAAAAAGATAAAGTGAGTAAACGATTTCCAGTTTTGTGTGGGGCTCTGTTTTTGATCATCTATGGCTTGGCACTGTTATTAGGGAGATATGCTGATGCTAATGCAATGATGATCTTCATTGGCGGTTATGGCTTATTATTAGGAATAAATTACATTATTGATGGAATCTTTACCGCTATTCCCCAGCAGCATAAAGACAGTTTAAAGAGACGGATCAGAATACCCGTACCAATCTTTATTTCTGCCCTTGTACCAAAAGTGATGATGGATTATATAAATGAACGGTTAGCAGTTGAGCCAACAGAGAAGTTTTTAGACGATCAGAATCACGCAAATGTAGAAATTTTTATTCATGTTAGCCCAGATGGATTTGGGACAATTGGACATTGCGATATATGTATCGATAATCAAGTAATATCTTATGGAAACTATGATTACGATTCTATTAGATTATTTGAAACCATTGGGGATGGTGTTTTGTTTATTGCTCCACGAGAAAGTTATATTCCATTTTGCATCGAAACTGATCATAAAACGATTTTTAGTTATGGGGTTCGTTTAACAGTTAAACAGTTAGCGAGTGTAAAACGAGAAATTGAAAAGTTAAAAGAAAATACCTACCCTTGGTATCCGCGTTCATATAAAGATAGGAATGATTGTAATGACTATGCCAGCCGTCTTTATTTACGAACGGGAGCTAGCTTTTTTAAATTTAAAAGAGGACGCTATAAAACATATTTTGTTTTAGGGTCTAATTGTGTTAAGTTAGCTGAAGCAATTATGGGAAAAGCAGGAATGGATATTATTGATTTAAATGGAATTATTTCTCCGGGTACTTATCAAAACTATTTAGAGAAGGAATATCAAAGGGCAAATGGTGTTATTATTTCAAAAAATGTTTATAACCAATTGACAATTGACCATAAATGAGACATAATAATGGAGTATTATGGTTATGTCAAAGAAAGACAATAATACTTTGCATAGGTGACCCCTCTCCCATATAATCACCTATGCAGAAAAGGAACAAGAAATTGTTCCTTTTTTTATACATTTTTTTTAAAAGTTCATAAAGTGTTCACATTTCTCCGATATTATTACAAATGTCGTCAAGACAAGATAATATATAAGTATAGGTCACCCCCTTCTTCCCCAAGAACGACCTATACATTAAAGGAAGTATTCCCCAATGCTTTCTTTTTTTTATTTGTTAGTGCAAAAAAATTCTTGCCTAGATAATAAAAATTTGCTAGAATGTAAAAGGGCAACAGTGTGTCTTCCAGAGGAAGACATTTTTATTTTGATATAAAACAAAAAGGAGAATAGAAAATGGCAAAGTATATATTTGTAACAGGTGGGGTCGTATCAGGCCTTGGTAAAGGTTTAACTGCTGCATCGTTAGGTCGAATTTTAAAACAGCGAGGGTTAAAAGTGTTTATGCAAAAATTAGATCCTTATATCAATGTTGATCCAGGAACGATGTCACCATATCAGCATGGTGAGGTTTTTGTAACGGCAGATGGTGCTGAAACCGATTTAGATTTGGGGCATTATGAAAGGTTCATTGATGAAGAATTAAATCGTAATTCATCTATTACTACAGGACGAATTTATAGTAATGTTATATCTAAAGAACGTCGAGGGGATTATCTAGGAGCTACGGTACAAGTGGTACCACATATTACAAATGAAATAAAAGCAAAAATTTATGCTGCAGCATCAAGTTCTAATGCAGATATTGTAATTACTGAAATTGGAGGAACGACTGGAGATATTGAAAGTTTACCGTTTTTAGAAGCAATTAGACAGGTACGCTTAGATTTAGGTTATGATAATACTCTTTATATTCATACGACACTATTACCTTATATTGGAGCGAGTCATGAGGTTAAAACTAAACCAACACAGCATAGTGTTAAGGAGCTAAGAGGTTTAGGGATTCAGCCAGATTTTATTGTATGTCGAAGTGAGAAGTATATTGAACAAGAGCTTAAAGATAAAATTTCATTATTCTGTAATGTTCCAACAAAAAACGTAATTTCAAATTATGATGTTGAAGTATTATATGAATTACCAATGATGTTATTGGATCAGCATATGGATGATCTTGTCCTTGAACATCTAAGAATTGAGGCCCCACAACCAAATATGAGTGAGTGGGAGAGTTTGATTGAACGGGTTAAAGGTTTAGATCATGAAATAACAATTGCTTTGGTAGGAAAGTATACTCAATTACCAGATGCTTATTTGTCAGTAAATGAAGCTTTAAGACATGCGGGATATTATGAAAATAGTGTTGTAAATATTGAATTTGTTGATTCTGAGGAAATAACAAAAGATAATGTCGCTGAAAAGTTAAAAACAGCAGATGGAATCATAGTTCCTGGAGGATTTGGTAACCGCGGAATTGAAGGAATGATAGATGCAATTGAATATGCACGAATCAATAACTTACCATTTTTTGGAATTTGTTTAGGGATGCAGCTGGCAACGATTGAATACGCCCGTAATGTTTGCGGCTTGAAAGATGCTAATTCATTAGAATTTGATGAACTAACAAAAAATCCTATTATTAATTTAATGTCTGATCAATCATTAACTGATATGGGTGGAACTCAACGCTTAGGTGATTATAATTGTGAACTGGCTGCCGGTACACATGCTAGAGAATTATATGGGGTCGATATGATTCAAGAACGTCATCGTCATCGCTATGAATTTAATAATGAGTATAAAGACGCTTTAGTTGAACATGGACTTACGATTGCAGGTATTAATCCTGAACGTAATTTGGTAGAAATAGTGGAAATTAAGGAACATCCATATTTTGTGGCTTGCCAATTTCATCCAGAATTTACAAGTCGACCAAATCGTTCTCAACCGCTATTTCAGGGTTTGATTACAGCCGCTCATAAGCGAAAATATCATGGGTAGGTATTGCACCTATCCTTTTTATATAGTACCGTAATATGATACTTAGTGAATAAATAGTAACTTTAGTCCTAAATCAAGATACAAACTCCCCTGATTAGTCATTATCATTGTATTCGCTTACAACTATAATAATTGATATAGGAGGAAGTAAAATGAGAAAAATAAAAAAACTATTTGCAATGATGATGACATTAGTAATGACCCTAGGCATTATTACAACAAATATTAGTGCAATCGAGGAATTAAAAGTTACTTCAATTGTTGCTAATACATATGTTGGGGATGGACAAAGAGAAGTGAGTTCATTTGAAATCACTGTCAATGATATTAATTTAGTAAATGATTTAAAGGCTGAAGATTTTGATATTACTAATAACGTTAGCTCAGTACCCTACGACGTTGCGACAAATGCTTTAGCAGATGATTATTTAGATGATGGAATTAGTTTAGAAATTAAAGGAAATACAATTATTCTTAATGTAAAAGCCTTTGATTATACTGGACGATACAATCCTGATTTTAGTAAAAATCCTTGGCAGGTTACCTGCAACAAATATGGTGTGTTAAGTTTCAATAAAGATAATGTGACTACATTGAAAACAAAAACTTTGGATGATGCAATCAGAGGAACGTTTACATATGCGGGATTAACTCGTGAGTATGCTTTATATTTGCCTAAAAATAGTGATGGAACTACCATGAAAAATGTTCCATTAGTAGTATGGAATCATGGTGGTGGAGAATATGCAGGGCAATTAGAAAATACACTTGTTGCTAATAGAGGTTTAACTGCATGGGTAGAGGCAGGATATAATACAGCGGTATTACAAATTCAAGTTTCTAATCCAAACTATAGCTACGGGACAGCTTTTGATGAAGATAAGAAATCTTTGATCGATCAAAATAACGCTTTACAAGCAGCGTTAATAAAAAAATTAATTGCAGAAGGAACAGTTGATCAAAATCGTGTTTATGTTACAGGAGCATCAAGTGGTGGTGGCGCAACGATGCGCTTTATTATGCAATACCCAGAACTTTTTGCGGGTGCAATAGCTTGTTGTTCAATGGATCCGATTGTGTGGGTACATTATAATTATCAAGATTCTTATGAACAAATTGTTGAAAATTTTGAAACTGCTTTCCAAGGACAAGTATACACTTGGGATGAAACAAAAGAAATGATGGTAAGCAAACAAGTTGATACTGCTTCTTTAGTAGAGTTACCAATTTATTTTACACATGCTCAAAATGATACTACATGCAATGTTAATAGTTCAAAAGCTATGTATGAAGCTTTAAATAATCTAGGTGCTAAAAATAATCACTTAACAATCTGGTCAAATCAAGAAATGACTGACGAAGGAATTGCTGAAGGTTTATTACATTGGTCGTGGGTAAAAGTACTTAACCATAATGAAGAAGGTTCACCAATGAATTGGTTATTTAAACAGACAAATGCTTCAGAAAATATTCCAGTAGAAAAAGAAGAGTCGAATAATTCTAAAACTGAAACAACTGCTTCTGAGGAAACAAAGAAAGCAGTTAAAACAGGTGATGATAGTACAGTTGAATTGATGGCTATGATGACTGGATTATCATTGTTAGCGGGAACAGTAGTATTAAGTAAAAAATATTATTAATAATAAAAATCCTCTAACTGAAATGAACCTCATTATTTGAACATTCAAATAATGGAAGATTATTTCAAATGAGGATTTTTTATTTAAAATTCGAGTAATTTCACCAAAAAATTAATGAAATATAGTATACTAATACCCAGAGGTGAAAGCGCTATGATAAAAAATATAACTTTATTAGATAGTATTTTGGATGTTGCTAACTGTGTCGATATTAATGATAATAATACCTATATTGCTCGGAAAGTGATAGAGAATTGTGTTTGGTTAAAGGATATGAGTTTAGAGGATTTCTTAGAAACAACTAATATTAATGGGAGTCAGTTTAAACGATTTTATAAATTGTATGACTGCAACAATTTTTCAATCTTGAAAGAACGGATTGGCTTGTGGTGTGATATTCGTAAAGAGCAAGTAGTAAAACAGTGTCAGTGGCAAAAACAAGAACCGCTTGCAAGAGTTATTTTTAACTTAACTAATTATAATGATTTTAATGATTTTTTTAATGTTGAGTTAATTGATCGGATTTGCAAGCAAATCTATCAAAGTAAGCGTATTATCATGTATGGGGCGATGGGATTGTTGAATTTAACACATGATTTTCAAATAGATATGAAACTGTTTGGAAAGGATTTTATTCGTAGTTCGATGTATGAAGATAAGGCTCTAGTTCCTCAAAAAGATGATTTTGTATGGCTTTTTTCAATGATGGGAAGAACGATGAATATGGTAGGGACAACAATGCGTTTAAAAATCTTTAATGGTCCTTGTAAGAAGTTATTAATTACTCAACACGGGGCATTATTAGAGAGTGATTTTTTAATTTCATTAAATACTGATAATGATTATTATGAGGGGCAGTATGTTTTTATGTTTTATCTAGATATGATTAAAACAAGATATTATGAATTATATATAAAGGAGAACTAGGCAGATGATTTTGGGGAAGGTTATGATGGCTCAAAGTGCTAATAAGCGTGGGAGTGTAGAATATCAGATCAGTAAAAAAACATTGATGCTCGGAAATCGAATCAAAGATTATTCATTAGAAATGTTTATTAAAGAAGCTGGGGTATCAAAAACATCATTGATGCGGTATTTAAATAGCCTGGGGGTTAATACCTTTACTTCTTTTAGGGAAATAATCACATTGGAGAGTATTAAAGGCATCACAGCCTTGGAAACAATAAAATATAACTATAAGGAAGAACAGCTAGACAAACAGGCTGTTAAATTAGGAAAAATAATTAAAGAGGCTAAACGTGTTATTGTTTTGGGGGATGGTAATTGTTTTAGTTTGATGATTTATATGAAAGCCTTTATTCATCTAGGGATAGATTTTGAAATTCCTATTTATTTAGGTAAGGAGGAGGATATTTTTGATGAATATGCATTATCTAAAGATGATCTGGTAATTTTTATCAGTCTTCATGAAACGTTTAGAAGTTTTTTAGATCATCGAACGATGTTTTATAAGGATGTTAGATATTTTCAATTCAATTGTCCGTGTCGAGTTGCATTTGTGGGAGAAGTAGATTTAGGACAAGAACCACTAAGTGAATACCAGTTTATCGTAGATATTGATGGGCTTATATATGAACGTAAAATGCGTTTAGATAAGTTATTTGAAGAGGCAATGAGTTATTTATGTCTTAGTTATGAATTTGTTTATTAATTCTTAAGTTTTTATTGATGGGAATTTTTGTTTGTTTTTGTTATAATACAGTATATTATGGAGGCGGTAATATGCTTGAAACTAAATCAACTAAGAAATTTAAGATAATTAAAGGAATAATTTGTATTCTTACTTTAGCAATGCTAGTGGCAGCAGTGATTTTTTTATTCATTGTTGATGATATGAAAAAGAAGCGACGTCTGATTTTTTCAATTGTTCAATTATTGTTAATGATAGGAATTATAATTTTACCAGAACAGTTAAAGGAACGACTTGATTTAAAAATTCCGATTATGTTAGAAACCTCACTAACTGTATTTGCTTTTTGTGGATTTGTACTTGGTGATGTGTTTGATTTTTATAAAAAAATACCTATTTGGGACTCAATACTACATGCTTTTTCAGGTGTGATCTTAGCTTATGCAGGTTTTGTTTTAATTGATTATTTTGTTAAACGTGAAAGTGTAAATATATCGATGGGACATATGTTTATTTGCACTAGTGTAGTATTGTTCTCGTTAGCATTGGGTGCTTTATGGGAAATTGGAGAGTATTTGGTTGATGATATTTTTGGGACTAATAATCAGCAGTATATGAAGTCTACGCGAGGAACTTTATATGGCCAAAAAGATGTGCCTTTAGAAGGACATGCAGCTTTAGGCGATACGATGAAAGATTTAATGTTAGACTTAGCTGGAGCAACAGCTATTGTAACAATAGAATACTGTAAAGAGGATTATCGCAAAAAGAAAGCTAAGAAAGAAGATAAGTAAACTTTGAGCATTGAAAATGCCCTAGAATATAGGGCGTTTTTGTGTTAGAATATGGCGTGGAGGAGTGAGAGTATGTATCGAATTGGACAATCAATTGATATTCATCAGCTAGTAGCAGGACGAAAGTTGATTTTGGGTGGTGTTGAAATCGAACATGAGCGTGGTTTGTTAGGACATAGTGATGCTGATGTTTTATGTCATGCCGTTATTGAAAGTATTATTGGGGCTTTAGGATTAGGTGATATTGGGAAACATTTTAGTGACACTGATGCTCAGTATAAAGGGATTAGTTCTTTAGTGCTATTAGAAAAAACTTATGAAATGATGGATGATCGCGGTTACGAAATAAGTAATCTTGATGCAATCATTTTGATTGAAAAACCAAAGATGGCACCTCATATCCAAAAAATGAAGGAAAATATTAGCAGGATCTTAAAATGTGATATTGCTGATGTTAATATTAAAGCAACCCGTGGTGAGAAGCTTGGCTTTGTTGGTCATGAAGAAGGTGCTGTTTCTCAATGTGTGGTTATGTTAAAGAAGAAAGGGATTTAAGAATGGAAAAAGTAAGAGTAAGATATGCTCCTAGTCCAACTGGACATCTACATATTGGGGGAGCAAGAACCGCTTTATTTAATTATCTATTTGCAAAACATCATGGTGGAGATTTTATTTTTAGGTTAGAGGATACTGATATTGAAAGAAATATTGAAGGTGGTGAGGCTAGCCAATTAGAAAATCTAGCGTGGTTAGGAATTATTCCAGATGAATCACCATTAAATCCAAAACCAGAGTATGCGCCATATCGTCAAATGGAACGTTTGGATATTTATCGTAAATATACTCAAGAGTTATTAGATCGAGGTTTAGCATATAAATGCTTCTGCACCCCAGAGGAATTAGATGCTGAACATGAACGCCAAGTTGAAGCTGGTGTTGCGCCAATGTATAATCGTAAATGTCGTGATTTAACAGCTGAAGAAGTAGCAGCTAAAGAAGCAGCAGGAATTCCTTATACAATTAGACTTCGAGTGCCTGCAAATAAGACATATGAGTTTGATGATATGATCCGTGGACATGTATCATTTGAATCGAATGATATTGGTGATTGGGTAATTGTTAAAGCCAATGGGATTCCAACTTATAACTATGCAGTTGTAATTGATGATCATACCATGGAAATAACACATGTTTTTAGAGGTGAAGAACATTTAAGTAATACGCCAAAACAAATGATGGTTTTTGAAATGTTAGGATGGAAAGCACCGACTTATGGACATATGACTTTAATTGTAAATGAACAAAGAAAGAAATTATCAAAACGTGATGAAAGTATCATGCAATTTGTTTCACAATACAAAGAAGAAGGATATTTACCAGATGCAATGTTTAACTTTATGGCTCTATTAGGGTGGTCGCCAGAAGGAGAACAAGAAATTTTCACAAAAGAAGAATTAATTAAAGAATTTAGTGAAACGAGATTATCTAAATCACCTTCAATGTTTGATAAAGATAAGTTAACATGGGTCAATAATCGTTATATTAAAGAAAGATCATTAGACGATGTTGTTGCATTATGTCGACCATTTTTAGAAGAGGCTTATGATCTATCAAGTAAATCAGAACAATGGATCAATGATTTAGTTGCAACGTATCATGATCAATTATCTTATGGTAAAGAAATTGTTAGTTTAGTCGATTTATTCTTTACAGATGAATTGAATTTAGATGAAGAAGCTAAAGAATTTATGAAAGATGAAACTATTCCTAATACGTTAAAAGTATTTAAAGCGCAATTAGAGAATTTAGAAGAATTTACTAAAGAAAATATTCAAGCTTGTATTAAAGCAACTCAAAAAGAGGCTAAAGCTAAAGGAAAAATGTTATATATGCCACTTAGAATTGCAACAACAGGAATCATGCATGGACCTGATCTTGCGAGTTCAATTTGCTTATTAGGAAAAGAAAAAGTATTATCTAGATTAGGGTAAATATCGATTAAGGAGCGTTTAATTTAACGCTCTTCTTTTTTCTGTAAAAGAAAAAGGATTGATATATTCATTGTTTGTGTTATATTGTATATACAATGGAATACACGGAGGAGGGGTCAAGTTACTATTATAAGCAAGGGGAAAGAGTATGAGTATAATAGCAAAACTGACCGAAAAGAAAGATTTTTCAGCGTCGGAATCTAAAATCGCAGATTATATTATTGAAAATAAGGAGGAGATATTACATCTTACAATTAGAAAATTAGCTAAAACAACATATACTGGGGCATCGACTGTAATGCGAGTCATAAAAAAATTTATGATGGTAGTTTTTCTGATTTTAAGGTCGATTTAGCTTATGAATTACAAAATATGATGAGTAAAGGAAATAATAAAATCTTATTTCAAATAAAAAAACAAGAAACAGCTTTTTCTGTTATGGAAAAAATTGCAAGTGTTGAAAAAGATACAATCGATCGAACAAAATTGTTATTGAATTATCAACAAATTGAACGTATAACTAAGTTGATCAACAAGGCTACAATAATCTATATTTTTGCAGATGGAATTAATGAGCAGATTGGACACGAATTTAAGTATATGATGGCTCGGATTGGAAAAGCTGTAGAGATTGCAACCGATAACTTTTGGGTAGCATTAAATTGTTTAAGTGAATCGGCTAATCCATTAGCAATCTATGTTAATCATCGTGAACATAATGTTCAATTATTAGAGAAGATAAGATTAAATCATAAAATTGCAATTCCTGGGATTGCTGTTACGGGATATATTAATTCCACTTTTGAAACTTGTTGTAAAGAAGTGATTACTATTCCTACTGGAGTTAGTTATTCAGATCTAGCTCCTGTTATTTATACAACTGCAATACGTTATGTTTTAAATACGCTCGTGGGCTGTGTGATTGCTTCAAATCATGAATTGAGTATGGATAAATTGATTGACTATACTGAATTATCACAGACAGTGAAATAGTTTTACTTTGAGTTGGTACAATGTGCCAGCTTTTTTTTATTTGTGAGCTTTTATTTAGAAACATTGTTCCAAAAGAAATGCATATGTTTAAAAAATAACGTATTTATGTTAATAATATGGATAGATAATGGATTGTTACTTTCAGTAGGCAAGACCAAAGAGCACTAATTAAAGCTTTTTAGTCGTGCCTTTTTTAGTGTTTTAAAGGAGGGAACATTAAGTATAAAGTAGACTATTTTTTAAGAAAGGAAAGGGAAAAATGAGAAGAACAAAAAGAATTATAGCTTCTTTAGTTGCAGCAGTAACAGTTATATCGCAAGTTATGCCAATGATGAAAGTTACTGCAGCAACCGATAATGTCAGATTAGCAACATTTAATATTGCGGCTAATAAAAAACCTGATATAACCAAGCTAAATGAATTATTGAAGACAAATAATGTTGATATCGTAGGATTGCAGGAAGTGGATATTAATACAAGTCGTAATCCATACAATATGTTAGAGAAGTTTGTAGAGCAAGGTGATTATGCTTACAGTTCATTTCAAAAAGCAATTGAAACTGGTGGTGGTGATTATGGTGTTGCACTACTGTCAAACTTAGAATTAATCAATACAAATGGTGGAGCTTTGAGTAGTGAGGGAATTAAAGAAGCTCGAGCATGGCAAAAAGGAGAAATTGAAGTAAACGGTAAAGTTATTGCAGTTTATAATACTCATTTGACATATGAGTCAGTAGAAGCTCGTGCGAAACAGTTATTAGAGTTAAAAGCAACTATGGATCAAGATCCGGCAGAATATAAAGTTGCTTTTGGGGATTTTAATGTAGATCAAAATCACAATGAAATTTATCCATTTTTAGAAGATTACAACATTGCAAATGGTAAAGGTGGAAAGTGGTACGATACTTTTAATGGTACTGATGCAAGTATGAAGACTAGTGCAGTCGATAATATTATTACTTCTAGAAATTTAGAAATTAGTAATATTACAATGGTTGAAACAGATTTATCTGATCATAATTTATTTTATGCCGATGCTAAGTTATTAGATCAACCAGTTGCTTCTAGAGATTATTTAGATCTTGTGATTAGCGATGCTAATGCTTTAGATGAAGGTAAATATAGTAACGCTTCTTACAACACTTTAGATGAAAAATTGGTTGCAGGGGAACTGCTTGATCAAAATGCTACTCAAGAGCAAATCAATAAGGCTGTTAAAGATATTCAAACAGCACAGGATAATCTTAAAACAAGATATCCTAATTTAGCTCTAAACAAAGACGTTAGTGTATCAGGACTAGAGGTGAATGATGGAAGATGGACTGCTCCAATGGCAGTAGATGGTATTGTTTCTAGTGATAGTCGTGTATCTTTGGCTAAAGATAAAGATGAGCAATGGTTAGAAGTTGACCTAGGTAAAACAGAAACTATTTCTAATTTTGTGATTAATTATGAATCACAAGTACCTGCTTTCAAGATTCAAGTTGCTGGTGAAGATAAAGTGTACCGTGATATTTATGAGGTTAGTAATTTAGAGGGGCAAATTAGCAATATTCAAAAGATTTCAATTGATCCTACTGAAGCACGATATGTTAAATATGTCCAATTAAAACGCTGGACACATAGTGGTAATGGGAAACAATACAGTGGCAGTATTTATGAATTTGAGGTATATGAACAAGATCCAGATGCCAAAGATTACAGTAATATTGCATTGAATCGGCCTGTTAGCGCTTCATCATTAGAAGTAGGTGATGGCCGCTTTACTGCACCAATGGCAGTAGATGGAGTGGTTTCTAAGGACAGTCGGGTATCTTTTGGTAAAACTGCAGATAATCAATGGTTATTAGTAGATTTAGGAAGTCGTAAGACAGTATCTGAATTTGTAATCAATTATGAATCATGCCCACCAGCATTTAAAATTCAAGTATCTACTGACGGTGTAAACTATCAAGATGTTTATGAAGCTGCTGATCTTCCAGATGGAGGACCTAGTGAAATTAAAGAGATTCAAATTGAAGCAACAAAAGCAAGATATGTTAAGTATGTTCAATTAAAACGCTGGACCCATACTAATAAAAATAAATATAGTGGCAGTATTTATGAATTTGAAGTATATAAAGAAAGAGATCATACAGTTACAACTGCTGATGAAGTTTTAAAGTCATTGAATAAGGAAGCGCCACAAATCAATGGTAATAAAATTGTTTTACCAGCGGTACCTGATGGCTTTGAAATTAGTTTATACGGTTGCGATAATAAACAGGTTGTAGCAATGGATGGAACAATTACTCGGCCATTGGAAGATATGGATATTAATGTATTATATCAAGTTAAAAACTTGAATGATGAAACTGATATTGCTTATAGTGAAGCCGATATTAACTTTATTGTACCTGGAGCTTATAACAAGGAAGAAAGTATTAATGCTAAGCCTAATGTAATGCCGGGATTACGGGAATGGAAAGGTAATGAAGGAGAATTCACATTATCAAAGAATTCAAAAATTGTTGTTAAAGATGCCAGTTTGGAAGCTACTGCTAAACAAATTCAGTTTTATTTAAAAGAGATGATCAAACATGAACTTGAAATTGTTACTAGTGGTGAAAAGAGTGGTGATATTGTTTTAGTAAAAGATGGTAGTGTTGACAACTTAGGGAAAGAAGGATATACGCTTGCCATCGATGATATGATTGAAATTAAATCTAACTATGAAACAGGAATTTTATATGGTGGTATTTCAATTACCCAAATGTTTTCGCAGAATGATGGGATGAATAATGTAGCTAAAGGATTAGCGCGGGACTACCCTAAATATGAGGTTCGGGCAGGTATGCTAGATGTAGCTCGTACTTATATTCCAATGGAGTATTTACAAGAAATGACGATTTATATGGCATACTATAAACTTAATGAAGTTCAAGTTCATGTAAATGATTATTGGGGAGCTACAGGGTATTCAGCTTTTAGATTAGAGTGCGATACTTATCCAATGATTACAGCTACTGATGGCAGCTACACTAAAGAGGAGTATCGTCAATATCAGATTGACATGAAAAACTATGGAATCAATGTAATTACGGAAATTGATACGCCATATCATGCTGAATGTTTTAGAAATGTTCCTGGAGTAAAAATGCTTAAAGCAGGGGCGTTGGATATTAGAGAACAATCCTCTTATGATGTTATTGAAGCTGTTCTGGATGAATATTTAGATGGGCCAAATCCTGTTATTCAAAGTGATAAATTCCATATTGGAACAGATGAATATGATAAATCATATTCAGAGCAAATGCGTAAATGGACTGATCATTTTATTAATTATGTTAATGATAAAGGATATGATACAAGATTATGGGGGTCTTTAGGTAGTCGAGGATTTAATGGAACAACACCAGTATCAAATGATGCTACGGTTAACTTATGGGCACCATATTGGGCAGATGTTAAAGAAACTTATAATGCCGGTTATGATATCATCAATACTTGTGGGGGATGGTTATATATTGTTCCTGGAGCTAATGCTGGTTATCCAGATCGTTTGGATATTGCTTCATTATATGATAAGTTCGATGTTAATAATTTCTCACCAAGTCGAAATGCCGGACAAGGTACTGCAATCATGCCAATTGCTCATCCTCAAACTAAAGGTGGTCAATTCTGTGTATGGAATGATATGACTTCATATGGTGGAGGATTTACATGGTTTGATATTTACGATCGTTTTATTGATGCAGTTATGATTACTAGTGAAAAAACTTGGTATGGAGAAAAGACGGATGGTCAAACTGCTGCTGAGTTTGTTGAACGGGCTAATAAATTAAATAGTGTTGTACCTGGGGCAAATCCGGGAAGGGTAGTCGAATCAAAAGGAGAAAATATTACAGCAATTGATTTTGAAACAATTAAAAATGGAAAAGCAGTAGATACTTCAGGAAATAATTATAATGCTACATTGAATAACGCAATTATTGAAAAAGCTAATGGTAATAATATTGCTACTGTAAATGGAGATGGGTATGTGGCATTGCCATATAAATCAATTGGTTATCCTTATACAGTAATGATGGATATTAAATTAGACAGCAATACATCTGAAAATACCCAAATATTTAGTGGTGATGATGGTGTTATGTATGCTAATATCGATGGAACTGGAAAAATAGGATACTCACGTAGTGGATATAACTTTACTTTTGATTATGAACTTCCCAAAGATACTTGGGTAAATTTAGCTTTGACTTGTGATCAAAAGAATACGACTTTATACATTAATGGAAAAGCGATAACAACGGGAATTAATATGGGCACTGCAATTAATAACCGTAAAGATTCTAGTACATTTGTTTTACCAGTTGAAAAAATCTTAAATAATGCAAAAGGTAGTGTTGATAACATTAAGATTTATAATAAAACCTTTAGTGCGACAGAAATTTCTGATGAATTAGGTTATATTCAATTAGAAAATTTAGCTTTAAACAAAAATGCAACTGCATCTTCCGTAAATCCACTTACTCCTAATTTGACACCAAATTTAGCAGTTGATGGAGACAATACTAAAGTTACAACTAATCGCTGGTCAAGCAAACGGGCAACAGGTGCAGGAACTAATGAAGGCGATACTGAATATGGAACAGTTGAACAAGATCTTACGGTAGATTTAGGGGCAAACTATAAAGTTGATAAAGTATTTATTTCTTGGGAAGGTGCTTATGCAACTAAATACACGATTCAAGGCTCATTGGATGGTGTAAACTTCTTTGACATTAAAGATATTACTAATGGTACTGGAGGAGAAATAACTCATAAAGACTTAGGTGATGTTGAAACACGTTATGTAAGAATTGCTTGTCATGATGCTAAAAATCGTAATTGGGGATATTCAATTTATGAATTAGAAGTATATCAAAGTACTAATGAGGGATTAAGAGCATTAGTTAAAGAAGGTCAAGCTGAGCTAGCAAAATTTGATGCTGGTAATAAAAATGGAAATATTGCTAAAGATGATTATGAAGTATTTGAACAAAAATTTGAGGATTATTTAGCACTTGCAGACGGTACAGAAATTTCTACTGAGGAAATTGGCAAGCTATTAAAAGAAGTGACTGCGATAATCAACTCAATAGAAGATAGTGTGATTTATTCAAAAAACGAATTAAATGAACTATATCAAAAAGTTAGTTTATATCAAGAAAAAGATTTCACAAAGGATAGCTTTGTTGATTTTAATACAAAATTAACTGCTATTAAAGGATTAATTGATAATGCTGATGATTATATTAAAGTAAATGAAGCAATGGGACAATTACAAACTTTAGATAGTAGTTTAGTTAAATTGGATCGAAGTAAATTAAAAACAGCTATTGAAAGTTATGATAATTTTCAAGAAACTGATTATACAACGAGTTCATGGCAAACGATGAAAACAATTGTTGATGCTGCTAAGCTTGTTTATGAAAATGTAAGTTTAAATCAAGTGGATGTAGATAATGCGATAGCTGCTCTTAATGAAATTAATTTAGAAAAACGAGGAAATACTAAAGAATTAGCGAAATTATTAAAAGAATACGATGAGGCTGATTATACAATAAGTACATGGGCAGAATTTGCAGGAGTATATCAGGCAGCAAATGCAATGGTAGTCGATAATAGTGATGTTAACCAAGAACAAGTAGATGCAATGGTTGCATTAGTTCGAGAGGCTGCGATGAAACTTCTAGAATTAGGTAATTCAAAAGACCTTGAAAAAGTTATCAATAAAATAACTGAAGCGATAAAAGATCTAGATCAAGCTAATTATGATCAAGATTCATGGAATAAACTTCAAACAATGATTAAGGCAGCAAAAGAATTATTAGATAGTAAAGATGTATCTCAGGCGGAATTAGATGCTATGTTAGATTCATTAAATCAAGTTTATGATGCTTTAAAACCAATAGAAGTAAAACCTGGTGAGGAAACGGAAACACCAACTAACAAACCAGTAACTGATACAAGTGATAAATCTGTAAAAACAGGTGATGATGTTAATTTATTTGGTTATGCAGGATTATTAGGAATAGCTCTAATGGGATTAATTTGTCGTAAAAAATTTGATTAATTAAAAACAGTATTTTTGTGGTGACCCTCTATAAAGTGATATGTGTCCAGAATTCTAGATATCTATCACTTTAGGGGGTTTTTATATGGAACATTGTGCCATGTTTATATCTTTTATACGAAACATTGTACCGTAATTGTATAGACACATTTCTTTTATGTATAAATAGTGCTATATTAAAAATATAGCAAAGGATTGTTACTTTCAGTAGGCAAGACCGAAAAAGCGAGATGCTTTTTAGTCTTGTCTTTTTTTACTAAAAACATCTGCCTTCAAAAAAAGGAGGGACATGCACAGAGGGAAAATAAGTAAGATTTTTATTAATCAAAGAAAGGGAAGAATTATGGAAAAGATATTAAGGAAAGGTTTTATTTCATTATTATCACTCTTGATGGTATTTACTACATTTAACCAACTTATTACAAATGTAGCTGCTGAACAAGAGTATGAAAATATCGCATTGGATAAAGTGGTTGTGGCGAGTAGTGCTATTGCCGGCAATGAGGGGAGCAATGCAGTTGATGGTAAGATGGATACTAAATGGGAAGTAGGTAATATTAGTACAAACCCAAGTATTATAGTTGATTTAGGGAAAGAGGAAAGTTTTGAAAAAATTACATTAAAGTGGGCTAGTAATTTTGCATTTCGTTATAAACTATATGTGGCTAAGACCGACCAAAAATATGGACAAGTCCTATTCCACGAAGAGGGTACTGGTGGCGATGAAGAATGGGAAATGGAAGAAAATACAATTGCCCGCTATGTGAAAATTGAACTGATTGAAGCTAAGAGCGGAGAAAGTACGATTGGTTTAAAAGAATTAGAAGTTTTAAGAGTTAAGAAGGATACTAGTAATGATCCAGTTAATATTGCTTTAAATAAACCAGCATATGCTTCTGGCAATGAAGCTAATTTGGATCGTCTTGGACCAGGTGGAGCCTTTGATGGTAAATACAGTAATGATTATAATGAACGCTGGTCAAGTGGAAATATTACTAAGAGTCCCCAATGGATCTATGTTGATTTAGAAGCAGAAATGACATTTTCATCAATACATATTTTTTGGGAAAATGCTTTTGCGACAAAATATGTATTGCAATATTCTAATGATGTTGGAACTGATAAAAATTGGATAACATTTGTAAATGTAGATGATGGTAAGGGAAGTTGGGAAAAATTTGATTTTGATCCAATTACAGCTCGGTTTGTTCGTTTATATGCTACAGCAAGTAATGGTGTTGGTAGTGCTAAACCGATTTCTATTTGGGAAATGGAAATTTATGAAGAAGTAAATAATAGTCTTACAGTTGATGATATTGCCAAAGATTTTACAATCGGAACAATTACTTCAAATATGGATAAGATGCCAGTATATCATTATGATAATGATAATATTGTAGCAGAAATTTTTTGTAGTGATACTGACTTTGTAGTTGAAGATAATGGAATGATTCATAAGCCATTGGTAGATAAGGAAGTGTTAGTTACTTATATTATTAAAGATAAAAGAACTAATGCAACTAAGGAAATGAAAAATATTCCAGTTATAATTCCAGGGCAAAATTCAGTTGCTTTAGATAGTAATCCTGTCCCTACTACAGTTCCAACGATTCAAGAATGGAATGGAGCAACAGGAACTTATCAATTAACTAATAATTCTAGAATTATTGTTCAAGATGAAAGTTTATATAAAGCAGCTCAAATTACTAAAGATGATATTAAGGATTTATTTGGATTAGAATTAGAAATTAGTAATACAACAGTAAAAAAAGGAGATATTTTATTAACTAAAGAAAATGCGGATACCACTATTGGTGATCAGGGATATACATTAGAAATTGGGGATAGTATTACAATTAAGTCAACAACTTATCAAGGTATTTTCTTTGGAACACGCAGTGTTTTACAAGCATTAGTTGCAAGTGGGGATGCACTGACAATTAATAAAGGTGAAGCACGAGATTATGCTAAATATGAATATCGTAAATTCATGTTGGATGTTGCCCGTAAATATATGCCAATGTGGTATTTAAAAGATTTTGTTAAATATGCATCTTGGTACAAGTTCACAGATATTCAAGTACATTTAAATGATACTTCATACAACGGTCATTCGCGTTTTAGATTGGAGTCAGATATTCCAGGATTAACGGCAACAGATGGTTATTATACAAAAGGTGAGTATCGTGATTTCCAATATTATGCTGAGGATTATGGAATTAGAATTGTTTCTGAGTTCGATACTCCAGCACATTCAGCAGTGTTTATTGACAATAATTCTGAATTAGGATTTGATGGAACACATTTAGATATACGCTTAAATTCTGATAAAAAAGAAACAGTGTATAAATTTATTGCTGATCTATATGAAGAATATATGGGGGGAGATAATCCGGTTTTTGTAACCGATGCATTTAATGTAGGGCTTGATGAGTACAATAGTGCATACAAGGAAGATATGACCCAGTATACTCAATACGTAATGGATCTTGTTTATAATAAATATGGTAAAACGCCAATGGCATGGGCTTCTATGGGATGTGTAGATTCTGATAAAACAAAAATACCAGATTATCCAATTATGGATGCTTGGGCAAATTATGCAATCAGTTTAAAATCATTATTTAATCAGGATTATAAATTAATTAACGCAACTAATAAGTATGGTTATATTGTTCCTGGCGGGAATAATGGTTATCCAGATTTTGCGAAAGAAGAAGAAATGTACAATAACTTAAGTGCTGGAAAATTTAGAGATAAAATGGGCGCTGGAGTTGATGTTGCTGAAGGACATCCAAAAATTGTTGGGGGTTCGATTTCATTATGGAATGACCGAGGAATCTTTAATGGGATTTCTGTTTATGATGTTTTTGCAAGAACACAAAGTATCTTACCAATATATGCTCAAACCTTTTGGTACGGTAAAGATAATGACAAGTCATATGACCAATTTAAAGCTGAGGTCAATACTTTAGGTACTGGTCCAAATGTTGAGATGGATAAAGAAATTAGCAGTAAAACAGAAAAAGTATATGACTTTGATATGGAAAACACTTCAAAACAAGGGGATAATTTAGTCATTAAAGATAATTCTGGAAATGGTTATGATGCTACTGCAATCAAAGCAACAGTTGAAACAACTGATGAAGGTCAGGCATTGAAATTAAATGGTGATGGTTATCTACAAATGCAGCATAGTGCATTGAAATGGCCGTATACTTTAGCTTTTGATTTAAAAATCGATGAATCACAAACAGGCGATATTGTATTATTTGAAGAAACAATGCCAATAGAAGAATGTAATCAGTGGATTGATACAAAGTATCAAACAAGAAAAATCTATTTAAAAGAAATTGATGGTAAATACAAGCTGATGTACGATCGTGATAGTTATCATTATGAGCATAATATAGAACTTGAAAAGGGAAAATTATATCAATTAGCTTTTACTTCTGATAAAAAATATACTAATGTTTATCTAGATGGAGTAGTTAAATCAACGATCAATGGACCAATTCTTACCAATTCGGGGAATAAGTGGTATGATTCAGCTTCAATCAATTTACCACTACAAAAGATTGGACAAAATTTAGTAGGAACATTAGATAATATTAAAGTTTATAATCGTTTATTGAATAATGAAGAAATTAAAAATCTTTATGATACAGGAATAGATGTTATTCATGAAAATATTGCTTTGAATAAAGAAGCAACAGCTTCAAGCAGCTATACTGATTATCAAACACCAAATAAGGCATTTGATGGAATCATTAATCAAAGTGCTAGTGGTCCTGAGCAATCACGCTGGGCGTCAGCACGTACGCATGATCAGTGGATCCAGGTAGATTTAAATAAAGTTTATAAAGTTGATCAAATCAAGATTACCTGGGAAGATGCTTATGGAGTGGACTATGAATTAAAAGGCTCAGTTAACGGTAAAGACTGGTTTACGATCAAAAATGTAACTGGTAATGTAGCTAAGGAAAATAATCATACTGGATTAGGTGATATTGAAGCACGTTATATTAAATTAATTGGTACAAAAGCTGCTAATAACGCTAAGTATGGATATTCTATTTATGAAATTGAAGTATATGAAAATCCTAAAAATGATTTACTTAGAACAATTAGTCAAGTTAAAGATAAATTAAGTGAAATGAATGTGGGTAATTTCCACGGTCAAATCAAAGAAGAAGCTTATCAAACTTTCACGGCTTATTTAACCAATCTTGAAAATGAAGTGGTAGGAAAAGAAAGTATCAGTGAAGAAGAAATGCTTAAGTTCAAAGAAGAATTGTCTAAAAAATACACAAATTTAAAGAAACAGGTTGTAAGAGTTGATAAAGGTGCTTTAGAAACAGTGCTTGAAGTGGCGGAGAGTAAACTGGCAGAAGGGTACAGTGAAGCAAATAGTACAGTTTCAAGCTGGCAAAGTTTCATACAAAACAAAGAAGCAGCTGAAGCAATGGCTGATAGAATGGATATTACTCAAAGCGATGTTGATAAGATGGTATCTGAACTGCAAACAGCATTAGATAATTTAACATTTAGGGCGTTGGAATCGTCATTTAATGAACTGGTTGCACTGATTGATGAAGTTACTAAGATGGAAACTGATTATTCTGCAGAAATGTTTAAGGTTATGAAAGGATATCTTGATCAAGCAAATGCCTTAGTTGCACTAGGAGCAGGAGAAGTAGTTGAAAAAGATGTTCAAGCCAATCTAACAAATCTTGCAAATGAAAAAGCCATTCTGATTAGTTACCGGGAATTAAAGGTAAGCGTTGAAGTTGCAAAAGAGATTTTGGATAAAGAAGCAGTAAATCTTCGGCCAGCTACTTTGAAAGTGTTGCAAGATGCTTATGAAGCAGGAAGAAAACTAATAGATGATAACAGTAAGGAACTTATAGTTTTACAAAATGCAAAACAAGAAATCAATGAAGCGATTGAAGGACTTTTAGAAATAGTAGAGCGCAAGGATTTAGATAAATTGATTGAACTGGTTAAAGATTTAAAAGAAGAAGATTATACTGAAGAATCATGGAAAACGTTTAAAAATGGTTATGAAAGGGCCGTCACAGTTAATCAGGATCTTGACGCTAATGAAGGTGCTATTCAAAATGCCTACGATGAATTACTAAGAGCTTTCAATGAATTAAAGCAAGTTGTTAATAAAGATAATTTACTACTCCAAATTGAATTGGCAAAACAAGTTCTTGCTAACAAAGATAAATATGATATTGAGTTAGTCAAGGAATTAGAAGAATTATTAAGTCAGGCAGTTGCACTGATTGATAATGATGTTAGCAGTGAAGATGTTAATAAAATGAGTGATGCTCTATTAACAAAAATCGAAGCTGTTAAAGCTAGTCAAAAAGAGGAACCGAAGGTTGAGGAACAGCCAGGGACTGAGGTATCAGACAAAACAAAGAAAAATGCTAAAACAGGTGATGAAACAATGCTCTTTGAATTTGCAATGATATCATTAGTTGCACTTTTAGCTGTGGTTAGATTAAGAAAGAAGAGTTAATTAGTTAAAGGGTCATGTTCAAAAGCGAATATGACCCTTAATTATACAATTAATCGATTTTATTAATCGATAATGATATAATATTGTAGAGATAAATGTGGGGTGTATGAGATGAAAATTAAAAACTTTAAAAGAATCTATGTCGACATCGTGATATCATGTTTGATCATTGCTGTTGTCGCAACTTTTTTTGCTTTTAAATCTCAAACAATTTCACAAGAACAGGTTCTAAATACGTTATCAGAAATTTCTAGTCAAAGTGTAAATGTGATTGATAAAGAGATTCAAAAAAATGTTGCAGTTTTAGCAAATTTATCAATTTATATTAGCCAAGAGGATGCTTTTGATCCCGTCAAAATTATTAACAAAATAAAAAAAGTGAATGAAATTAATAATTTTAAACGAATTGGAATAATTGATGAGAGAGGACAGTCCTATACGACAGATGATAATAATATTTTATTAAATGAACAGCAAATGACCCGTTTTAATAAAGCGATGAATGGTGAAGTATCAATTACTGATACATTGCCGGATTTGATTGATGGTGAAGAAGTTAGTGTTTATACGTTACCCATAACCTTTGATAATGATCAACATTGTGTACTTTTTGGAGCTTATGCATCACGGTATTATAAAGAGACTTTATCGGTTTCTACATTTGATGGTTTAGGATATAGTTTTATTATTAAGGAAAATGGTGATAAAATTGTAGATTCTTCTAACAAGACAAGCATTAAATTTTCTAACTTTTTTGATGATATTGGGGCAATTTCAAAAGAAAATAAAGAAAAGCTGGAAAATTTAAAACATAATATTAAAAATGAAAAAAGTGGATTTTTAGAGTATGATCGGACAGATGAAGCTAGATATTTGTATTACCAAAAGCTTGATGTTAATGATTGGTATTTGTTGAGTGTTATTCCTGCTTCGGTGGTTGATAATAATATTAATGGAATGCTTTTTTTAGGTTATATGATGCTAGGCTGCTGTTTATTAGGAATTTTATATTTAATTACTCGAATTGTATTGATGTATCGTAATAATCAAAAACGTTTAGAAGAAGTGGCACTAGTTGATGAGGTAACGGGATGCGGTTCATATACACGCTTTAGACTGGCTGGTGGTGATATTTTAAAATCTACCAAATCTAAATATACAATGGTTTATTTCAATATTTTGAAGTTTCAGTATATTAATGATTTATATGGCTATGATGAGGGTAATCTTATTTTAGTGAAAATAGCTAAAATTTTAAATAATTTGTTGCAGGAAAAAGAGTTTTGTGCACGAATTCAGGCTGATCACTTTGTTGCTTTATTACAATATGACTCTGTTACACAGTTGAAAAAGCGGGCAGAGTATATGATTAAAAATATGGAAAATGCAATTAACAGTAATGATGAAGCAGCTTATCGAATTAAAATGATTGTTGGGATTTATTTAATTGAAAATTATAATGATCGAATTGAATCAATGGTTGATCGAGCCGCAACTGTGATTCGTGATGAAAATCGCCATGAACTAGAGAATTGTAATTTTTACAATGATAACATTCGTCAAAGAATGTATAAAAATAAAGAGTTGGAAGACTTGTTTGAGGAAGCCTTGCATAATCATGAATTTGAAGTTTATTTTCAGCCAAAATATAGTACAAAGAAAAAAAGACTTTATGGAGCTGAGGCGCTGGTTAGGTGGAAAAGCAGTAAACTAGGATCGATAAGTCCTGGAGAATTTATACCGGTTTTAGAACGCAGCAGTAATATTATTGAATTGGATGAGTATGTTTTTGTAATTACGTGTAAGCAGATTCGTAAATGGCTTGATGATGGTCTTGAGGTTGCTCCTATAGCGGTAAATGTTTCGCAATTACATTTATATCGTCAAGATTTTGTTGAAAGTTATCTAAAAGTAATTGATGCTTATCAGATACCCTATAATTTAATTGAATTAGAGATGACGGAAACAAGTTTGTTTGATAATCGTGATATTTTAAAAGATATTCTCAATAAATTTAGGAAATTAAAGATTACAGTATCTATGGATGATTTTGGTTCAGGTTATTCTTCAATCATGATGCTCGAATCAATGCCAATCGATTGTTTAAAAATTGATAAAACAATGATTGATGATTTGGAGGTCAATTCAAAGGCTAAAGAAATTTTGAAATCGATTATTAGTTTAGCTCAATCTTTAGGGCTAGTCGTTGTAGCTGAAGGTGTAGAACAGGCTGGACAGTATGAGGAATTAATTAGAATGAAGGTAGATTATATTCAGGGATATTATTGTGCTCGACCGCTGCCATTAGATGAGTATGAGAAAATTTTAAAATTAAAAAAGTAAAAAGATTCAATTATTTTAACGTAATTTTTTGAATTTTTTTAGAAATTTCTAAGTTATGATTATTGAAACTTAAAAAGTCTTAATAATCATAAAATCTCATTGATTTTTAGCTGGAAAAAGCATAAGATAGTTCGTGAATATAGAAAAATGGATTTAAAGATGGGAGAGGGTGATAGCATGAAAAATCGAATTATATCAGTTGTTTTAAGCTTCTTTGTCATAGTAAATATAATTTTAATTGCTTGTGCCTTCAATGTTACCCCCCTAACGATCAAAAGAGATACATTTGTTTATGAATATGGTAGTGAAATATCGACTAAGCCGCAAGATTATATTAATGCTAATGAGGCAATTTTATCACAAGTTATTTTGAATTTTTCGAATTTAAAAAATGAAATTGGTGAATATAAAGTATCTGCTACATATTTAGGTGTTGAATATCCTTTTTATATAAAGATAGTTGATACAACTAAACCAGTTGTAACATTAAAAGCATCTACGTTTAATGTTCATTTAAATACTGAAGTATATGCAATTGATTTAATTGAAAAGGTTGAGGATAATTCAGATATAGCTGCATATTTTATTGATGAAAATGGTGAGAAGTCAACACATAAAGTGTTCACTCAAAAAGGTTCTTATGTTGAAAGGATAATTGTTGAAGATCAGGCAGGAAATCAATCTGCCAGTTTACGAGTTAAAATAGTAGCTGGACAAAATGGTAATAATCCTACTCTTACAGGAATTGATGATATTGAGGTATTAAAAAATAGTAAATTTAATCCTCTTGATGGAGTGAAAGCTACTGATGGTAGTGGGAATGATATTACTAAGAATATAAAAATTTTAAAAAATAATGTTAATACAGATAAAGTTGGTGATTATGAAGTAATTTATTCAATTACAAATGATAAAGGACATAATCTCCAAAGAACAAGACGCGTTAGTGTCATTAAAACAGAAAAGGCAGGAGAATAGATGATAACCAATGCTATTATTATCATATCGATTATAATCTTTATTTTAATTAATTTTATTGATAAGAGTAATTATGATAAAACCTCTTTAGCGATTAAATACGGGGCTTTTTATATGCCGCGAATTGAAGTAAAAAAAGAATATTGGCGTTTTATTACCGCTAATTTTGTTCATATCGATATTATGCATATTTTTATGAATGTATATTGTATTTATAATCTTGGCCATTTTTTTGAATACTTATTAGGAACGGGCGCATATTTATATCTAATCTTCATAAGCTGTCTTGCTACTAGCGGAGCTTGTTATTATCATGGTAAAAAATATGCTTATGCATATAATACTGTGACTTTAGGAGCTAGTGGGATTTTTTATGGTTATTTAGGTGCAATGATTGCTTTAGGAATACTTGTAGGCGGTTATTTTGATTATATGTTGCAACAATATATATATGTGATTTTAATTAATGTAGCTTTTACATTTTTCAATCGTCAGGTATCAAAGGTGGGACATTTTGGAGGTCTGGCAGGTGGCTTTTTAGCAACTGCAATGTTGATTGGTTGTGGTGTATGGCACTTTTAGTTGATGGTGATGCTTGTCCTGATTTACCAGCAATTAGAGATTTAGCTTGGAAATATCAGGTTGAAATGACGGTTTTTGTTGATTATGCTCATTTTATACAGGATGATTATTTTAGAACTATTCTATGTGAAGTGGGAAGTGACAGTGTTGATCTAGTTTTATTGAAACAGGTTCAAGCAAATGATCTTGTTATTACTCAGGACTATGGTCTAGCAAGTTTAGTGTTATCAAAAGGGACTAAAGTTTTGCATATTTCAGGAAAAGTAATTGATGATAATAATATTGAAGAATTATTAATGAGTCGTTATGTATCAGCTAAACAACGAAAAAGTGGTAGGCGGACACGTGGACCAGCTAAAAGAACTGATGAAGTAAGAAATCAGTTTTTAAAACAATTAGATAAAATATTGATACAGGCATGAATTATTCTGATGATTTGTGCCTTTTTATTTTAATGTTCATCAATTTAATGTATAATTAATATGATAATATTGTGATGTAAAAAGGGGTGGTTTGATGAAAACACTAAAAACAATTTTAGTATTGTTAATTATGTCAATGCTGATCAATATCATCCCAATTAAAGCAGCCTCCCGAACTGTTAAAGTTGCTTATCCAATTCAATCTGGATTAACAGAGATAGATGAAGATGGATTATATTCCGGCTATACTTATGAATATTTAAAAGAAATCTCTCGATTTACGAATTGGAACTTAGAATTTGTACGCTTAGAAGGCACAGTAAATGAGCAGCTGTCAAGCGCTATGGAAAAGGTCAAAACAGGCGAGATTGATTTAATGGGTGGGATGCTCTATATTGATACCTTAATCAATGATTATGATTATTCGGCAACCAATTATGGCATGGGAAATATGGCTATCTATGTTAATTCTAATAATGCTGAAATCAATGATACTAGTATATATTCTCTTAAGAATTTAAATGTTGGAGTTGTTTCAACTAAAAAGGAAACTAATGTTAATTTAAAAGATTTTGGAGATATTAATGGAATTAATATTAATCAAATATTTTTTGATAATACCCCAGATTTATTAACATCATTAGAGAGAAATGAAATAGATGCTATGGTATTATCAGATTTATCAATTGAAGAAGGTAATTATCGGGTCGTAGCACGTTTTTCGCCTCGTCCATTTTATTTTGTAATGACAAAAGGAAATCAAGAACTGATGTCAGAGCTAAATGAAGCGATGACACAGTTAAATAAAGAACAGCCTAATTATATGAGCAATCTTCATGAACGTTACTTTTCTTTAGCGAACCGTAATTTCATTCTTACCGAAGCTGAGAAAGGTTTTGTTGCAAATAATTCAAAAATTGATGTTCTTATATTGGGTGGGAAAGCCCCAATCCAGTATTATGATGAAAAAAAAGGCAAGGTTGTAGGAATTACCGTTGATGTGCTTAATTATATTGGAAAACTGAGCGGTTTGAAGTTTAATTATATTTATGCCAATGATATTGATGAATATAATAAGCAGATTGAGACGAAGAAACCAATGATTATTGGTGGGGTGTATAATAGCAATCCAGAAAAATATATTACGACGAAAGCTTATTTAGATTCAGCGATGACGCTAGTAACTAATAAAAATATTAATGCTAATGAGCTAGACGGTAAACAGGCAGCAATGATTTATGATTCTGAAGTTGATAGTGCCGCAGTTGGAGATAGTAGTAACAAAGTTAATTATTATGGAACTCAGTTAGAATGTATCAAAGCGGTAGAAAACGGCACAGCTGACTATACGTATATAAATAATCATGTTGCCTTGTTTTATAATAGTAATTATGATTTCAAGAATATTAATATTATTCCTCAAGGGAATTTAAGAAATCAAGGCAGTTATTTTGCAATTAATACAGGTGTTGCGGATGAGCTTTTAGATATTATCAATAAAGGAATTGATGTCGTATCTTACAGTAAGATTGAAGAAATTATATTTACTAATGCCAGTACCAGTGAAAATGATGTTACTTTCTTTGACTATGTTGAAAATAATCAACTTCAAGTAGCTACTTTTACGCTTATGGCAGTTGCCATTATTGTGCTGTTTTTCTTGATTTGGCGTAATTATATAAATAAACGTAATAATGAAAAGATTTTAAGTGAGTATAAGCGTTATCAACAAATTAGTGAATTTTCTCATGATTGCTTTGTTGAATATAACATTGCAACTGATACCCTTGTTTTAATGGGAGGTGGAGCCAAACTGCTTTCAAAGGAAACGATTATTAAAGATTTTTTAAAGAGACCAATTTCTAATAAAGATACTTTAGAAATGAGTCTACGTAATTTGACGGAATGTGAGAGTGAGGAGTTTGTTAAATTTATTGATGGGAAAAAACGTTGGTTAAAGATTAATTTGCGTCCGATTTTTGATTTGAATAATAAACCGACACATATTATTGGAAAGGTTATTGATATCCATTCTGAAAAAGAAGAACAGTTATTATGGCGGGAGCTGGCTCAAAAAGATAGTTTAACAAAAATTTATAATTCTGCAGCTTGTCGTGAAAAGGCAGAAGAGTTTTTACAAAATAATACAGCAGCCCAAGTTGCTTTGATAATTATTGATATTGATAACTTTAAATATATTAATGATACTTATGGACATTTATGTGGTGATATTGTCCTTCAAAAAATAGCTCAGGCATTATTGGAAGTGAGCCATCCTTTAGATATCTTTGGACGGGTTGGTGGAGATGAATTTTTAACATTAATAAAATATCCTAAGAGTATTGAAAAAGTAGCTGAGTATTGTCAAAATATGATTAAATCAACTTCAAAAGTAGAATACCAGGGGACCCATATTATTACAAGTATTAGTGTTGGTGCCGTAGTTTCGAGTGTTTCGTTGTCTTATGATGAATTATATAGATTGGCAGATGATGCTCTTTATCGTGTGAAAAACAATGGTCGCAATAATTATTGTATTATTGATTATGATAAAGAAAATACCAGTTCGTAAAAGAACTGGTATTTTTATTTACCTGTTCAAATTGAAAATTTGAACATATAGACTTAAGTCAGTTGAGCATACGAAGTATGCGAAATAAAAAACCACCTGCTATGCGGGTGGAGCAATAAAGAAGTTATACAAAGATATCACCTT